>Ga0126378_10000832_pt1 | contig 22640 bp, 24 predicted proteins | sample PanSoiMetPlot_23_FD_92587 | JGI IMG/M metagenome (GOLD analysis project Ga0126378, IMG submission 92587) | Tropical forest soil microbial communities from Panama - MetaG Plot_23 | ecosystem: Environmental > Terrestrial > Soil > Tropical forest > Bulk soil | place: Panama | collected 2016-02-17
CGGCGGCCAAGGCTCGTCCGCGAGGCGCTCCGCGAGATCGGGATCCTCGGTGATGCCGGGATCGATCGCCGCGACCGGCCGCGCGAGCGCGCGCTCGGGTCCGAGCATTCCCGCGCGCCGGGCACCGAGCGCGGGGTCCGAGAGCGCTGCGGCAGGACCGTCGCCGACAAAATCGGGATCGCCGTAATGCGCGATGTTGTCGACGAAGGCGGCCGCCAGCGCCTCCGTCATCAGGTGCCGGAATTCGTGCGCGTCGGGTCGCATCGCCGCGAGATCGAAATGCTCGAGGATATTGAGCGCCTCGTAGCCCACGGGATCGCAGCAGGTGATGTAGTCGAGGCCGCGATAGCGCCGCGGCGTCTCGCGCAGGATGCGCGGGCGATAGCGTGCGAGGTCCTCGCGCGAGAGGATGCCGCCGCCGGCTTGGACCGCGTCCGCGATGGCGTTCGCGACCGGCCCCGAATAGAAGCCGGCGGCGCCTTCCTCGGAGATGCGGGTCAGCGTCGCCGCGAGCTCGTCCATCGGCAGCCGTTCGCCCGCCTCGATCTGCCCGGGCGCACGCGGCAGCCGGCCACCGGGTAGGAACGCCGCCGAGAGCGCTGGCATCTCGCGGATCGCCTCGAGATTCTCCGCGAACTTGAGGACCAGGGACCACGAGACCTCGAGTCCCGCCTTCGCGAGCGCGATCGCGGGTTGCAGCACCGCGGCCCAGGGCAATTTGCCGAGCTTACGCTGCGCCCAATAGAGTCCCGCGACCGCGCCGGGCACGCCGACCGCGAGCGGGCCGCGCTCGGCCTTGAGCCCCTTCGTGTAAGGCGTCTCGTAGTATTTGAGGCCCCTGGCCTCATCGATCTCGAACATGTCGGCGCGCGCGGCGCCGGGCGCGCGCAGATAGTGATCGACCGAGATCAACTCGCGACGCTGCGCGACATAGGCCGACATCCGCCCGTAGCCGCCGATCCCGCACATGGCGGGCTCGACCACATAGCCCGCGAAGGCGGCGGCGACCACCGCATCGATCGCGTTGCCGCCGTCCTCGAGCACCGCGAGACCCGCCGCGACCTCGTCGGGATGCCCCGCCGCGACCACGCCGCGGGGCGAGCTGGCGGAGGTTGCTGGAAAGGCGCCGTGCGTCCTTCGACCCGCCGCCTGCGGCGGCGGCTCAGGATGAGGTGATGTTTTTTGTGCCACCAACCATCTTCCTCATCCTGAGCCGCGCGCGGAGCGCGCGAGTCGAAGGACGCATCACATGCAAGCAGCAGAGCCGTTACGCGTGGCCGGCGTCGCCGGAGAGCGCGGTGAAGTCGATGCCGATTTTGGCGATCGCCTGCTGCCACTTGTCCTTCGAGTTGGGATCGAAGACCAAGGCCTCGTCGGCGTCGACGTGGAGCCAACCATTCGCGTGCATCTCGGCGTCGAGCTGGCCCGGGCCCCAGCCGGCGTAGCCGAGGGCCAGCAGGCTCTTCTTCGGGCCCTCGCCGCGGCCGATGGCGCGCAGGATGTCGAGGGTCGCGGTGAGCGCCACGTTGTTGCCGATCACCATGGTGGCTTCCTCGGTGTAGTCGGCGGAATGCAGCACGAAGCCGCGGCCTTCCTCGACCGGGCCGCCGCGATGAACGCGCGGGTCGGCCTTGAGGCCTTCGCTCACGATGCCGAGCTGGCCCATGAGCTTCGACAGCGTCACCGGCGGATCGTCCAGGTACTTGTTCACCACCAGGCCCATGGCGCCCTCGCTGCCGTGGGCGCAGAGATAGATCACCGTGCGCGCGAAGCGCGGGTCCTGCATCTGCGGCATGGCGATCAGCAACTGGCCCGTGAGCGAGGTCGGGTTCCGGCCCGGGCTCTCCGTGGCAGCCCGGCCGACCTTTGGCGCCCGAGCCCGTGGCGATCCGGCCCCGAGGGGCCGGTCTTCCGGGTCTGGCGGCTGGGACGGCCGCGGTGTCTTAGGGTCCGCCACGAGGCGATCTCCTTGGTGGCACTGAGGTTTGAGATAGGCCCGGAAATGCCGCCTTGCAAGCGGTTCGCCTCCCGGGGTTGTGAGCTACCGCCACTGGATAATCCCCTATATAAGCGGGCGAGGAACCCCCAATGCCTCGCCATTCGCCGCTCCGACCGCACGGACCGCCCTCAGCTATGAGCCGGGTGCTGTGCGCGCTCGCGCTTGCGGTGGCGGTCGTGATCGCGCCGGGTGCCCTTCGCGCGCAGGAGGCTGCCTCGCCCTGGTTCACCACAGAGCAGGGCCGGGTGCGCCTGATCGCCGCCAGCCCCAGCGTGGGGACCGACGAGCAGGTCTGGCTCGGCCTGCAATTCGAGCTGGCGCCGCATTGGAAGATCTATTGGCGATCGCCGGGCGACGCTGGCTATCCGCCGCACCTCGATTGGGCGGGCGCGCAGAACCTCGCGGGCGCGGCGATCGCTTGGCCGGCGCCGAAGCGATTCCCGGTCTTGGGCCTCGAAACCATGGGCTATGAGGACGCGGTGGTACTGCCGATCTCGGCGCGGCTTGCCAGGCCCGGCGAGCCGCTCAGGCTGCGCGCCGCGCTGCAATACCTCACCTGCGAGATCGTCTGCATCCCCTACGAGACGACGCTCGCCCTCGATCTGCCGGCGGGGCCGGCGCCCGATGGCGCCACGGGCTTCGGAGCGCTTATCGCGCGCTATCGCGCGAAGGTGCCGGGCGACGGCACGGCGGCGGGGCTCCGCCTCGAGGGCGCGAACCTGGAGACCGGCGCCAAGCCCGTGCTGACCCTGGCGCTCGCAGCGGACCCGCCGCTCGGGCACCCTGACGCCTTCGTGGAAGGACCCGACGGCATCGGATTCGGCGCGCCGGTCATGGTGCTGGACGATCCCGCGCACCCGCTGCTGAAGCTGCGCGCCTTCGGCAATCCCGCGGACCTGGCGGAGCTGCCGCAGCGAAACCTGGTAGTCACCATCGTCGATGGCAGCCGCAGCATGGAGGCCGCGACGATCCCAATCGCTGCCGCGCCGCCGCCGGAGCCCGCGTCGCTCCTGGCGATGGTGCTCACTGCGCTCCTCGGCGGCCTCATTCTCAACCTGATGCCTTGCGTGCTGCCGGTGCTGTCCTTGAAGCTGCTGGGCGCCGTGGGTCACGCCGCCGGCGGCTCCGGCGCGCTGCGGCGCGGTTTCCTCTCGACGTGCGCGGGCATCCTGCTGTCGTTCCTGCTGCTCGCGGGCGTGATGATCGGATTGCGCGGCGCCGGCGTGTCTGTGGGCTGGGGCCTCCAGTTCCAGCAGCCGATCTTCCTCGCGGGCATGGCGGCGCTCACCACGCTGTTCGCCGCCAATCTCTGGGGCTGGTTCGAGGTGCCGCTGCCGCGCGTCATCGCCGACCGCGCGCCGGCGGGCGCCTCTGGCGGCTCGCTCATCGGCAACATCTGCGCGGGCGCCTTCGCGACGGTACTCGCGACACCGTGCTCGGCGCCGTTCCTCGGCACCGCCATCGGCTTCGCCTTCGCGGGGACGAATCTCGACATCCTCGCGATCTTCGCGACGCTCGGGCTCGGGCTCGCGTTGCCTTACCTCGCGGTGGCGCTGGTGCCGGGCGTGGCGCGCTGGCTGCCGCGGCCGGGGCGCTGGATGATCGTGCTGCGCCGCATCCTGGGCGCGGCGCTCATCGGCACAGCCGCGTGGCTGGTTTTCGTCCTGAGCGCCGAGGCCGGAGAGCGGGTGGCGCTCAGCGTCGGCGCCGCGCTCGCCGCCTTGCTGGTCTCTCTGGGCGCGCTCGAGGCCTCGCGGTTACGCGCCCTCGGTGCGGGCCTCGCCGTTGTGGTGGCGCTGGTCGCTGCCGCCGTGGAGCCCGCGGCGCCGGAAGCAGCCGCGCCCGAAGACGCCCTCTGGCAGCCCTTCGATCGCGGCCGGATCGCGGAACTCGTCGCCGAAGGCAAGGTGGTGTTCGTCGATGTGACCGCGCGCTGGTGCCTGACCTGCCAGGCGAACAAGCGCTTGGTGCTCGACCAAGCCTCGGTGCGCGGTAGTCTCGCCGCGCCCGGCACCGTCGCGATGGCCGCAGACTGGACGCGGCCCGATCCCATCATCGCGGCCTATCTCAAGAGCTATGGCCGCTACGGCATTCCCTTCAACGCGGTCTATGGGCCGAGCGCGCCGCAGGGCATCGCGCTCTCGGAGCTGCTGACGCCCGGCGAGGTGCTGGAGGCGCTCGCGCGGGCGCGGGCGCCCGCGAGCGCCGCGGGCGTTGCTCCGCAAAGTCCACCGAGCGGGGGGTGATTTCCTGGATGCTAGCGACTATGTTTGGGCCCATGCGGCGCACTCGACCCGCATCCTCAGTCGAGACTCCACTCACGATCGCAAAAGAAGGGGAAAGGCAATGATCAAGGTTGGCGACAGGATCCCGTCGGTGAAGCTCAAGCACATGACGGCCGAAGGCATCAAGGACATCACCACCGACGAGCTCTTCAAGGGCAAGAAGGTCGTGCTCTTCGCACTGCCGGGCGCCTTCACGCCGACCTGCTCGGCGAAGCACCTGCCGGGCTTCGTGACGAAGGCGGCCGAACTCAGGGCCAAGGGCGTGGACACCATCGCCTGCCTCTCCGTGAACGACGCCTTCGTGATGAACGCCTGGGGCAAGGACCAGAAGGTCGACGACAAGGTGTTGATGCTGGCGGACGGCAATGGCGATTTCACTCGCGCGGTCGGCCTCGAGATGGACGGCACCGGCTACGGCATGGGAAAGCGCTCGCGCCGCTACGCGCTCGTCGCCCAGGACGGCATGGTCAAGACACTCAATGTCGAGAATCCCGGCGCGTTCGAGGTCTCGAGCGCGGAAGCGATTCTGAAGGCGCTCTGAGCCGCGCTATTCTCGGAGCGAGGGCGGGGCGGAGCCCCGCCCTTTTCTTTGTGAGCAAGAAGATGCGAGCGACAAGCGGAGGACGATCGCTGATGATCAAGCTCGTTCAATTCCCGCGGATGCTCGGGCTGCCGAACCCGAGCCCGTTCTGCGTCAAGGTCGAGGTCCTGCTCAAGATGGCGGGCCTCGCCTATGAGTGCGAATTCGTCGGCAATCCCGGCAGGGGTCCAAAGGGAAAGCTGCCAGCGATCGTGGACGACGGACAGGCGATCGGCGATTCCGAGATCATCCGCTGGCACCTCGAGCGGAAATACAACATCGACTTCGACAAGGGGCTGAGGCCCGCCGAGCGCGCGATCGGCCACGCCTTCGCGCGCATGGCGGAGGAGCGCACCTACTGGGTCCTGGTCTACAGCCGGTGGATCGAGGAGGGGAACTGGCCGCGGTTCCGCGATACGCTTTTCGCGGGCACGCCAAGTCTGGTCAAGAGCGTGATGGGACCGCCGATCCGCCAGAAGGTGCGGCGTATGCTGCGCGCCCACGGCCTCGGCCGGCACAGCCGCGACGAGATCTATGCCATGGGCGCCAAGGACTTCGACGCGATCGCCGTACAGCTTGGCGGCAAGCCGTTTCTGCTGGGCGGCGAGCCCACCACCGTCGACGCAGCGGTCTGGCCCTATATCCTCGGCGTGCTGGTGCCGCCCCTGGAATCGCCGCTCAAGCAGGCGATCAAGAAGCATCCGAACTTAGTCGGGTACTGCGAGCGCATGCGCGCGCGGTTCTTTTCTTGAGCTCGCGCTATCTCGCGAACAGCATCAGCAGCAGCGCCGCGAGGCTAATCGCCGTCCGCACGGCATGCAGCTGGCCCCAGCGGGCGAGCAGGCCTCGGGCCGCGGTGCTCGAAAGGTCGAGGCTCGCGTCCTCCAGCCGCTTGTTCGTTGGCCACATCACGATGAGCGTGAAGGGCACCACGGCGCTCAGCAAGAAGCCCGCGACGATCCAGACGATCCCTTCGCCCGCCATGCCTGCGGCGATCCCGAGGAGCGTGCCGGCGACGGCGAGCGCCGCCTGCGTGATCGTGGCGCGGGCGTAGCTCGGCCGCCACTCCGCGATCGCGATCGGCATGGGGCATGTCATCCGCGCGGGCTGTTCGACCAGCGTCACGTAAAGGGCGGCTCCGGCGAACAGCGCGGTCGCCAAGGTTGCGAGACCCGAAAGCACCATCGGTCACCTCATCGGTTCGCCGCGATCGCGGCGCGCGCGAGCGCGTCGGCGCGCTCGTTCTCCGGGTGGCCGGCGTGGCCGCGCACCCAGAGGAACTCCACGCGATGCGGCTCGAGCGCTGCCGCGAGCCGCTGCCAGAGGTCCAGGTTCTTGACCGGCTTCTTGTCGGCGGTGCGCCAGTTCCGCCGCTTCCAGTCGTGGATCCAGATAGTGATGCCGTCGCGCACGTAGCGGCTGTCGGTGTGGAGGCGCACGCGGCAGGGCCGGGTCAGAGCCTCGAGTGCCATGATCGCCGCCATCAGCTCCATGCGATTGTTGGTCGTGCCGGGCTCGAAGCCCGAGAGCTCGCGCTCGCGGCCGCGGTAGCGCAGGATCGCGCCCCAGCCGCCGGGCCCGGGATTGCCGCTGCAGGCGCCGTCCGAGAAGATGTCGACGACGTCGTCCTGGCTGGCCTCGCTCATCCGCCGAGGCCGTAGGCGCTGGCCCGCGCGATGCCGCAGTGGAAGCGCAGCTTGCGAAGATACTCGAGCGGGTCCTTGGGCCGCACCAGCGCGCCTGCGGGATGATTGAGTAGATCGTAGAGCCGCGTCAGCAGGAAGCGGAGCGCACTGCCTCGCGCGAGCAGCGGCAGCGCCTCGTGCTCCGCCTCCGAGAGCGGCCGCTTCGCGCGGTACTGCGAGAGCAGCTGCCGCGCCTTGGTCACGTTGAAGTCGCCGTCGGTCTCGAAGCACCAGGCGTTGAGGCAGATGGCGACGTCGTAGGCGAGAGAGTCCGTGCAGGCGAAATAGAAGTCGATCAACCCCGATACGCCCGGGCCGCGGAAGAACACGTTGTCGGGGAACAGGTCCGCGTGAATGGTGCCGACCGGCAGATCCTTCGGCCAGCGCTGCTCAAGCTCCGCGAGCTCGCGACCGAGCTCCTCGGCGAGGCCTGCCTGCACCTCGTGGGCCCGCGCCTTGCATGCCTCGAAGAGCGGCCGCCAACCAGCGACCGAGAGGTTGTTCGGCCGGCGCATGGCAAAGCTGGCGCCCGCGACGTGCAGCCCGGCGAGCGCCCCGCCGACGCCCGCGCAGTGGAACGGCAGGATGCGGCGCGGCCACATGCCCTCGAGGAATGTCACAATGGCGGCCGGCCGACCGCAGAGCGAGCGGAGCGCCACCCCGTCTTTCGCCTTGACCGGCGTCGGACAGGCGATGCCTTGCGCTGCCAGGTGCTCCATGAGCGCGATGAAGAACGGCAGGTCCTGCGGCTGCACCCGCTTCTCGTAGAGCGTCAGGATGAAGGTGCCGCGCTCCGTCCGAAGCAGGAAATTCGAGTTCTCGACGCCCTCGGCGATGCCCTTGCAGGAGACGACCTCGCCGATGTCGTAGTCCCGGATGAAGGCAATGAGCTCGTCGTCACCGACGTCGGTGTAGACCGCCATGGCTTGGCTAGGCTTGCGCCGCGGGCGCGATGTGGAGTTTCGTGGAGCGCATGCTCAGACCCGTCGCCACGCGTCCATGGTTGCCTCGGTCTCTTCGGGGTCCAACTCTTGTGCGCCTCCACGCCCTCGCATAGAGTTGCGCCCGCATTCGCTGGCGCGCCCGACGCTCGGGCGGACGTTAGTCCAGCAACTCTCGATAAGGAAGAGGGGTCATGGCGGAGCCGATCTCGGCACAGAAAGCACCTTACGGCGTGACCGTGGAGGCGGGGAAAGAGTACTGGTGGTGCGCGTGTGGCCGCAGCAAGAACCAACCGTTCTGCGACGGCTCCCACAAGGGCACTGGCCTCACGCCGAGGCAATACCTGGCGGACAAATCGCAAGAGGTCTGGTTCTGCGGCTGCAAACACACCGGCGGCAAGCCGTTCTGCGACGGCACGCACAACCGAATTTGAGCGCACCACGCGGCATGCTGGCGCTGGCCCGAGCCGCCGGAGCCGTCGGCTTCGCTCTCGCCGCCGCCGGCTGCTCATCGACCGGTCCGAAGGTCGCCTGTCCGCAGGCGATCGTCATGCCGGAGCTGCAGGTGGTGGCGAAGTTCGGCCCCGGTCCGGGGCGCCAGGACACCGACGCGATCTACGGCGCCCGGATGATCGCGGCCAAGGCCACCTGCAGCGCGGACAAGAAGAAGGGCGGCCTCATCGTCGCGAGCACGCTTGGGGTCACGGCGATCCGGCTAAAGGACGACGTTCGCAAGGGGCAAGTCACCTACTTCGAGGCCGTCATCAATCGCAAGCAGGAGATCCTGAACGAGCGCGATTTCGTGATCGACCTCGAGTGGCCGCGATCTCAGCGCGACCTCACGGTCACGGATGAGCTCGAGACGTTCGTCCCGCTGGCAAAAGGCGCAAGCGGCGACGACTACGCCATCCTGTTTGGTTTTCGACTGACGCCCGAGGAGCTGCAATACAACCGCGAGCACGTGCCGAAATCGCCGGGCTGAGCGCGGGCCTCGGGCTAGGCCGACGCCGGCCGAGAGTGCGAGCTCTCGCACGCCGCTGCCGCCGCGGTCACCACGAAGGCAGCGATCCAGAGCCAGAAGCCCGGACCCCGCGCGCACAGCGCGTCCTCGCCGCGCGCCTCGCTGTAGAAAGAGATCGGCGCGAGGGCAGTCAAGGCGAGCATGAGGCCGGAGATGGCATGGGGCGCGGCCGGTGCCCGTCCGCGGAACATCTGCACGAGACAGATCAGCAGGAACACGTTCGCGTACCATGCGAACATTCCAAAGGACGGATGCCAGAGCACCATGAGCGGGCCCGCCCAGCCCGTGAGCAGCGTCTGGTACCCGAGCGCCCACAAGGGCTCGCCATAGGCGCAGGTCGCCAGATCCGGCGTCACCATTGCGCCGGTCCACAATGTCGCCACAATCGCGAACAGACCCATGTTGAGCCGGCTCGCCGTCAGCCATCCCCCCGTATCCCCCGCCCATTGCGAAGGCACGGTCCGCACTCCCATGCAGTTCGAATGCTGACAGCATACGCTTCAATTTGTCGTAACTAAGGCGGGCAATTTTTGGACGACGTGCCCAGCTGGTCACACGGCATCGCCGGTGCTAAGGTCGTGCTCGTGCCGCAAGCACCCTGATGGGAGAGACCGGGCAGCGAGCGATGAGCGCGCGGCCCGGCGCCGAAGGAGCAACCGCCCCGGAAACTCTCAGGCAAAAGGACCGTCAGGGCGAGGGCACTCTGGAAAGCGGACGCGCGAGTGGCGCGCGTCTCACCGAAGAGGTAAACCGCGCGGGCCACCGGCGGTGAATCTTTCAGGTTCCCGGACAGAGGGGTATCCGCCTCGGCAATTGCTGGGGTGGGCCTCGAACCGTCCGGAGCCGCCGTGAGCGATCAGCCCCAGGCACCCCTGCAGAAGACGCCGCTGCACGCGCTGCACATCTCGCTCGGCGCGCGCATGGTTCCGTTCGCGGGCTACGACATGCCCGTGCAATACCCGACCGGCATCGTCGCCGAGCACCTCCACACGCGCAGCCAGGCGGGTCTCTTCGACGTCTCGCACATGGGCCAGGCGCGGCTCGAGGGCGCCGGCGCGGCCGTGGCGCTCGAGCGCCTGGTGCCCGGCGACATCCAGGCAGTGAAGCGCGATCGCATGCGCTACACGCTGCTCACCAACGCGAACGGCGGCATCCTCGACGACCTCATGGTGACGAACTTCGGGGATCACCTGCACCTGGTGGTGAATGCCGCGTGCAAGGTCGACGACATCGTGCACATGAAACGCGAGCTCGAGCCCGCGGTCAGGTTGACGCCATTGCCCGATCGCGCGCTCCTGGCGCTGCAAGGTCCCGCTGCTGCAACGGTCCTCGCGCGCCTGGCGCCCGGCGCGACGGCGATGCCCTTCATGACCGCGGGAACGCACAGCCTGGCGGGAATTTCCTGTCTCATTTCCCGCTCCGGATATACCGGCGAGGACGGCTACGAGATCTCGTTCCCGGCAAATGCCGCCGAGCATCTGGCCAAGCGCTTGCTCGCGGAGCCCGAGGTGAAACCGATCGGTCTCGGCGCCCGCGACACCTTGCGGCTCGAGGCCGGCCTCTGCCTCTACGGCCACGACATCGACACCGCGACCACGCCGGTGGAGGCCGATCTCGGCTTCGCGGTGGGAAAACGCCGGCGCGGGGGCGGCGGCTTCCTCGGCGCCGACGTGATCCTGCGGCAGCTGCGCGAGGGCACCGCGCGTAAGCGCGTGGGCATTTTGCCCGAGGGCCGCGCGCCCGCGCGCGACGGCACGGAGATCCGCGACCCCAGTGGCGCCCCCATCGGGAAGATCACCAGCGGCGGCTTCGGGCCCAGCGTCGATCGTCCGATCGCCATGGGCTATGTCGCGAGCGCGCAGGCTTCCGTCGGTACGGCCGTCTCGTTGTTGGTGCGCGGCACGCCGAGGCCCGCGCGCATCGTGGCGCTGCCATTCGTACCCCATCGCTATTACCGCGGCTGAAACGCGCTTAGGGAGAGGAAACGTCATGACCGTCAAATACACCAAGGACCACGAGTGGGTGCGCGTCGAGGGCACCACCGCCGTGGTGGGAATCAGCGACTATGCGCAGACCCAGCTCGGCGACGTCGTCTACGTCGAGCTGCCCGAGGTCGGCCGCAAGCTCGAACAGGGCAAGGAAGCGGCGGTGGTCGAATCCGTGAAGGCCGCGAGCGAGGTCTATGCGCCGATCTCCGGCGAGGTGACCGCCGTCAACACCGAGCTCGGGGGAGAGCCCGCCAAGGTGAATGCCGATCCCATGGGAGCCGGCTGGTTCTTCAAGATGACCATCGCGAAGCCCAAGGAGCTCGACGCCCTCATGGACGAGGCGCAGTACAAGACCTACGTCGAGGGCCTCGGCTGATGCGCTACCTGCCTCTCACCACCGCCGACCGCCAGGCGATGCTGGCGGCGATCGGCGTCTCCTCGATCGATGCGCTTTTCGCCGATGTGCCGCCGGCGGCGCACCTCGACGGCCTGTGCGACCTGCCGCGTGCCCAGGGTGAGCTCGAGGTCGAGCGCGCGCTGAGCGCCATGGCCGGGAAGAACATGGTGGCGGGATCGGTGCCGAGCTTCATCGGCGCCGGCGTCTACCGCCATCACATGCCGGCCTCGGTCGACCATCTGATCCAGCGCGGCGAGTTCCTGACCTCCTACACGCCCTATCAGCCCGAAGTGGCGCAGGGCACGCTGCAGATGCTGTTCGAGTTCCAGACCCAGGTAGCGCTGCTGACGGGCATGGAGGTTGCGAACGCCTCGATGTACGACGGCGCGACATCCTGCGCGGAAGCCGTGATGATGGCGAACCGTGTCACCGGGCGGAAGAAGGCGATCCTCTCGGGCGGTCTGCATCCGCACTACCGTGACGTGACGCGCACCCATGCGCGGTTCGTCGGGTTTCGGGCGAAGCTCGCCGATCCCGATCCCGAGGCGCGCGAGGACCTAGCCGCTCAGATCGACGCCGCCACCTCGTGTGTCGTGGTGCAGAATCCCGGCTTCTTCGGGCAGGTGAGGGACTACTCGGCGCTTGCCGAGGCATGCCATAAGGCGGGCGCGCTGCTCATCGTGGTGGTGAACGAGGCGGTGTCGCTGGGTGGAGTGAAATCGCCAGGCGCGATGGGGGCCGACATCGTCGCCGGCGAAGGCCAGTCGTTCGGCAACGCGCTCAACTTCGGCGGACCGCATCTCGGATTGTTCGCGACGCGCGAGCGGTACGTACGGCAGATGCCGGGACGCCTGGTCGGCGAGACCGTGGACGCCGAGGGCCGGCGCGGCTGGGTGCTCACGCTCTCGACGCGCGAGCAGCACATCCGCAGGGAGAAGGCGACCAGCAACATCTGTACGAACTCGGGCCTCTGCGCGCTCGCGGCCTCGATCCATATCGCGCTGCTCGGCGAGGCCGGCGTGATCCGGCTCGCCGCGCTCAATCATGCGAAGGCCGTGGTGCTTTCGGAGCGGCTCGCGGCCGTGCCCGGCGTCAGCGTCGTGAACGACACCTTCTTCAACGAGTTCACGCTGCGGCTGCCGAGGCCGGCGGCGGCGGTGGTCGAGCGGCTCGCGCGCAAGAAGATCCTGGGCGGCGTGCCGGCGAGCCGGCTCCATCCGCGGAAGCCCGCGCTCAATAACCTGCTTCTGGTCGCCGCCACAGAGACCTCGACCGAGGCGGATATCGCTGCCTTCGCGACCGCGCTCGCGCAGGTGCTGTCATGAGCGACTGGAGCCAGGCGGTGAGCCACTTCCGGGGCGACGGCAAGGCCAGCCCCACCCTCAGCGGCAATCGCGGCCTGCAGATCGAGGAGGCTCTGCTCTTCGAGCAGCACGCGCCCGGCCGCACCGGCGTCGACCTGCCGGAGCCGCCGGCGGTCACGAGCCGGCTCGGCGGGATCATGCGCGAGGGTCCGATCGGATTGCCGGGCCTGTCCGAGCCGCAGGTCGTGCGGCACTACACCCGGCTCTCGCAGAAGAACTATTCGATCGATACCGGGCTCTATCCGCTGGGCTCCTGCACCATGAAGCACAACCCTCGCTTGAACGAGCGCGTGGCGCGGCTCGCGGGCTTTGCCGACATCCATCCGCTGCAGCCGGTCTCGACGGTGCAGGGCGCCCTCAAGCTGATGGACACGCTCGCCCACTGGCTCAAGACCCTCACGGGCATGCCGGCGGTGGCGCTGTCGCCGGGCGCGGGCGCCCACGGCGAGCTCTGCGGCATCATGTGCATTCGCGCGGCTCTGGAGGCGCGGGGCGAGAAGCGGACGCGCATCTTGGTGCCGGAGTCCGCCCACGGCACCAACCCCGCAACCGCAGCCGCCTGCGGCTTCGCGGTGGACTCGATTCCCGCGGCCGCCGACGGCCGGGTGGACCTCGCGGCGCTCCGGGCGAAGCTCGGTCCGGACGTGGCGGCGCTCATGCTGACCAATCCCAACACCTGCGGTCTCTTCGAACGGGACATTCGCGAGATCGCGGACGCCGTCCATGGCGCGGGCGCGTTCTTCTACTGCGATGGCGCCAATTTCAATGCCATCGTCGGCCGGGTGCGGCCGGCGGATCTCGGCATCGACGTCATGCACATCAACCTGCACAAGACCTTCTCGACGCCGCATGGCGGCGGCGGGCCGGGGAGCGGGCCGGTGGTGCTGGCAGAGAGCCTGGCGCCCTTCGCGCCGACGCCCTGGGTGGTGCACGGCGCCAAGGGGCTCGAGTTCGTCGAGCGTGCGCAGGGTGCCGCCAAGCGGAGCATCGGGCGGCTCAAGGGCAATCACGGCCAGATGGGTATGTTCGTGCGGGCACTTGCCTACATGATGAGCCACGGCTCCGACGGCCTGCGTCAGGTCGCCGAGGACGCGGTGCTCAACGCGAACTATCTCCTGGCGCGGCTCAAGGGCGAGCTCACGCCGGCCTTCCCTGGCACCTGCATGCACGAGGCGCTGTTCGACGATGGCTTCCTCAAGGACACCGGCGTCAGTACCCTCGACTTCGCCAAGGCGATGATCGACGAGGGCTATCACCCCATGACCATGTATTTCCCACTCGTGGTCCACGGCGCGCTCCTCATGGAGCCGACGGAGACCGAGAGCCGGGACTCTCTGGACGCCTTCATCGCGGTGGTGCTGGCGCTCGCGAAGCGCGTGAAGGCTGGCGATGCCGAGTACTTCCAGGGCTGCCCGCGCCTGACGCCGCGACGCCGCCTCGACGAAACCGTGGCCGCGCGCAAGCCGGTGCTGCGCTGGCGCCCGCCACGCACGGACCGCCAGGCCGCGGACTAGGAGGCCGGCGTGCTTGGGGGCTTCGCCACGCGGCGGATCGATACGGGCGAGGCCTCGATCCAACTGTCGGTGGGTGGCGCGGGTCCGCCACTCCTGCTGCTGCACGGGTATCCGCAAACCCATGTCTGCTGGCATCTCGTGGCGCCGCGGCTCGCGCGGCGTTTCACCGTCGTGTGCCCCGACCTGCGCGGCTATGGCGAGAGCCGGGGACCGCCGACTGGCACCGCGGACCACGCGGCCTATTCCAAGCGCGCCATGGCGCGCGACCAGGTCGTCGTGATGTCGGCGCTCGGCTTCGAGCGCTTCGCAGTCACGGGCCATGACCGCGGCGGGCGGGTCGCCTACCGACTAGCGCTCGATCATCCCGAGCGCGTCACGCGGCTTGCGCTGCTGGACATCGTGCCGACCGGCGAGATGGTGGCGCGGGTCGATCGGAGCCTCGCCTACGGCACCTATCACTGGTTCTTCCTGGCCCAGCCGTTCGACCTGCCGGAGCGGCTGATCGGCGCCGATCCCGATTTCTACCTCGATTGGACGATCCGGAGCTGGGCGGGCGAGGGCGCGGCGCTGGCGCCGGAGGCGATGGACCATTACCGCGCGGCCTTCCGCAATCCCGCGGCAATCCACGCGGCCTGCGAGGACTATCGCGCCGGTCTCGGCATCGATGCCGAGCTCGATGCGGCCGACAAGCAGGCCGGGCGCCGCATCACCTGTCCGCTCCTGGTGCTCTGGGGCGAGCGGCGGCCCGAGCGCAAGGCCGATCAGTGGCTCTCGATCTGGCGGCAGTGGGCGACGAACGTCGAGGGCGGCCCCGTCACCTCCGGCCATTTCCTCGCGGAGGAGCGGCCCGACGAGATCGCGGACCGGCTCGAGCGCTTTTTCGGCGCCGGCGCATGAGGCTCATCTGGCGTCCGACCCGGGGCGCCGAAGGCGTGCGCCGGGTCGGTGCCGCGCGCATCACGCGGCGAGACATCTATCATCTGATGCTCACCATGCCCTGGCGCTGGTTCTTCGGCGTGCAGGCGGTGGCTTACGTGGCCTTCAACGCGGTGTTCGCGCTCTTCTACCTGGTGGCGCCCGGCAGTGTCGCGAATGCGAAGCCGGGCTCCTTCATGGACGCCTTCTTCTTCAGCGTGCAGACCATGGCGACGATCGGCTTCGGCGTGATGGCGCCGGCGACGCTCTACGCCAACGTGATGGTGACCATCGAGGCGCTCCTGGGCATGGCGAGCTTCGCGGTGGCGGCGGGGCTCATCTTCGCGCGCTTCTCGCTGCCGACGGCGCGGGTTCTGTTCAGCCGCGTGGCGGTGGTGACGCCCTTCAACGGCGTGCCGACGCTGATGTTCCGCTGCGCCAACGAGCGCCGCAATCAGATCTTCGAGGCGCAGGTGCATGTCGATTTCGCGCGGCAGGAGACCAGCGCCGAGGGCATGGCGCTCCGCCGCTCCTTCGAGCTCGCGCTATCGCGTGATCGCAATCCGCAGTTCAGCCTGAGCTGGACCGTCATGCATCCGATCGACGCCGGGAGTCCGCTCTACGGCATCGATCCCGATCTGCTCGCGGGACAGGAGGCCGCGATCGTGGTGACGCTCACGGGCATCGACGAGACGCTCTCGCAGACCGTGTTCGCCCGCACCAGCTACCGCGCCGACGAGATCCTCTGGGGCCGGAGATTCGCCGACATCCTCAGCGAGACCTCTGACGGCGAGACCCTGGTCGACTACCGCCGCTTCCACGATACCGTGGAGAGCGGCGGGTGAGTCGGCTTATGCCGGCTTGCCGCTCAAGCGGTGCGTCCTTCGACTCGTGACGCTACGCGTCATGGCTCAGGATGAGGTGAAGTGATCGTGGCAGAAAGAAAGTCCTCATCCTGAGCCGCGTCTCGAAGGGACGTGTGTCCAAGGACGCACCGAGTCGATCCGGGGCGTTAAGGTGTCAACTGGCCGCGGATCTCGCCGCCCTTGTTCGCGGCGGTGTGGATGTTGGCATACCACTTGCCGGCTTTGATGTCCTCGACCTGCGATTTCAGGATGACGTTGCTGCCCTTGATCTCGCCGGCCGCCGCCTTGGGCGGATCGAAGCCAACGACCGGGTTGGCATTTTGGCCGGGCGCCGCAGGCCCATGTATGTGCGCGACGGTGGCGGGACCGGTGAGGCCGCTGAAGGTCACGGACCAGGTCAGCTCGTTGGTGGCGGTGTTCAACGTGAAGGTGCCGTCACCCGTTCCCGTGCTCGCGTTCGGCGGGACCTCGTCCTTGGCTGTCAGGTGCGCCTTCCAGGTCAGGGTCGCTGCCGGGGCCGTGGCGGCTTGCTGCTGCTGACAGGCGACAAGGCCCGCGCCGGCGACGGCCGCGGCGATGGCGAGTGCAGTCATGCGATGCTTCATGAGTACCTCCCCCATTTGTTGGTTTCGAACGCGATTGAGGCATGCTTAGTAGCACGGCGCGCGGCCCCCGTCCAAACCGGCGAGCAACCTTGCGCGGTCACGTCTGTGTGGGCTGGTTCGCGCCGGCATGGCGCCGCCGGCGGTTCCGTAATAGAAAAACAATTCACGATGCGACCCTTTTTCGGGAGGCGACGCGATGTCCGAGAGCGAGCTCAAATCCGTACCGATTGCGGGCGTCGAGGCACTGGAGCGGTATCGCAGCTTAATGGAAATCGCGCGCAACCGCGTCACCACGCGGCAGTTCCGGCCCGACTACGTGGTGCCACGCGAGCATTACGAGATGATCCTCGAAGCCGCGCGCCACGCGCCGTCGGGCGCCAACGCGCAGCCCTGGCACTATATCGTGGTCACCGATCCCGCGCTCAAGCGCGACATCGCGGACTACTTCGTGGAAGAGCAGCGGCGACGCGCCAAGCTCAAGATGAAATTCCCGACGCCCAACTACCGCGGGCTCGAGACGGCGCCCGGCTTCATCGCGATCGTCGCCGACTTCCGCTTCGTGCGCGCTTTTCCGGTGCTGATGGACGGCTCGCCGCTCGACCTGCAATACCGCGAGAACGCAGAGCGCATCCTGCTGCAGAGCGTGGCGGCTTCGACCATGTCGGCGCATCTCGCGGCGGCGGCGCTCGGCTACAACGTCTGGTGGGTGACCGCGATCGGTCAGGAGGCCGCGCAATCCGCGATGCGGCCGCTGCTCGGCATCCCTGACGATCTCTCGGTGATCGACCTCATGCTGTTCGGCCCGCCGCTCAAGCCGCCCTACAAGCGCTGGAAGAAGCGCCTGCCGGAGATCATGAGCTGGAACCGCTTCGACCCCGCCGCCTACTGGACGGTCGAGCAGATCGACGAGTGGATCAGGACCACGCGTCACAAGGTCATGTACCGCGACGAGGCCAAGATCGACTAACTGGCCGTCCCGTATCCCTCTATAGCCGGAGACAGAAGCCCATGGGAGCCCGCTCACTGCTGCCCGACGACATCGAGCGCTACGTCGGCGAGACTATCGGCAAGGAGACGCCGCTGCAAAAGCGGCTGCGCGCAGAGACGGCGAAGCTGCCCGGCAACTGGGCGATGATGCAGATCGGGCCCGACCAGGGTGCCTTCCTGGCATTGCTCGTGCGCCTGATCGGCGCCAGGCGCACCGTCGAGATCGGCACCTTCACCGGTTACAGCGCGCTCGCGGTGGCGCAGGCGCTGCCGCCCGACGGCAAGCTGATCGCCTGCGACGTCAACGAGGAGTGGACGGCGATCGCGCGGCGCTACTGGCGCGAGGCCGGGCTCGCGGACAAGATCGAGCTCCGGCTCGGGCCCGCGGCCGAGACCCTCAGGTCTCTGCTTGCGGCGGGCGGCGCCGGCTCCCTCGACTTCGCCTTCATCGACGCGGACAAGTCGGGCTATGACACCTATTACGAGCTTTGCCTGGAATTGATCCGGCCCAACGGGCTGATCGCCGTCGACAACGTGCTGTGGAGCGGCGCCGTCGTGAATGCGAAGAAGCGGGACGCCGACACGGATGCGCTCCGCGCCCTCAATCTCAAGATCCGCGACGACGGCCGCGTCGACTCGGTGCTCCTGACCGTGGGAGATGGGCTGACGCTGGCGCGCAAGCGGGGCTAGCTGCGGCGGCGGGTGGTGCGTCCTTCGACGCGCTCGCCGATGGCTCGCTTGCTCAGGATGAGGGAGATTCTTTTCGAACCCAACAACGGTCCTCATCCTGAGCAAGCGGCCCGTTGGGCCGCGCGTCGGAGGACGCGCGGTGTGTGATTGACAATCGACCTTTCGCGCCCGCATGAATCAGCGCGCGAGTTTCAGGACAGACGGGGGTCAGATGCGCAAGATGATCTTGGCCGCGGCGGTGCTGCTCGCGGCGGGCGCGGCGCGCGCCGAGGAGCCGGTGCTCAACGTCTACAACTGGTCTGACTACATCGGCAAGGACACGGTCGCCAAGTTCGAGAAGGAGACCGGCATCAAAGTCCGTTACGACGTCTACGACAGCAACGAAGTGCTGGAGGCGAAGCTGCTCGCCGGCCATTCCGGCTACGACGTGGTGGTGCCGTCGTCGACGCCCTACCTCGAGCGCATGGGCAAGGCGAAGGTGTTCCTGAAGCTCGACAAGTCGAAGCTCACGAACTACGGCAATCTGGATGCCAAGATCCTCGCGAGCGCGGCGGTGGCCGATCCCGGCAACACCTTCGGCGTGCCTTACATGTGGGGCACCACGGGGATCGGCTACAACGTCAAGAAGGTGAAGGCGGCGCTGGGCGCGCACGCGCCGGTGGACAGCCTCAAACTCATCTTCGATCCCGAGGTCGCCAAGAAGCTCAGGGGTTGCGGCATGTCGCTGCTCGACACGCCCGAGGAGGTGTTCGCGGCGGCACTCGCCTACCAGGGCAAACCGCCCTTGAGCCGCGACGAGAAGGACTTGGCACTCGCCGGCGAGACCGTGAAGAAGATCCGGCCGGACGTGAAGAAGTTCCACTCCTCACAATACATCAACGACCTCGCGAACGGCGACCTCTGCGTCGCCTTCGGGTATTCCGGGGATATTTTCCAGGCGCAGTCACGCGCCCAGGAGGCGAAGAACGGCGTCGAGATCGAGTACGCGATCCCCAGGGAGGGTGCCATGCTCTGGATCGACCAGATGGCGATCCCGGCGGACGCCGCGCATCCCGACAATGCGCACAAATGGATCAATTTCATCCTGCGGCCGGAGATCGCCGCGGAGATCTCGAACGCCGTCGCCTATGCCAATCCCAACGCCAAGGCGACGAAGCTGGTCGACAAGGAAATCCGCGACAACCCCAACATTTACCCGCCGGACTCCGTGAAGAAGCGGCTGTTCTTCGACACGCCGGTCACGCAACAGTACGAGCGCGCCCGCACCAGACTCTGGACCCAGGTCAAGACCGGCAGCTGACCGCTGCGCACGCGCGGCCCGTGAGCGAGGCGGCTGCGCAACCCTTCGTCCGCCTCGAGGGCGTGGCGAAGCGCTTCGGCGCGACCGCCGCCGTCGACGACGTGTCGCTGAGCATCGAGCGCGGCGCCTTCTTCGCGCTGCTGGGGCCGTCCGGCTGCGGCAAGACCACGCTGCTGCGCATGCTTGCGGGCTTCGAGGTGCCCGACCGCGGCCGTATTCTCATCGACGGCGCCGATGTCGCGGGCGTGCCGCCCTACGCGCGGCCGACCAACATGATGTTCCAGTCCTACGCTCTCTTTCCGCATATGAGCGCGGCGGAGAACGTCGGTTTCGGCCTTCGGCAGGAGCGGCTGCCGCGCGCCGCCATCGACGCGCGCGTCGCGGCCATGCTCGATCTCGTGCAGCTGCGCCACCTCGCCCAGCGCAGGCCGCATCAGCTCTCCGGCGGCGAGCGCCAGCGCGTGGCGCTCGCCCGCGCGCTCGCGAAGGAGCCGAAGCTGCTGCTGCTAGACGAGCCGCTCGCCGCCCTCGATCGCAAGCTCCGCGAGGAGACCCGGCTCGAGCTCGTGCGCATCCAGCACCGGGTCGGCATCACCTTCCTCGTGGTCACCCATGACCAGGAAGAGGCCATGGGCATGGCCTCCCGCATGGCCGTTATGTCCAAGGGCCACGTGGTGCAGGTGGGCACGCCGGCGGACATCTACGAGCGCCCGAGTTGCCGGTTCGTCGCGGACTTCATCGGCGGCGTGAACCTCTTCGAGGGGCGGGTTGTGGAGACGCGCGCCGACGGCGTTGCCATCGACTGCGCCGAGCTCGATCAACGCCTCGTCGTGGCTGGCGGTGGCGTCGCGATCGGCAGCACGGTCGCGATCGCGGTCCGTCCCGAACGGATCGAGCTCTCCGCGGCGCCGAGCGCGCTCCCTAATCGCCTGGCCGGCAGGGTCGCGGATATCTCGTATCGCGGCGAGGCCTCGAGCGTGAACGTGGCGCTCGCGACCGGCCGGCTGGTCCGCGTGACGCTGCCGAACGTCGGGCGGACCGACGAACCGCGGCTCGCCCCCGGCATCGCCGTATGGCTCGGTTGGGCGCCGGAAGCCGGCGTGCTCTTGACCTCATGATGGGCCGACCCTGGGGCCGCGGCGCCGTCATCGCGGCACCTTATCTCTGGCTCGGCCTGTTCGCGCTGCTGCCGTTGGCGATCGTGCTCAAGATCAGCTTCGCCGAGAGCGTGCTGGGTATCCCGCCCTACACGCCGCTCATCGACACCGGCGGCGATACGCCCGAATGGGCCGGCACGCTCGAGAGCTATCGGCGGCTGATCTCCGATAGCCTCTATTGGCGCGCCTATCTCTCCTCGATCGGCTACGCCGCCGGAACAACGGCGATCTGCCTGCTGCTGGGATATCCGATGGCCTACGCGATCGCGCGGGCGCCCAAGGCGTGGCGGGTGACGCTCCTGATGATGGTGATCCTGCCGTTCTGGACCAGTTTCCTGCTGCGGGTCTACGCGTGGATCGGCCTCCTCAAGGGCAACGGCTTCATCAACAACGCGCTCGTCTCGCTCGGGCTCGTGAGCGAGCCGCTGCCGCTGCTCAACAACTCCTTCTCGGTCTATGTCGGACTGGTCTACGGGTACCTGCCGTTCATGGTGCTGCCGCTCTATGCGCAGCTCGAGAGGCTCGACTGGACGCTCCTCGAGGCCGCCGCGGACCTGGGCGCGCGGCCCTGGCGCGCCTTCCTCTCGGTGACGCTGCCGCTCTCCTGGCCCGGGGTCGCCGCGGGATCGCTCCTGGTTTTCATCCCCGCGGTCGGCGAGTTCGTGATTCCCGAGCTCCTGGGCGGGCCCGACACGCTGATGATCGGGAAGGTGCTCTGGGACGAGTTCTTCGAGAATCACGATTGGCCCGCGGCCTCGGCAGTCGCGGTCGCGATGCTGGCGCTCTTGGCGCTGCCGATGGCGCTCATGCGGCGCAGCCTCTCGGAGGAGTCCGCTTGAACCGCCGCCCGACCTTCCCCTCGTTGATGTTGGGGGTTGGCTATCTCTTCCTCTATGGGCCGATCGTGTCGCTGATCGTCTATTCCTTCAACGCGTCGCGGCTGGTCACGGTCTGGGCCGGCTTCTCTCTGCACTGGTATGGCGAGCTCTGGCAGAACCACGCGATCCGCGATGCCGCGCTCATGAGCCTAGAGATCGCCGTGCTGGCGGCCACCGGCTCCCTGGTGCTGGGGACACTCGCGGGCTTCGTGCTGAGCCGGTACCGCCGGTTCCCGGCCGGGGCGCTGTTCTCGGGCTCGATCACCCTGCCGCTGGTGCTGCCGGAGGTGATCATGGGCCTGTCGCTGCTGCTCTTGTTCGTGGGTCTCGAGGATTGGGTCGGCTGGCCTGCGGGCCGCGGCATGCTCACCATCGTCATCGCTCACGTCACGCTCGGCATGGCCTACGTCGCGGTGGTGGTGCAGGCGCGGCTCAATGCCTTCGACCGCTCGGTCGAGGAAGCCGCATTGGATCTCGGCGCGCGGCCCTGGAAGGTCTTCGCGGTGATCACCCTGCCGCTGATCGCGCCCGCGCTCGCGGCGGGCTGGCTGCTCGCCTTCTCGCTCTCGCTCGACGATCTCATCATGGCGAGCTTCGTCTCGGGGCCGGCCTCGACCACGCTGCCAATGGTGATCTTCTCGAGCGTCCGGCTGGGGGTGAGTCCGCAGGTCAACGCGCTCGCCACCATCCTGGTGGCGGTCGTCACGACCGCCGCGGTGATCGCCGGCCGGCTGATGGCCCGGCCGCCCGAGCGTCAGGCGTCGTAATCCAGGATCGAGTGCACGGGAACGTCGATGCGTTTGCGCCCGGCGAGGAAGCTGAGCTCGATGATGCAGGCGGCGCCCGTCACCATGCCGCCGACCTTGCGCACAAGGTTGACGGCCGCCGCCATGGTGCCGCCGGTCGCCAGCAGGTCATCCAGCACCACCACGCGCTTGCCGGGCTCGATGGCGTCCGCCTGGATCTCGATGGTGTCGGTGCCGTATTCGAGGGCGTAGGTGTAGGGGACGGTGGCGCCCGGAAGCTTGCCCTTCTTGCGCACCATCACGAAGCCGCAGCCCAGCGCATAGGCGAGCGGCGCCGCCACCAGGAAACCGCGGGACTCGATGCCGACCAGCACGTCCGGCTTGTGGGGGCTCACGGCGTCGGCCAGCCGGTGCACTGTCTCGCGCCAGGCCCTCGGGTGCGCCAGCAGGGTGGAGATGTCGTAGAACAGGATGCCCGGCTTGGGAAAATCCGGGATCGACCGGATGTGCTCCTTGAGGTCCATCTTTACCCTTAATCCCTGTGCGACCGCGCGCCCGGCCGCACTCTAGCGGGTTCTCTCGGGGCGGACAGCCGCAATTCGCGTGGCCCAGGGGGTGCCGCCCCTGTACAGTGACCAACGATGGCTCAGGACGCTTGGCTCGAGAGCGGCTTTCGGGAGGGGGCCTTCGTGCTTCGGGCGGGCGGCGCCTGGCGGGTCCAG
>Ga0126378_10000833_pt1 | contig 22636 bp, 19 predicted proteins | sample PanSoiMetPlot_23_FD_92587 | JGI IMG/M metagenome (GOLD analysis project Ga0126378, IMG submission 92587) | Tropical forest soil microbial communities from Panama - MetaG Plot_23 | ecosystem: Environmental > Terrestrial > Soil > Tropical forest > Bulk soil | place: Panama | collected 2016-02-17
AGCAGATCGCCCGCCTCAACCAGGACCGCGACCAGCTCATGGCCTGGATGCTCGAGGTCCGCGAAAACCTCGGCTTCCCTCCCCCTCACCTCCCAATCACCGACCAGGAAGAACAGGTCGGCTGAGACGTGCAAGGGGGGGCGGGCCCCCCCTTCCTAAACCCCCCCTCTTTTCTGGGATTTTCGGGGCACCTCCGGTGCATCTCTTCGGGTCTGGGGGGCTCCGTGGGGAGGCGGGGAAAGCGACTCACACGCTCGGGCCAAGCCCTTGCTTACCAGGCCCCCGTCTTTTTGGGCCCCTCCCCCCTCGCGGGGGAGGTCGGGTGGGGGGGAACGGTCGATTCCGTCCTCCTACCGGGGCCTGGCGGGCCACCTCCCCCATGATGGGGGAGGGGCCGTTAAACCGGGTCAGTCGGGGGTCACGGGGCGGAGGGCGAGCCGCTGACGGGGGCGCCGGTCGGCGCGTGGTGCGGCGGCATCCCCTGCGCCCACAGCCGCTGGGCCAGCAGCGGCTCGCGGGCCAGCAGCGCGTTCTCCTGCGACTGTGTCAGCTTGCCGGACGACACCTGCGTGTCGAGCTCCGACTTCAGGGAGCTGTGCAGCGCGGTGGCGAACTGCTGCTCGGTCATGCCCTTCGGCGCGATCTCGGAGACGCTCTTGCCAGCGTCCAGCTGGGTGCGCACCTGGTCGGGGGTGGACCCGATGGCCTTGGCGACGGCGTCGATCACCAGCGCCCGGTATGCCTGCACGTAGGAGCGGGCACCGTGGGCGATGTTGACGCTGCAGATGGAGCCATCTGACAGCTGGCTCTTCATCCCCGACGCCTGCTGCTGGGTCAGGTCCCCCCTGGCGACCGCGTCGTCGACGGTCTGGCGGGCGGCGGTCGTCAGCGCTTCCCGGACATGCGCCGGGCTCACGCCCAGCGTGTGCGACAGGTGGCCGACGAAGTCCTGGCAGTACTGCGATGCGACCTGGTGAGCGTTCGGGCTCTGGCTGGCCGGGCCAGTCGCCATGGCGGTCGTCCCGACCGGCGCCGCGGCTGCCGCGGCGGCCAGGACCACCCCGCTCGTCAGCGTGCACGCGAGCCTCCGAACGTGAAACTCTCTAGCCATGATCGGTTCGATGCTAGGCGACGGTCGAGCCGCCTCTCCACTGCCGATCGTCAGTCCGGTCGCTCTGCCATCGGCGACCTGCCGGCCTCCGCCGGCCGGGCCGCCGTCAGGGGCCGCGGCCGCAGTCGGCGCTCACTGGCCGCCGCCGCCGTGGTCGATCTGGTAGATGACCAGCTCGACGTCACCATGTCTCAGCGACCAGATCCGGGACGAGTGGTTGTCGATCGCATCCAGCATCCAGCTCTCCATGCCGTCGCCGTTGTTCTGCACCATCGCCTGCCGCATCTTGTTGGACATCACGATGTAGTCGATGTTCTGCCAGTCCCTGTGGAACAGGTTGTCGCGGATGGCCGGGTCCCCGGACGCCTTCCAGTGCGAGTGGGCATAGCGGTAGGGCGGATCCTGGTCGTGAAGGGGGACCCACATATCGTCGTCGATGATGATCCTGGCGCTCGTCGGTATGTGCTCACGCACGTAGGCCAGCTCCTGCTCCTGCATGGGAGTCAGGGGCACGTTGTACAGGTCGGCCGGCGCCAGCTGGTTCTTGTCGTTGTAGTAGAGGACGTAGCCGCCGACCGGCATCGCCAGGACGACCATCATCGCGCCGGCCGCGGTGACGCGGAAGGCTGCGGAGGAGTCGCGCAGCAGGTGGTCGAGCACCAGCCCGATGTTGAGGGCGAGGAACGGGAGCAGGGGGATGACGTAGAACTCGAGCATGACGCTGCCCCGGATCAGATAGAGCGTATAGCTGCCAGCCAGCGAGGCCGCGATGAGCAGGCTGGCATGGGTCTTCCGGTCCTGCATGCCCTTCATCAGCCCGAACACCATCGCGGCGCTGCCGGCCATCAGGATGAAGTGATCCTTGGGCAGCCAGGAACCCAGCGAGAACTGCCAGAACGCGCTGCCCGGGTCGAGGATGCCGCCCTGGTTGCGGTTGAGCTGCCACCAGATCGTGTACAGCAGCGCCACGTGGTCGGCCGGCGGGCTGCTGAGGCTGAAGTTGAGCCGGCTGGGGAGCAGCTCGTTCTTCAGGGACGCGTAGAGGGTGTACATGGAAACCGGGCCCCAGGCGGCGAAGCCCCAGTAGCCGAGCGCGAACCGTCGGTTGCGGCTGGCCTGGACCTGGCGATACAGAAGGAACCCGATCACGGGCGCGAAGAAGAGCGCGTTCTCCTTGGTGATCAACGCCAGCCCGAAGCTGAGCCCCGAGAGCATGGCCGTCCGGACCCGCCGGTCCTCCTTGGTCAGGAGGTAGACGCTGAGCAGCACCCAGAAGACCATGAGGTTGTCGAGCAGCACCTCCCGCTGGTAGAAGACGGCCACCGGGGAGAAGTTGAAGAAGAAGCACGCCACGACCGCCGCCAGGTGGCGGCGGGACAGCCGGTACGCGATCTGGTAGAGGAGGAAGACGTTGCCGATGTGGACCAGCAGCATCAGGATCCGGCCGGTGTTGATGGCGTCCCCGAAGGTCTGGAACTGCATCGGAAGCACGGAGACGTAGGCAGCGATCGTGAGCCAGGCGCCGGGCGCGTGGTCGTAGAAGTACGTGTACGGCGACAGCCTGCCCTCGCGGAGGACCGACCACGCCTGCTCCATGTAGATGCCCTCATCTGTCGTGTAGAGGGGGTAGAGGAACAGGTGATACGCGTGGGTCAGCGCGCCGCTCGCCACGCAGACGGCGAGCAGGAACCGGTGCCGGGTGTCGGCCGGCAGCAGCCCCTCCTCGACCGGGTCCAGACCAGCGCCCGCCTCAGGCCCGACCTGGCCGCCTGGCCCGTCGGCGACCGCCTCAGGCAGCATGCTCGCCAGCCTCCTGGCGCTGGCGATGGGCTCCCACGTGCTTGGTCTTCTCCCAGTTGTTCACGCCGAGGACGATCCTGCCCACGGCGCGCAGGGCTGCGAACGCGAGCACCAGCTGGTAGGGGAACCAGGCCAGCGCCATGTTCAGCGTCATGCCCCACGACGCCTTCATGCCATACGCCTCGGTGAACTCGCGCAGCCCGATGACGGCGGTCAGGAAGTGCGACGCCAGGAGCAGCACCGGGAGGTAGGAGATCAGGGCGACCATGATCGGCGCCTTGACCTCGAACATCATGATCAGGGCGGCCACCGCGTACAGGCCGAGCGCCGCCTGGACGATCGGGAAGGTGAGCGTGTAGGCGGCGAGCAGCCGCTGGGCGCGGCCCGGCATGCGCCTCCAGTCGCCCTTGCGGAGCGTCTGCAGGAACCCCTGGCTCCAGCGCGTTCGCTGCTTGATGAACTGGCCCAGCGTGGGCGGGGTCTCCTCCCGGGTGACGTAGCGGTCGTCGTAGACCACCCGCGCGCTCACCCCCACGCTGCTCAGGCGGATGCCGATGTCGGCGTCCTCGGTGAGGTTGCGCTCGTCCCATCCGCCGACCATGTGCAGCACTGCGCGACGGAAGAACACGGTGTTGCCGCCCAGCGGTATCGCCCCGTAGCGGGCGAAGAAGTGGAGCGTGCTCTTGAACCAGAAGAAGTACTCGAGGACGTTGAGCGCCGAGTACCAGCGGTCCCGGTAGTTCATCAGCTGGACCCCGGCCTGCACCACCTTGACGGGGTCGTGGAGCATCACCGTGTTCACGACGTTGAAGATGTCCGGGTGGACGTCGTCCTCGGCGTCGAAGACGGTCACCACGTCCTTGGTCGCGTAGCGGAGCGCCGTGTTCAGGGCGTGGGGCTTGTTGATCGGCCGGTCGTCGAACACGACCAGGTCCACGCCGCGCCGGTTCTGGAGCCGGAGCTCCTCGACCTTCCGCTCGGCCTGCTGGATGGTGCCCGTGTCGTCGGCCGAGCAGATGACCAGGACCTGGATCAGCTCGGCCGGGTAGTTGGCGCCGACCACCCTGCCCATGGTGGTCTGGATGACCTCCTCCTCGTGCCGGGCGGGGAGCATCACCGTGAAGGACAGGCTGGGCTCGGAGAACCGCTCCGGGGCCCGGGTGCGCTCGGTGACGCGAGGATCGTCCCAGGTGTAGATCATCAGGTAGAGGGTGTAGCCGCCCTGGAGGGCGAGCAGAACGGAGATGATTGAAAGGACGATGTAGACCAGGCCGATCATGGCCTCACTGTTCGTCCTCGACCTGCACGTCTTCCACGCACCCCGTCGGCTGCGAGCGCACGATGTACACACGGCTGGCGGCGGAGCCGTCGGTCATGTCCGCCGTGAGCACGTAGAACCTGATCTGTGTCCCGCCCCGCAGCGAACGGCCGCCGACGAAGTCGATGCCCAGCCGGGCGATGCGGCCGACCTCAGCCGCCCGCTGGCTGTCGGCCTGAGAGCGCATGGCCTTCTCGGTCACCACCTTCTGCAGGTCGGGACAGAGCTGGCGCCAGCCCAGGGCCCCGTCGCGCAGCGCGACCGAGCGCATGAACGTGTCGGACTGCCGCCCGTGGGTCGCACCGCCCACGGCCGTGCTGGGCGCAGGCTCCCTGCCTGCGGACGACACGGGCACCGGCAGGCGAAGCTGTCCCACAGGCCCGCACCCGGCCACCGCGAGTCCCAGCAGGCCGGCGCCGATCAGGGGGATGCACCGGACCAGCCGGTGCGTATCGCGGCACATGCCTCCACACTAGATTTCCGTGCTCCGCCGATCGACTCACGGTCGGCAGGCGGGGCGCTCTAACACGTGCGGTGTCAAGATGGGTCCCCCCGACGCTCGAATAAGGGCATCGGACCGGCCCCGGCCGGCCCGATGCTTGGGGGGGAAGGGGGAGGGTTGCGTCAACGCTCGGGTGGGTGGGCCAACTCACCCACCGTGCGGTCCGGACGCCCCGAGGAGGGCAACCCTCACGTCCTCACTGTACCCGGGGCCGGGAGGCGAAGAAGACTGGCACACGACAGGGCCGGGCCTCTGTCGATGCTCGTAGCCCGCCACGTTCCTCCTGACAGGCGTCACATGCTCGCGCCGAGCGGCACCGGCCCCTGCGCGAGGTTCACGAGGCGGTGCTGAGCCAGGGCCACGCCGAACCAGATCCAGTTCTCCGCGTAATAGCTCGAGCGATGGCCCCAGTCGACGCCGCCCCGGTCCCGGCGAAGGGTGGCGAGCAGCTCGTTCTGCACGATGGACCGGGCGGCGGCCGGGTCGTTCACGACGAAGTCCCCCAGGTCGCCGGCGTAGGTGAGAGCCTTCTCCCCGGCATCGGCATAGGCCGTCCCATCGTGCGCGTACCGGGCCTCCAGCCGGTGGTGGAGCCTCCATTCCCGGCGCAGAAAGCCGCTGTGGGCCAGGTAGGCGGCCGCCGCCGGCGAGCCGTTCCACTCGTCGTCGAGCGCGACCCTCCACATCACCCGGAACGCATCGAGGCCGTAGTCGTCGCCGTCGGCGCCCGAATAGCCGTGAGCCGCCCCGTCGTAAGGCGAGAGCACGCACCAGTTGGGCGGCAGGCCGACACCGGGATCCTCGTCGAGCCGGGACCACGAGCAGCGTTCCAGCACGTCGTATGACGTCCGGACGAGCTCGAGCCACCTGTGGCCGGGATCCACCGCCGCGAACACGCGGTAGGCGTAGGGAGCCAGGTACGACGGGTTGATCACCACCTGGTCGCGGACGCCGCCCGCCCAGTCGCCGGCCACGAGGTAGGGCCGGCCGCGGGCCCAGGCCACCTCCTTTGCCCAGATCCCCGCGATCACGCTGCGAGCGGCCGTCAGGTAGCGCTCCTCCGACCAGCGGCGGGAGGCGAAGACGAGCGCCAGCGCGATGTCCTCGTCCGCGTCGGCGGCCGTGTTCTCGCTCAGCAGGGTCCAGGCGCCGGCCTGGTCTCGCCCCCAGAGCCATCCGAACAGCGAGTCCCCGCGGACCTGGAGGTTCACCCGCGTCCAGCGCCAGGTCCGGTCGAACACCGGCCGGTCGCCGAGCCACACGGCCCGCAGCATCGCATAGGACTGGGCCTCCGATGTCGTCTCACCCCAGCCGGACGGCGGCGGGTCGACCACCCGTCCGTCAGCGGTGATGAAGTCACGGCGATAGGTCTCCCACGTCTGGCGAAGGACGTCAGGCCGGCTCTCGACCCACGCGACCAGCAGGCAAGCGCCGATATAGGCAATCAGCGAGCCCAGGGCGGCCAGCCGCCGCGACGCGACCCACACCTGGACGATGCGGGGCGCTCTCCGAGAGCGCTCAGGGCTCGAAGCGGTCAAGGGTCTGGATCCGCTGGAGCATCCGGCGGTGCAGGGCCATCAGCTCGACAGCGATGTCGTGATCGATGTCGGCGGCCCATGTGCTGGCCCGCTTGATGTACAGCGCGGCGATCCTCGCCTCCTCGATCTGGAGCCGCAGCGACCGGTCGATCGGCGCCGGGTCCTCCGGCTCGGGAAGCGCATGCCCGGCCATATGCGGCCCACACTAGGAAGCGACCGGCCGGGTTGCCACTGAACGATGCGCCGGTGGTGCCCTGCCGAGTGCGAGAGCGCGGCCGGACGCTCGACTCCGAACGCACCCGTGCTCACACGCGGTCGGGCCGTCTGAGAGTGAACCGCTGCATTCGACGGAGCCCCGGGCCTGACAATCGAGGGGCGCGCGCCTGGTCCAGTCGTTGGATCATCGGAGGCGATGGCTGTGCTGCGATCTACCCAGGCCCGGGCCAGGGTCACCGGAGTCGTGGCGCTGGGTATCGCAGTGGTCACGGCCCTGGCGGTGGTCAGCGTGGCGTTCACGGGAGCGATCTATGTGCTGCTCCGGCTGCCCCCGGCGGCGCCTGCTCCCGACTGTCCGTCCGGTACCAGCCTGTACACACGCAGCGTGGTCCTGGGGAAGGCGCTGGTGCCGATCCAGCACTGCTTTCGTGACTCCGACGCCCGCGACCCGCAGTCCAGCAGTCAGTGAGAGGGGCTGCACCATGCGGAGCCCGGGCAGTGGCGAATACCAGACGACGAAGGCCCCTGCCCTCAGTAGCCTCGGGGCATGTTCGTCGGACCAAGCCGGATTCCACGGCGCGCGTGCACGAGCCAGCTCGACACGCGTCTCGGGGGTCGAATCCGGATGAGTCGGTGCCCGAGATGAGCATCGCCGCAGCCCACGACCAGATGTGCAACGCCGCCCTCCAGGACCGGCGGAGGGCGATGCGCCGGATCCGTGTCAGCGCTCTCATCCAGCACATCGACCTGCTCCTCGAGGAGGTCGAGAGGTTGAACCTGGCCTCGCGGAAATCGGTGCCGCCGAGCTGGCGAAAGCGCCTCGCGGAGCTCGCACCCGTGCTGCCGTTCGCCATGGATCCGGTCTGGCTTCGACCACGGTCCACGGTCGAGGCGATCGACGTGCTGTTCGAGATCCAGCATCAGCTCATGCGGCTGCGCTCCGGCCCCCTGGCACCCGACGTGATCGAAAGCGACGCGGCGCTCGGGGAGCCGGACCTCACGACCTGAGCTCGCCTTCGATCCCTTACCTCGCCGGCGTAATGCGACGGCGGGGGACCGTCGGGAGAAGGTGCATCCGGCAGTGGAGGCCAGCCTCACACCACCTTCAGAGCCCCCCTCGTTCACACGGATGATGACGGATGGACAGCCCAGGTCATAGAGTTCAGGTCTGCATGGGTCCGGCCACCCGTCGCACGGGTATTCGAACCGGAGGAGGAGTCCGATGCTCACCGTGGAGAGCCGCACCGTTGCGGCCGCGGATCACGGACCGCCGGACGGCAGTCAGGCGATCCGTCTCGTCGACAGCTTCGAAGACGGCGCGGTCTTTCACCTGGACCTGACCGGCCGCGTGATCGGCTGGAACGCGGGCGCCGAGCGAGTCTTCGGCATCGGCGGCGGGTTGGGGCCTAGCGACTGCTCGTTCCTGCTGCGGGCAACGGAGAGCGGCAGCGCCGAGACCGGTCCTCCTCTCCGGGCCGCACTCTCGAAGGGACAGTTTCGGATCGCCGGCTGGAGGGTGAGAGCGGACGGCACCTGGTTCCGGGCCCACGTCGTGATCACCCCCCTGCTGGACCACGCCGGCCGGGCCTTCGGGTTCCTGGCGGTGGTCAGGGACGTGACCGACCGCCGGCGGCGGCTCGGCCGGCTGCACGCTGCGCTGGACATCTCGCGGGCGGTGATGGGCGAGCATCCCCTGGCTCGGGCGGTCGAGCTCGTGGCGCGGCACGCGCAGTCGCTGCTCCACGCCGACGGCGCCCACGTAACCCTGTCGGCCCTGGGCAGCCGGCGGCCGGTGATCTCGGCGGCCGAAGGGTGGAACTCCAGGCATCTGCAGGCGGCCAGGTGGCCGGCGCGCCGGTCGCTGGCCGCGTCGGCCGAGGAGCCGGCCCGCCCCGGCCTCGCCGACGACGCGCTGCCGGCGCGGCGCGGCCCGGGGCGGATGGGCCCTATGCTGGCCGTGCCGCTGGCCAGGCGAGGGCGCCGGGTGGGCACCCTGCTCGTGTACAACCGTGTCGGCGGGCCCGCCTTCCGCCGAAAGGACCTGGCGGTCCTCCGCAGGTTCGCCGGCCACGCCGCGCTGGCCATCGAGCATGCCGACCGCCACCGGGGACAGCGCCGCATCGTCGCCAGAGAGCGGGCCCGGCTGGCTCGCGTCGCGGAGGCAGGCGCGGTCCACTCCCTGTCGCAGGTCTGCAGCCGCCTGAGGGACGCGATCTCCGGCTGCCACGACCGCGCGGCGCGGGAGCGGTTGACGACCTGCGCCGTCACGATCGAGGGCGCGATCGACGACATCCGCAGCTGCGTCTTCGGGCGCCGCCCCCGCATCCTGGCCGATCACCGCCTGGACGAGGCGCTGCGCCTGCTCGCCCACGACCTCGACGTGCGCACGGGCCTGACGACGACGGTCGAGATGCAGCCCGACGCGGCGGAGCGCCTGACCGAGCACGCGGGGGACGTCATCCAGCTCGTCCGGGAGGCGCTGTCCAACGTCAGCCGCCACGCCCGGGCGCAGCACTGCCGTCTCTCGCTCCGCGCCGCCGACAGCGGCGGGACGCAGCTGGAGATCGAGGACGACGGCAGGGGCTTCGACCCGTGCCGCGTGCCGGACCGCCGGGACGGCCTGCGCAACCTGAGAGAGCGCGTCGTCCGCATGGGCGGCCAGCTCCGGATCGAGACCGGGCCGGGAGAGGGAACCGCCGTCCGGATTGCGATCCCGGTCGGCGGCCGGTCGTCCCTTCTCCCCGGCATGGCGCTGGCCCACGCCCGCCGCCACGCGGCAGCAGCCGCCGGCACCGGCTAAGGAAGGGAAGCGAAGCGCCCCTTCCCCCTTGCGGGGGGAGGTGGGCCCGCCAGGGGCCGGAGGGGGGGTCAGGATACACGTGGTGCCCGCAAAACCAGCTCAGCCACGAGAGAGGACCTGTCGCAGACGCGCTGTGCCGCCGGGGGCCCCGGTCCGCGCTGGTCCCCCCCACCGGCCCTGGCGGGCCACCTCCCCCGCCGGGGGGGAGGGACCACTGACCACCGGCCCCTGGCGGGCCACCTCCCCCGCCGGGGGGGAGGGACCACTGACCACCGGCCCTGGCGGGCCACCTCCCCCGCCGGGGGGGAGGCACCACTGACCACCGGCCCTGGCGGGCCACCTCCCCCGCCGGGGGGGAGGGGCCCGCCGGCCGCCGGCCATCGCTCTCAGGTCATGCGCATCATGCGGGCCGCGATCTCCACCAGCTCCTGGGGGTGGTATCCCGGCGCGAAGACCTGCGGCTCCTCCGGAAGCGGGTTGACCCGCCCTCCGTCCGGGGGGCCGTCCTGGACGACCAGCTGGCTGCCATCCTCGAAGTGCTGGCCGCGCCAGATCTTGTCGATGTCCCGGTAGTCGTCGGGGCTGAACCGGTACAGCGTCCGGTGGACCCCGCGGTCCTGGAACTTCCTGGCCTCGGGGATCCTCTCGTTGGAGATCCTGGGGATGTTCAGCATCTTCGCGACCTCGACCCCGGTCAGCGTCTCCAGCGCCCTGGCGTAGGCCACCTGGTGCACGCCCCCGCGGACGATCAGGTAGCCCAGCATGGCTCGGGCCACCGGGTTGGTCGTCATCTCGTACACGCGCAGCTTGCCCATGCGGGCTCCGCACTCGAGGAAGAAGTTGTGCAGCATGTCGAGCACGACGTCGCCGCTGTTGAAGACGTAGTCGCCGGTCCACGCCTGCCCCAGCGCGTTGGCCGGCATCGCCCCCTGGCCGGTGGCCAGGAAGTGCTCGGGGTTGCCCGTGCCGACCACCGCGGCGAGCCGCGAGTCCGGCGCTTCGCCGCGCTGGACGACGCCGGTGAGCAGGCCGTTGATGGTAGCCGCTACCACCTCGATGTGACCCATCTCCTCGGTGGCGATGTTGGCGACCAGGTCGTAGTAGGGCTTGAGTTTGTCTTTGCCCCGGAAGTTGAACGACTGGTACATGTAGTTCATCAGGGTGGACATCTCGCCGAAACGCCCACCCAGCAGCTCCTGGACGGCCCGCGCTGCCTCGGCGTCGGGGTTCTCCGCCATCGGAAGCTCGACCTGCAGACGGTCGATGCGTAGGAACATGGTGTCAGCCTCCTCGTCGTGGGTTTGTCGCCGCCCCCCGGCCCTCGTGCTCGCAACCGGCTGCGGACCCGGTGGGCTGCCGCAGGGCGCCCCCCGCTTGCGGCGGGTCGCCGTCGGTGGCCGGCCTCAGCCGCAGCGCGGCGACGAGCAGCAGCGCCTCGAGGACGATGCCGAGGCTCATCTTGGAGCGGCCCCAGGCCCGCTCCCGGAACGTGATCGGAAGCTCCTCGAAGCGAAAGCCCGCCTGGTGGCACCGGTGGTTCAGCTCGATCTGGACGGCGTATCCGCGGGAGCTCACGTGGCCCAGGTCCAGCACCTCCAGCACGTGCCGGCGATAGCCGCGATAGCCACCGGCGGGGTCGCGCAGCGGCAACCCGAGCACAGCGCCCGCGTAGAGAGACGCCAGTCGGCTCAGGAGCCTGCGATGCGGCGCCCTGCGCAGCGCGTGCGCGCCGGCCGTGTACCGCGACCCTACGACCACGTCCGCCCGCTCCAGCGCGCTGCGCATCGCCGGCAGCATCGCCGGGTCGTGGGACAGGTCGGCGTCCATGTGAAACACGTGGCCGTACCCCGCCCGCAGCCCGTGCCGGAGCCCGGCCACGATGGCGCTCGCCAGCCCGAGCTTCGCACCGCGGTGGACCACGCCGACCCGACCGGGAAACTGCCAGGCGAGGGAGTCCGCCACCGCCCCGGTCCGGTCGGGCGAGCTGTCGTCGACGACGAGGACGTCGAACCCGTCGTGCCTGAGTATGCGGTCGACGACGAGCGCCAGGTTCTGGGCCTCGTTGTACGTCGGTATCACGACAAGGCTGCGCCGTCCGCAGTCGTGGTCCATCGAATCAGTGCTCCTCGGCAGCAGGGGGGCGCCGCAGCCTACAGGCTGCTGGCGATCCCCTGCCACAGCTGCTGGACGCGGTTGATCACGCCGCCGCCCCCATGGGAACCCGGCGCCGGGGCCGGCGCGCCCTGGCCGCCGCCTGGCGTGGCGGCCGGGGCCTGCTGCGTCTGAGCGGGCGCCGGCTGGGTGCCGGCGGGGGCGTTCTGGCCCGCGCCCCCGGCGGGGGCCGCCTGGCCCGCGCCACCGGCAGGGGCCGCCTGGCCCGCGCCGCCGGTCGGCCCCGCGGCGCCGGTCGGGCCCGCGGCGCCGGGCTGCCCGGCCCCGGCGCGAGGGGCCGCGGGCGCCACCGGGGTCGGCGTCGCCGGCTGGAGGTCCGGGGGCAGCGTGTACTTCGGCTGCGGCGGGATCTGCACCGCCACGTCGGAGTGCTGGACCGTCACGGTGGCCGTCGCCACCCCTTCGCTCTCACGGCCGACGGCGGTGAAGACGACCTTGCCCTGGTCCTCGCTGGGGATCGTGTACTGGCCGGCCGCCGCGGCCCGCCCGCGGTCGTCCACCCGGAAGGCGCTGACCAGCTGTCCGCCGCCGTTCAGCGTGTGGTTCTTGTAGACGAGCACGACCTCGTGGGCCGCGAAGCCCTGCGCGTAGAAGCTCAGGGTGGTGCCGGGGAAGCCGCCCCACGTGCTCGGCAGCATGCTGGGCGTGTAGGGCAGGACCAGGAAGCCGGAGTTCACGACCGCCCGGCTCTGCTGGCCGATCAGGATCAGGCTCTGCTGCTTCTTGAGGCCGAATGGGACCTCGAAGCTGAGGCCGGCGAAGCCGCCCTTGTCGTCGACCTGGACGGTCGCCATCGGCGGCCCCTTGACCCCGTTGACGTAGATGAGGACCGTCTCGTCCGGCCCGAAGCCATGGGCGGACAGCGTGATCTTGTTGCCCGCCTTCACAGCGTACGGGTGCGCCGTCACCGTGGGATAGAGGCCCAGCATGATGAACTGGCCGATCGCCACGGACTGGCTCTTGCTGCCGATGAGGACCAGGCTGGTGTTGCCGATGGCGCCGACCGGGATGTGGACCGCGGCCTGGCCGACGTTCCCGCCGCCGTCCGCGTGCAGCGTCGCTGCCGGGTCCCCGTTGAGCTGACCCCAGTAGACCTTGATGTCCTCCTCCGGCTCGAAGCCGGTGGCCGTCAGCGTGATCACGTCACCCGGCTTGCCCACCATCTTGCTGAGCTTCACCGCGGCCATGCCGGCGGGCAGCTGCGCCTGGGCCAGCGCCACCTTCTTGCTGTTCCGCTCCTCCGCCGCCACGGTCGGGCTCCGCGAGGCCAGGCCCTCGGGCACGGTGAAGCTGGCGTTGAACGCGCCGTTCTGGTCGGCCCTGGCCAGGCTCACCGGCACCCCGGCGTCGGACGCGTTCTTCTTGAGCACGATGTCGATGACGCCCCCCTGGTCGAAGCCGAAGCCGGTCACCGCGACCTTGGTCCCGGGCCTCACCAGGCCCGGGTTCAGCAGGATCGTCGGCTGGCCGACGGTCGGGATGAGCCGGCCGTCAGCGGTGACCGTGCTGGTCCTGACCCGGCTTCGCCCGCTGGCGGTCGGCTCCCCGGCCTGGCTGGTCTCCGGCGCGGGCGTGGCGACGTGCTGGCCTCCCCCCAGGGAGGGCAGCCTGGGAAGGTGGATCGCCTGGCGCAGGATCGGACCCACGACGACAACGCCCACCGCGATCAGCGCGAGCGTCTTCCAGTTCAGCCACGACCTCTTCATGCGTATTTCTCGCCCTCACCTGCGCGTAGAGACCTGCAAGGCACGGTTTCACGGTAGGTGTCGGGATCACGGGCATCGACTCACGGTTGAGGGCACGCCCGCTACCACAAATGCCGCGCCGGATGGGCCAGCGGCCCCTCGGCCGGGTTCCACCGACTGGTGGAATCCGGCTCAGCGGGGACGGGCCACCAGGCCGCGCTCGATCGCGGTGGCGGCCGCCTCGAGCTTGGAGTGGACCCCCAGCTTCTCCAGCACATGCTGGACGTGCGCGCGCACCGTGCCCGTCCCGATGGCCAGCCGGCTGGCGATCGACTTGTTGTCGAGGCCCGCAACGATCAGCGCCAGTACCTCGCGCTCGCGCTGCGTCAGCTGGCCCAGGAGCTGCTGCCGCTCGCGGTCCTGACGCTCGCGCTCGAACTGCTGCCGCGCCCGCTCCCTCTGACGCATGACAAGGCTGGAGAGCTTCTGCGGCGAGATGAGCATCTCACCCGCCGCGGCCATGCGAACAGCGGAGACCAGCTCGGCCGCCGCCTGTGACTTCTTCAAGAGGTAGCCGGAGGCCCCCGCCTCCACCGCAGCGAGGAGCGACTCCTCGCTCTCGTCGGCGCTGAGGAACACGATGACCACGTCCGGGCGCTCCGCCCTCAGGGCGGCAGCGGCCTCGGCCCCGGAGCCGTCGGGGAGCCGGAAGTCCATCAGGATGACGTCGGCGTCGAGGTCTGAGCGCCGCGCCAGGAGCTCGGCCTTGTTGCCCAGGATGCCGACCACCTCGATGTCGGGTACTCCCTGCAGCAGCATCTCGAGGCCCTCCGCGACGAGGCGATGGTCCTCGACGATCGCGACCCGGATGGGCCGCACGGTCTTCCGTTCCGTGCTGATCACCAGCTCAGATTGACTCCATGATGCCCGTTTGCATAAGCCGGCGCGGCTGGCAACCAGAACTCGACGGTGGTGCCGCCGCCCGGGGTGGACTGTAGCCGGAACGAGCCCCCGGCCAGCTCGGTCCGTGCCCGCATCCCGGCCAGGCCCGCCCGCGGGGACCCGGACCGGGCGGCGGGCGGGGAGAATCCCCGGCCGTCGTCCCTCACGGTGACAAGGATGCCACCGCCCGTCTCCGTCAGGAGGACGTCGGCTCGACGTGCGCGCGCGTGCCTGCGCACGTTCGTCAGCGCCTCCCGGACCAGCCAGTAGACGTCGATCGACTGGGGCGGCTGGATGCTGCGCATGACCTGCGAGCGGAGGCTCCAGACCGGGTCGGTGTCCGACCCCGTCAGGTCCAGGAACACCCGCAGGGCCCGCACGACGTCACCGTCGTCGAGGGCGACGGGGCGCCGGTCCCGGACCAGCAGCCGCAGCCGGTGGCTGGTCTCGGTGATGGTGGCCACGAGGCCCCTGGGCTCGTCCTCGGACGCGACCCCGGCGACCACGTGCGCCAGGAGGTCGGCGACAGACCGGAGGAAGCGGTTCTCCTGGACGGCCAGCGACGCCTCGACCCGCCCCGTCTCGCCGCCGGCCTCGCTCCGGCCACGCCAGCGGCGCCGGAGGCCGGGCGGGCCGGAGCCCAGCGTCAGGCTGTGGATTCTCGCAAGTGTGCGTCGAAGGAGGTACGTAGGCATAGCGGTCCACACGGTGTCACGGTAAGCACGAACCGGGCGTAGCACCAGCTTCCATTGCACAGACTGGTGCCTCTGCTCCATGTCAGAGGGCTGGCGCGCCGTCTGGACGACCATCAGCGCGAACCGCACCTTGTGGCGCTCGGCGGCGGCCGCCCCAGGCGATCGTGCACGTCGATCGTGCCGTGTCCCGTCACCTGCCCCACGTACGCCCCGCCCACCGCCGCCCGCGTCGCCGAGTCCACGCGCACGGCTCCGCGCGGCGCCTGGAGCTCCACGCTGGCCAGGTGCGCCCGGACCCCGTCCACCGCCTTGGTCCCGGCCGACTCCGCGGCCCGGCCGTAGAGCTGCGCGGCGACGTACGTGGCCTCCGCCCCGGCGTTCAGGGGCGCGGCGCCGAAGCGGTGCTGGTAGCTGCTGACGAAGCGCCGGCTCTCCGGCGTGTCGAGGCTCATGAACCAGGCCTGGCTGGTGAGGGCGCCGCCCAGCAGCCCGGGATGCTGGCTCGCGAGCAGCTCGTCCCAGGCACTGGACACGACCAGCGCATGGACGTCGCTGGAGCCCACCGTCGTGGCGAAGTCCACGGCGTTGTCCAGGTCGAGCAGCGACCACACCACGTCCGGGTTCTTCTTCATGATGTCGGCGATCGCGGGCTGCAGGTCGTCGCCGAGCGACCGCATGGTCCGCACCGCCATCGGAGCCTGGTGGTGACGCTGCAGGCCGGCCCGCACCGCGGCCACGCTGGCCGCCGACCAGCGGTCGTTCATGGCCAGGACGTACACGCGGTGGCCGACGTTCTTGAAGACCCAGTCCAGCATGGCGGGCACCTGCTGGGCCGCCACCGCGCCGGCGCACACCAGCGAGCCGGAGCAGTCGCCGGCGGGCTGGGTCGACGTCACCATGAGCAGGCCGCCCTGGCGCGCCACCGCGGCCAGGGCCCGGTCGTGGTCGGCGGCGGCCAGGGAGCCGATGACCGCGTCGACCCCCTGGTCCTGGAACAGGCGCGTGATCTGCCCGTCCACCGGGCCGTGCAGGTCCTGGACCACGTCCACGGGCCGGCCGCCCACCCCGCCCTGCGCGTTCATTTCCGCCACGGCCAGGTCGAGGCTGTTGCGCTCGATCTGGCGCCGCTGCTGCTGGCTGCCGCCGTATGCCGAGATGAACCCGAACCGCACGCGCCCGCTGTCCGCCTGGCTGGCCGGGCCGCCGCAGGCGACCAGCAGGTCGCCGGCGATCAGCCAGCCCCCCAGCGCGGCGCCCGAGCGCAGGAGGTCACGCCTCGACAGCACGGCGGTCATGCCGCCAGCCCCGGGGCCCTGGCCGCCGTCCCGAACATGGAGCGCGACCCGTCGAGCGTCGCGATGGCCTGCTGTCCGGCCTGGAGCCAGGCGGCGGAGCCGAGCCACTGCTCCGCCCCCCAGAGGAACACCGCGGTCACACCGCTGTCGCGGTAGAGCTCCGCGCTCGTCAGCAGGTCGCCAGGCGTGAAGCCGCTGACGCCCTGCCACGGCGCGGCCTGCATCTCGGTGACCCACACCTCCTTCCGCTGGGAGCGGGCCTGGCTCGCCCAGTACGCCAGCGTGTCGCGCTTCCAGGCGATGCGCTGGTCGACGCTGATGCCTGCCAGCGGCGTGTTGGGCGTGACCACATAGGCGTTGAGGCCCAGGACGTCCCCCACCTGGAGGGCGGGTCGCGGGTGGCCCGCGGGCTTCCACGGGCTGAGCAGGCGCACGATCCCGGCCAGCCGGCCATCGGCATCGGCGTCGAGCTGGGCAGTGGCCGAGTTGAACGTCGTGATCACCACCGGATGGGCGGGGTCGAGCCGGTGGGCGAGATCCACCTCCTGCGCCACCAGTTCTCGCGGCACCGCGATGTTGCCGAGGTCCGGATTGGTGCTGTCGAACGGCTCGTTCTCGACCTGCCAGCCGTAGAGGAGCGGATTCTTTGCGTAGTGAGTGAACGCTGCGATGAGATACTCCGTGTAGGCGGGAGAGCGCAGCTCGACGGGGAGATCAATTCGCGATCGCTCGCTCAGCCAGCTGGGAAAATACAGCTCGGGGGCACCCAGGTTGCGTGCTCCGACGACAAGGACCACCCTCACGTTCCGGCCTGGCTGGGCGTCGTGATTGTACTGAGCGATGACGTCGAGCAGCTGGTCTGTGTAGCTGAAGTCCAGGCGGTCGGGCTCGGGAGCCGCGGTGTCCCAGTAGACGGGCAGGCGAACCAGGTCCGGATGCGTCTGCTGGAGAAGCGTGCGCAGCCCCGCCACGGGGTCGAGCCGGGCTCCCCTGGCCAGCTTCGGACTGTAGGAGAAGCCGGCCAGGGGCGCCGCCGAAGGTGCCGCCGACTGTGTCGGGGATGTCACTCCGTGTAGCAGAAAAAGGCCCGCGATGACCACCAGCATGACGCCGGCATAGCCAGCTCTTCGATTGCGGGAGGCGCCCAGCGGCATATCTCGAAAGTAGGAACGGCCACGCTCGGGGTCGTCTCACCAGCGGCATGATGCGAACTATGCGAAATGCAAGGCCGCTCATCCCAACCCTTTGACTACAATCGTTTGCAGGGCGCGGGATCTCTCCATACTCAGGGTGGGTCAGCAGTAGCACACGTCGTCGAGATTCGACTCCTCGGGGCAGCGGCCGCGTGGCGCGGTGGGGTGCAGCTCACCTTCAAGACCAGGAAGGCCCTGGCCGTGCTCGCCTACCTGGCCGCCGCAGCGGGACCCCAGCGTCGCCAGGACGTGGCCGCCATGTTCTGGCCGGGCGGCGACCCCGACCACGCACGGGCCAGCCTGCGGACCACGCTCGGCTACCTCCGGCAGAGCCTCGGCGAGGCGGCCGCCGGCTCGCTGGTGACCACGCGGGAGACCATCGGGCTGGCGCCGTCACCACTCCTGACCGTCGACATCAAGACCGTGGACAGGGGCCGTCTGCTGGCCGCCAGGACCGCCTCGGCGCCCGGGCTGACGACCCAGCTGCAGCGAGCGGTCGACGAGTACCGCGGGCGCTTCCTGGCCGGCTTCACGCTGCCGGACGTCCCCGACTTCGAGGTCTGGGTGCGGCACGAGCGCACGCGGTGGCTGCACGCGGTCAGCACGGTGCTCGACCGGCTCTCGGCGCTCCAGAAGGCCGAGGGCGACCTGCCCGCGGCCCAGGCGACGGCGGAGCGCTGGACGTCGCTCGACCCCGGCGCGGAGGTCGCCTGGCAGCGCCTCATCCGGACCCGCCTCGAGTCCGGCGACTCGGCAGGCGCTCGGCAGAGCTGGGACGCGTGCAGGACGGCGTTGGCGGGGCTGGACCGGCGCCCCGGCGCCGAGATCCTGACCCTGGCCGGCCGGATCCCGACGGCCTCCACCGCCCTGATGGCGCCGGCGGGCGGCGGCACGCCGCCAGCCCCGGTCATCATCTCCGGGGAGCCGGCGCGGTTCGAGCCCGGCCTGGTGCCCCTGCTCGGACGGGAGCGCGAGCTGGCGCTGCTCCAGTCGGCGTACGAGCAGGCGCAGGGCGGCTCGGCCCGCCTGGTGCTCCTGGAGGGCGAGGCCGGCATCGGGAAGACGTACCTGGCCCGGAAGTACCTGGCCTGGGTGGAGGGACAGGGGGCGGACGTGCTGTCCGGCCGCGCGTTCGAGATCGGCCAGGTGCCGCGCTACGCCGCCGTCGTCGAGGCGCTGAGGGGGCGGCTCGAGCACGAGAACGCCCCCGAGGACCTGGTCGACGACGTCTGGCTGGCGGAGCTGGCCACGCTGCTGCCCGAGCTTCGCACCCGGTATCCGGACCTTCCCGACGTCGTCCGCGACGAGCGGCTGCAGCCGGTCCGCCTGGTGGAGGCGGTGGCCCGCCTCGGCCTCGCGCTGGCCAGGCGAGGCCCCTTCGTGCTCCTGATCGACGACGTGCAGTGGGCGGACGTCCACACGCGCCACGTGGTCGGCTACTCGGTTCGGCGCTGGGTCGAGGCTCGGGCCCCCTGCCTCGTCGTGCTGGTGGTTCGGTCGGAGGACGCCGGCGCCCGGGATTGCCTCGCGCGGTGGCTCGGCGGCCTGGAGCGAGAGGCCCCGATCGTGCGGCTGAGCCTCGGCCCGCTCGGGGCCGAGGACGTCGTCCGCTGGGTGGGCAGCCTGACCGGGGTCGTGGAGGCCAGCTCCGGCGCCCAGGCCGACGCTGCAGCGGCGTTCGGGCGCTGGCTGGCCGACCGGACGGGCGGCCAGCCCCTCTACATCGTCGAGATGCTGAGGACGCTGCTCGAGGAGGGGGTCCTGGGGATGCGACCGGCAGCCGGCGACGGTTGGCTGCTCGACGTCGACGGCGCGCTGGAGGGCGCCACAGGACGGTTCCAGGACGTCCTGCCGGCCGGCGTGCTGGCGCTCATCCGCGGCGTGCTGCGCACGCTGGACCGGATCTCGTCCGAGCTGCTCACCGCCGCGGCGGCGCTGGACGAGTGGTTCACGGCCGAGGCGGTCTGCCACGTAGCGAACGTCGAGGAGCTGGCCGGACTCCGGGCCCTGGAGGGCCTCGTCCGCGGCCGGGTCCTGCGCGAGCGCGGCGACGGGAGGTACGCGTTCCACCACGGATTCGTCCGCGCCTCGGTCTTCACCGAGGCCGGGGAGGCGCGCCGGCGCACCTACCAGCTGCGGGCGGCGAAGGCCTCGGGGAGGGCGCTTTCCGCGGTGATACGGGATCACGGCTGACGCACGACGGCGGCCTTCTTGCGCTGCCCGATCGCCTATTGCGGAGCTGTATCGCGTCGGGCGCTACGGTATTTCCCAGTTCTCTACGACACCGGGATCACGGCTGGCAGGGCATTGAACGACCACACGCTCCATCCATCAATCGGCCGTGACCACGCGGCCTCAGCCGACTCCTCCGCCCTTCGCGGGGGAGTGGCCCCCCCTCCCCCAACCCCTGCCGCGAGGGGAGGGGGTCACCGGAGGGGCAGCACCCCTTGCAGTTAGCAGGGAGCACGCGCCGGCTTGCCTGACCTGCTGAGGCCGCCCGCCTTCCCGGGGAGGTCGGGCACGTGGGACCCGATGCTGGCCGACGACCCCACGGACACCGTGGTGCAGCTCGTCGCCCGTCAGGAGGGCCTGCAGGCCGCTCTGGAGATCGCGCAGGCGATCCTGGCCGGGCAGGAGCCGGCGACGATGTGGCGGCTCTTCGCCCGCCGCGCCCGCCGGCTGCTGCGAGCCGATGCGACCATCGTGCGCACGGTGGGCCTCAACGGCGCGACGCTCGTCCTTCGCGGCGTCGACCCCCGCCGCTCCGCCGATCGCCTCTCCCGCATCCTGGTCCCGGAGGAGCCGGTGGCGGCCGGCCTCGGCGGGGCCGTGCTCGAGAGCGGCCGACCCCGGATCCTGGGCGACCTCGGGCTCTACCTGCAGGAGGCCGCCGGGGCCGCGCCGGCCACGGCAGCCGAGCCGGACGCGGCCGGCCGCATGGCCATGGGCCCGGCCCTGATCGTCCCGATCGGCCAGAGGGCCGCCCCGATCGGGACGCTGATGGCCGTCAACCGGGCCGGCGGGGCGGGGTTCCGGCGGCGCGACGTGGACCTCCTCCGGTCGTTCGCCGGGCAGGCGGCGGTGGCCGTGCAGCAGGCCGAGCTTCGTCGCAAGCGCCAGCGGATGCTGGTGATGGAGGAACGCGAGCGCCTGGCTCGGGAGCTCCACGACGACGCCATCCAGTCGCTGCGCGACATCGCCGGCGGCCTGCAGTCGGTCGCCGACCGGGCCGAGGACCCGGTCCTGCGCGAGCGGATGACCGGCCTGGTCCAGACCGTCGACAGCGTCATCCGGGACCTCAGGAACCACGTCTACGGGCTCCGCCCGAGCGTGCTGTCCGGGCGCCGCCTGGACGAGGCCCTGCGTCAGCTGGTGAGCGAGTTCGAGCAGCAGACCGGCACCACCACCGTCGCCGATCTGGACATCGAGGCGGCCGAGCACCTGCGGGACCACGCCGGCGAGGTGGTCCAGATCGTCAGGGAGGCGCTGTCCAACGTCGGCCGTCACGCCGACGCCCGCAACTGCCGGGTCAGCCTCGGTCTCGAGAATGGCGCCGCCCGGCTGCTCGTGGAGGACGACGGCGTGGGGTTCGACCCGCTTCGGACGCATCGCCGCGGCCATGGGCTCCGCAACTTCGCGGAGCGCGTCGACCGCCTGGGCGGGCGGCTCGAGATCGAGTCGCGCCCGAATGCCGGCACCGCCCTGCGGATCACGATCCCTCTGCGCAGGCTCCCCCGCCAGCCCGACGAATCCTGACGAGGCCCCCCCTCCGGCCCCGGCGGGCCACCTCCCCCGCAAGGGGTGCGGCCGGAAACCTGGCCGAGAGATTTGGGTTCCAGGTGCCCCAGATCCGGTGGCGCCGACGAGGAGCGGAAGGAGCGCCCTCAAGGGCGTGACTGAGCACCGCAGGCGGCAACGCCGGAGATGGGGTGCATGGGGCCCAAAGATCCGGCTGGGTTTTCGGCCGCACCCCTTGGAGGGAGGGACTCAGGACGCCGGCCCTGGCCCCCCCTTGCACCTCCTCAGCGCCTCGTGGGCGGCGCCCAGCAGCACCAGATCCCGGCGCGCGACGAAGACGGGCACCCGCTCCAGCGGCTCGCTCGCCATCCCCGCCCAGAGCAGCGGTTCGAGGAATGCCGGGCTCACGAGCTCGTTGCGGAGGCGCCGGGCCAGCCTGCCCGCCAGGTAGATGCCGCCGGTGGCCAGGACGGTGAGCGCCACGTTCGCGGTCTGCGCCCCGAGGATCTGCAGGTAGAGGTCCAGGGCGGAGCGGGACAGCGGGTCGGGGTCGAATCGGTCGCACGCGGCGTCCAGCACGATGCGGGTCCGGTCGCGAGCCGAGGGCAGCGCGGCCGCCAGCTGCGCCGATTCGGCGACCCCGCCGGCGTCCCGCAGGAACTCGTACAGGCCGTGAATGCTCGCCTGGGACGGCACGTGCTCGAAGCTCGCGTGCTCGAAGCCGTGCCACAGACCGCGCAGCAGCTCGAGGTGACCGGGCGTCATGGGCGCCGCGACGGCGCGGTTCGCCGCTGACGGAAGCGCCCGGTAGCCGGAGGCGGCGTCGGCGTCGTGCACCAGCAACCCGACGCTCAGCCGCTCTCCGGGTACCAGGAGGACGATCGCGCCGCCCTCGGCGGGCTCGCCGTCCTTGACGAGCCCGAGCTCCGCCGGCTCGAGCAGCGGGATGGCGGTCGCCGCGGCGACCATGTCGTTCAGCAGCCAGACGCGCCGCACGGCGAGGTTCCTCGCGAGCCCGGCCTCGTCGATGTGCCACGGTGGGGCGTCGAGCCGGGCACCACCCCGGCTCACGAGGCAGGGCAGGCTGAAGCACGCCGCCTCCACCTCCAGCTCCGACTCGTCGAGGAACGCTCGGGCCAGGTCCGCCAGACTCTCGTATCCGCCCGTCGGGTATCGCCGCTCGGCCACCGGCCGTGCCGGCCCTCGCTCCTCCGACACGGCGGCGATCTCGGTGTGGGTCACCCCAACGCTGGCCACCAGGACAGGCGCCCGCGCGGACCGCCCCCGCCCCGCCAGGGCACCGTCGGACCGCCCCCGCCGCGCCCGCGCCACCGGCCGAGCCTCCTCAACGCCAGCCCTCACATCACCCCCTCAAAGGAGAAAAGGACCCAGCGGCAGCGTAAGCAAGGGCTTGGCCCGAGCGTGTGAGTCCATCTTCCCGGCGCCGACGACGCCCCATAGAGCCCCGAAGGGAAGCACCGAAGGTGCCCCCAAAGTCCCAGGATAGTGGGGGGTTCCGGAAGGGGGGGCCTGACCCCCCTTGCGTGGCTCCGGAAGGGGGGGCCTGACCCCCCTTGCACCTCTCAACGGCGCACCACGTAGATGTTCAGGCACTGGCGGCAGACCCGGAT
>Ga0126378_10000834_pt1 | contig 22635 bp, 15 predicted proteins | sample PanSoiMetPlot_23_FD_92587 | JGI IMG/M metagenome (GOLD analysis project Ga0126378, IMG submission 92587) | Tropical forest soil microbial communities from Panama - MetaG Plot_23 | ecosystem: Environmental > Terrestrial > Soil > Tropical forest > Bulk soil | place: Panama | collected 2016-02-17
AGCATGCGCGTAGGCGCATTGCAAGACTGACCTGTGTTGCGAAAGCAGGACTGCACGCCTTCGGTGACGGCCTTCACGAGATCGGCGTCGTCGAGAATAATGTTGGCCGACTTACCACCAAGTTCCTGGGTGACGCGCTTCACAGTAGGCGCTGCGGCTGAAGCAACCGAAATGCCGGCTCGTGTGGAACCGGTGAAGGAGACCATGGCCACGTGCTCGTGCGAAGCAATCGCCGAGCCTACCGTCTGGCCATCGCCGTTTACCAGGTTGAAAACGCCGGCTGGCACTCCCGCTTCATGGAGAATTCGCGCAAAGAGATATGCCGATAGGGGCGCAATCTCACTGGGTTTGAGAACTATAGTGCAGCCAGCCGCTAATGCGGGGGCGACCTTACAGGCAATTTGATTCATAGGCCAGTTCCAGGGAGTGATCAGTCCGCACACTCCAATCGGCTCCTTGCGCATTAGAGTCGAACCCTTGGTTTCTTCAAAATTGAAGTGCTTCAACACTTTAACGATCTCTAAAAAATGGGCTAGCCCGGCCGGAGCCTGAGCGGCTCGGGACAGACTGATGGGAGCACCCATCTCCAACGAAATGGTTTCTGCCATTTCATCCATGTGTGATTTGTAGACCTCTATGATGCTTTGCAGCAAAGCCAAGCGTTCATCAACGGTCGTTTCAGAGTACGACTCGAAAGCTATCTTTGCCCCGGATACAGCCCTGTCAACGTCGACGGCGCTCCCAAGCGAGATCATTGCGACCTGTTGTTCCGTCGCCGGGTTGGTGACCGCGAAGTCATGCGACACGGCCGAGCTAACCCACTCTCCGTCAATGTAAAATGCACGGCAATCCTTCAAATGTTCCCTCCGGATGTCGCCCTCACTCGCATGGAGCAAAACCACGCTCGATGGTAGGATCTAGGCGAAGATCAGTACACGCGCGCGTCAAGCTGGTTGCTATTAGTCAAGGCCAAGACGGCGAAAGCCGTTGCGGCGTCGCTCATGAACCGCCCCACATTCGAAGATGAGTCACGTCGCTTGTTCAGAGAATAGGCGGCCCAGGATCCCTCGCTCTTATTCTGGTTGCGCACCAACCAATCGAGCCCTCGCTTCACTTGAATATTGTGTCGAGAGATGCCCGCTTCCTCCACGGCAAAAATGATAAAGCTAGTGGCGAGCCCATCGCTTCGCACTTCCTGCGGTGTCCCATCGTCCCGCTTCCATTTGCCAAAGAGCGATTCTAAATTCAAGTCCTTCCAGGTAAGGGCAACCGAAGACATGCTCCAACCCCCGTCCGACTGCTGCTTGGCCAGAACTTCATCGACGATCGACTGCTTCTGCTCTGGGGTGAGAAGTCCGGGCAATTTCGTCGAGGCCCACAGAAGGGCAACGCGATTAATAGGAGACTGCGCCGCGGAGCTACGCCGCAGATATTCAACGAGCATCTTGACGTTGTTCTGGATCTCGGGTGTAGCACGATAATCATCTGGTGCTGTGCCGACCGCGACCGCAGCGAGGGCGGCCCCATAATACTCGCAGCCCCGTGATTCCCAAGGTTTCAAATCGAATACCTGCCAAAGCCACGTACCCTTGGTCCCGCCCTCTGCTTGCTGGAGCTGCCACATATCGGCGAGCGCGGCGCGCGTATCCTCGCTTAGTTTTCCCGTCTGAGCGTCACTGCTAGCTAGAATGAACGCGTTGAGAACAGCCTCAGTCGCCCGAGACTCAGCCGCCTTGTGTGGACCATATTCTTGGTCGCTGTAATACGGTGCAACTTCGTTCCAGAGGCGGACGCGCTTGGTCACATTGGCTAATAGCAGGTGCTCGTCGGGAGTTGGACCCTCTTCTGCAAGTACTCTTCGAAGAGTGGGGCGTGAAATGATGTAAGGCAGCACGGTGTGACAGGAAACACAGAAAGTCCCGTGGTCCCTCTGTGCACCCGACCATTTCATCCACCAGATTTCCCTTTGATCAAGGTAAACCGCAGCGCTTCTGGCATCCCAGGTAACGGAAGCCTTCGTGTTAGGATGATCGGCTTGAGCGACGACAACCTTTTCGTCTTCGTAGCTGAGGGCCTTCGTTTCAGGGCGAGAGCAAGCCACAAGGAACCCGGCTGCGACGCACACGGAAAGAAGGAATAATCCTGGCTTGTTCAGTTTCATGAGTACGTCTGGCTTACGAAAACGCACCGCCACAAGCACGGAAAAACGACAGCCAGCAGCAGCCTGTATTTTAACATGATCAAATCACTGCAAGGCACCAGTAGTGCGGACGAGACGCGAGAACCGGGGTTAGAGGCTGCACTAAGGCTGCGCCAGCCGCAAGAAGTGCGCTCCCAGTTTGAGCGTCGCGGTTAAAAAGGCTTTTATGGCTGGTAGCCTCGGCTGTGGCATTGGCGTCGTAGCCGAGAGTTGCACCCAGTGAGACACAGGCGTCGCTTGCGCTGAAAGGCAGACCTGTAGTGACGTTGACGATTTCTCCTCCTTGTCCTTCTTCGAGCAAGCAGCGATTTGCGGTGGCAGCATCCGGCGGAACGAATGCCGGTGAGTACAGGGGGTTGTCGAATACGTGCTGTGCTCTCCGATATTCCGTGAGCTTACCTCCTTGCCTCTCCGACTCAACCGCACGACGTAGCGCCTGCTTGGCTCGATGGAACCTAATTGCCCTCCGTTCCGTGAAAGAAACGGATCGGGCTATCTCCCATGCATCCTCCCTTGTACTGACCTTATGGAGCGAGGACAACGCTCGGGCAGGGCAAACCTCAAGCCCTTACAAAGCCAAGGTCATCAGCGGGTGCTAAAGATCCTTGCTCTGATATCCAGGAAAGACTGTTCCTCTCGGCGGTTGTCATGGCTATGAGAGACTTCCATGAACTAACTTGACCTGAACTAACTTGACCTTGACGAGGTAGAGAGACGTGGAGTATGGTGCACGAAATTGGGCCTGTTCTTGTGAATTCCAACAGATTGGAGAGCACCTTGGAAAAACTAATATCAATTTGGAGTTACAGAATAGCTCTAGCCAGCGTTGTGTTAGCCTTGCTATTTCGAGTCTTTGCCACACTCGCAATCTCTATAGGCCGCCTAGGCGTTCCCGGCGGACTCCCGATTAATTACCGGACCTTCTACGACGGTGCAATTCTCTTCCTGGTCGTTGCAATTGCAAGTTCGTGCCTAGGATCGAAGTCCCAGTGAAATAAAGTTGACCATGTTCAGCTGTCAGCTGTGGCTTTAGGCTCTTTGGCAAGTGGATGGAGCTCAAAACGGAGGTGTGTAAGTGGCTTTGAGTAACGCCTCGAAGCAATTGGCGCAAGAGTTGTGTGTTGCTAGCAGGCGATAAAAAGAGAGGACCTGAGTTTACCGATAGAAAGTCCAGCAAAGGCTAGGCCAGCTTGTCGCCTGAGCGACCTAAGCGATTGCGCTAAGGCCCGCGGATCCAGCCTGGCTGGGCGAGCGTCCACAGCATGAGCGACGACGATTAATTTAACGGCCTACTACTTCTCATTGATCCCGTCGCGTGAGACGCTAAACCGCGCGGTTTACTAACCGGGGTAAGCGAGAGAGGTCGGCAGTCAATCGACTTGCAGGGCGCTACTGAGCGGACTGGGGATGCATGCACAATCTGACTCCCCTCTTCCCTCTGGTTTACCTCGCGACTCAATGACGGCGCCGCAGACCGTGTCTGGAACATGACGTTGCCAGAATCTGGCTTTGCTCAACAGCAGGCAGGCTGGTCGACGTGTCGAACTTGAGCGGACTTGGAACTGCGATCTTTTGTTATCCAATGGCCGGCGTACCAGGAAAGGCGCTGCCCGTGGGATGGGACATGATCCCGGGCGCACGTGGATGCACTCCCCAGGCCCGCGAAAACCAAATCGAACATGTATTTTATCCGGTCTTTCCGCCGAACGAGGGTGCTGATCGTCTCTTAAGCTGGCTCAGAGAACATCCGCTCGAAAGCTGATGCGCACCCCTGTGGCCTGGCGACGATTCAGCAGATTCCCTCCTACCTCTTTGTCATCCGCATCTACAGATCTGTGCCTTTCCAAGTATCTGAACAGGTAAACTATTGGGGTTCTGGAGGCCACATGTTGCGAGTCGGTCTGATTGGTTGGCGAGGCATGGTCGGCAGTGTCCTCTTGCAGAGGATGCGTGAGGAAAACGACTTCCAGGGAATCGAACCGGTCTTTTTTTCCACGTCGAACATCGGCGGCCCAGCACCCAAAGAGTCCGGTGATGGCGGGAAGCTGGAGGATGCGAGAGATTTCCAGTTCCTAGCCAATTGCAATGTTTTGATCAGTTGCCAAGGTGGCGAATATACGACTGAGACTTACGCTCCACTACGCAAGAGCGGGTGGAGTGGTTTTTGGATCGACGCGGCTTCGACCTTGCGCATGACCGACGATGCAGTGATCATCCTCGATCCGGTAAACGTGGACGTGATTCGAAACGGTCTAGCACAAGGCGTGCGAACCTTTGCCGGTGGCAATTGCACCGTCAGCCTGATGTTGATGGCGGTGAGCGGGTTGTTCAAGGCGCGTTTGGTCGAATGGATGACGACGATGACCTACCAGGCCGCGTCTGGCGCAGGGGCAGCCAAGATGTTGGAACTGGTGAAGCAGATGGAGTACCTCACCGATCCGATTCGTGCGACCCCTTCCGAGAAGGCCTTGGAGGTGGATCGCCTGGTGATACAAGCGCAGCGAGACTCGAGTTTGCCCACCGAGGAATTTGGCGTGCCTCTAGCTGGCAGCCTGATTCCCTGGATCGACCGGGCTATGCCAGGGGGGCAAACTCGCGAAGAGTGGAAGGGCATGGCCGAGACAAACAAGATCATGGGCCTGCGACCTCCGGTGCCGGTTGACGGAATCTGCGTGCGTGTTGGAACGATGCGCTGCCACAGTCAGGCGCTGTGCATGAAGCTCACGAAAGATGTGCCACTCGAGGATGTCGAACAGGCCATCGTGGGTAGCAACCCATGGGTCCGCTTGATTCCCAATGACCAGGATTCAACTACGCGCTGCCTTACACCTACGGCAGTCTCCGGATCGCTCAACATTTCAATCGGCCGATTGCGCAAGCTGAAGCTAGGCACGCAGTTTGTCGGAGCATTTACGGTAGGGGATCAGCTTCTGTGGGGAGCTGCAGAACCACTAAGGAGGATGTTGCGACTTCTTCGCGAACACCTCGGAAATTAAAGGCGCGATAGGAACTAGACATTTGTCGAGAGTTTTTCCGAATCGATTGCGCCCAGTTGAAACTCACGATGCGTAGTGAGAAGGGCAATCTTCACATCCTTCCGCTCCACCACGAAGGACACGTTACACTCCGAAGAATCCTGCGCAATTGCAATGATGTTTACATTTTCGCGCTCCAGGGCGTTAAACGTGCGCCCAATGACCGTGGACACTTGGCGCATGTTCTGCCCGACAACGGTTACGAGCCCTATCGTCGTGTCGAGCGTAATGTGTTCGCCGGTTTCGTCTGCGACGTTCAGAGCAAACTCGCGACGCAAAGTCTCAACGGTGTCTTTAGCTAGTGCGGACGGAACCACGAATCGCACTTCGTTTTGCGAAGACGATTGCAGGATCAGGAGTACGTCGGCCCGCGCGGCAGCAGTTGCCGCAAATGTCCGCGCGAGCACGTTCGGCACTCCCACCATAGACGGACCGCCCACCCTAATCAAAGCTGCTTCGTTGAATGCGGTGAGGGCTTTCACCCTACCATTGTTTGAAGAGCCTTTTGGCGTGACCTTCGTTCCAAGCTTTTCAGGGGCGAATGTATTCCGAATCCAAAGGGGGATATCGGATTGCATCAGCGGACGAAGAGTCTTCGGATGCAGGACCTTGGCACCAAAGTGCGCGAGCTCAGCGGCTTCACGATAGGAAATTTCGGGTACCGTACACGCGCCAGGCACCAAGCATGGATCCGATGTGAGCACACCATCCACATCTGTCCAAATAATGACCTCGTCAGCTTGGAGAGCCGCACCCATTATCGTAGCTGAGTAGTCGGAACCTCCACGGCCCAGAGTTGTGAGTTCCCCTTCTACCGTCGCACCGATGAACCCGGTCACGACGGGAATGACGCCCTTTTGCAGCAAAGGGCGCACACGCGCTTCGCTGCGCGCGCGCGTGAGATCCATGTGAGGCTCAGCGCCTCCGAAGGTAGAGTTCGTCACTACTAGCTCCGTAGCCTCGATCGCCTCACTGGTCCCCCCCCGTTCAGTTAAAGCCGCGGCCACCAAAGGCACAGAAAGACGCTCGCCCAGGCTCGAAATGGCGTCACGGATATTGGGCGGTAACTCACGCGAGAAACTCGTGACGCGCAACAAATCGTCGCACTCTTGGAAAACCGCATTCATCTTTTGTCGGATCCGGTCGCCCGCTGCAGGTGAACAAATTAGGGCCTGAGCCGCCACCTCATGTTGCGTTCGCAATTCTGCCAAGATTACTGCGGCAGCGGCATAATTTCCCGCCTGCGACTGGAGCGCCGCCTCGATCAACTTGTTAGTGACGCCGCTCATCGCTGAGACAACAACGACCAAGTCAGTGTTGCGCGAAGCCGCAAGAACGATATCGACCACTCTATGAATGCAAAATGCATTGCCGACGGATGTCCCGCCAAACTTCATGACGCGAAGCGGCCTATTCTCGTTATTCCTGACCTGCGAATGAACCGTGCGGCGCTGTGGAACTCGAAGGGAATGGAATTCTGAGACTCTGACCGTGCCATCTGCTGTATGAACATGAGCAGGAGAGGCACCGTTTGAACGAGCGGAGCGCCTACCGACTGGCTCCGGTGAACCATGATGCGCACTGATCGTCCGAGAGTCGTGCCCATTTGGTAGAGTAGTCATGATCGCGGAAGTCGTACCTCCGAGAAAGCTTGACTCAATTTCCCTTGAGAAAGCCAAGCGCCCCATTCACGTTGTTTTCGCAGGCATAGGCGAACCAACTCAGGCTCCTCCCAGGGAACATCGTGGTATCCCGAGCGCAAAAACGCGCTTTCCGGATTTCGTAGCCATTCTTGTGGAAAGAAAGCGATGGTGTCGCTCTCTGTCATCTTTGTCGTTTCACTAACGACTCCACCGGAAATTGCTGCATACAAGGCAGCCGGCAGATCACGCCCTGCCCCAAGCCGGAGGTGTCCAACTTGGGTCGTCCGCGGATTTATCTCGATGAGGTATGCGTTTCCAGTCTGTGCTTCCAACATGAAATCAAACCCGTGCAGGCCCGAAAGACGGAGACGGCGCACGACCTTTTCAGTGGCGGAAACCATGTCGGCGTCTTTGATCATTCGCACCACGCTTGCAGGCCCGGTCGGATCATGCTTGCTCAGCACCTCAAAATGGAGGGCTGCCAACACGGAACCCTCCCAGCACGCCACCAGACTCGTCGCTTCGCGCCCTGGGATGAATGTCTGCGCGCTGACAGCGGATCGGTGACGAGACAACATCGGCCAAACCAACGTCGTGTCTCGATCCAACAACACTCTCTTGGCCACGCGTGCCAAAATCGGCGGGGCTTGCAGCCGTCGAAATGCGCGTTCGGCCGCTTGTGCCGTACCGACAACCCTCACGCCTTCGCCGCCCGAAGTGCCGTTTGCTTTTAGCACGGTGGGAAAACCCATTCGGACGCCCCAGTCTCGAAGTTCTTCGATATTCGCGATCACCTGGGTCTTTGGAGCGCGAATACCTTCTTCTTCGGCCAGGTGCATGAATTGACTTCTGGAATAAACAACCGGAAAACTTTCGGCCACACCGATCGATCGCTCGATCAGCGCGCACGTCTTTGCTCCCGCGCTGCCATTGCGCTTTTCGCGGTAATACAGTTCATGCAGATGCTGCACCGCAAGGTCGTCGCCCGGAACAATGAGATCTGGCTTGGCCATGACGATGGCTTCACTAAAGGACATCAATGGCATCAAGCCACGATAGATGTACGTTTCTTGCGCTGCACTTGTTTTGCATAGAGGGTGGTCGGAGGGACAGACAGCCTTGACGGTGTAGCCGGCATTTGCTAGGGCCATCGAGAGCCTAGCGGACGAGAACCACCGGCAAGTCGTAGCGATCAGGACAGTCGGCTTCAGCTTGATTCTCCTCGAGTCACGTACGGCTTGAAACAGTCGAAACGGTTGCGGGCACAATTACTTCGCCTAGGGGTGCAATCGAGCTACCAAAGTCCCGTCGGAGATCGCCGTGGCCGGACAGAAAGATATATTGTTGAAAACAAGCAGCTTATTGACTCTGTCGTTATCGATCGAATCGTCCCCGGCGCTGAATAGCGGGAAATCAATTTCCTTGTTGTTGAAAGCTTAGGCTACCCAGGTCAGCCCAAGCATTGCCTCTAGAGGGGACAAGCATTTCCCCCAACCAGGAGGCCGAGCGACGGATGTCATTGAGAATAGAAATCTTACGCAGAGTCTTATGGCCATCCAAATTGCGAGCCCATCGCTAACGAGAAGGGCTCCACATCGTCGTAGACGGTGAGTTTTACGATTACGAATCGATCCAAGAGGACCTAGAGCAGGCCGGACACCGCGTCAAGACCCGGTCGCACTGTGAGATAGCTCTTGATCTCTACGAGGATCTTGGTGGTCACGGTCTGAACTGGTGGCGCGCCGAGTTTGCTATCGCGTTTAGGGAAAATCAAATCGGAAACTCTTGGCTGCCCGTAACCGATTCCGTGTCAAACAGCTTTCCTATGCCTTTGATGAGGGAGCGCTATACTTCGCCTCAGAAGTGAGAGCTCTCTTCGCTGCCGGACTGCCTGCTCGCTGGAATGGTGAGTCTAGGTATGACGCCGTGGACCTCGGCGGACACCAGACACGCGCCTATTCGATGGAGTTTTTAGGCGCTCCCGGCCATTACCTGGTTGCGACCGATGAACGAATCCAATTCAACCGCCACTGGGATTTTAACTGCCCACGGCCCTGCATTCCCTATCGCAGGCAAGTTGGAGGGAAGCAATTGGACGCGGCCCCTCGAGTCTCACCCAGGGGTAAAACCTTGTCCCAGAGGGATAATAAAGTTCTCCACCACTTCAGTAGCGACTTAGCATCTTATTGATTATACGAGACTTACATAGAAAGTACTCGGCCACAGAATTGCCATTCAAATCTGGACTGCCGGTCACCGGCTGAGATTTGCGCTCAGACTGAAGGGAGTAGCTGTCATTCGACTATGCTAGAAACCACTATCGTTGGCGCGGGTCCTTACGGCTTATCCCTCGCGGCACATTTTAAACGTACAGGTATACCGTTCCGCATCTTTGGGCGTCCCATGGACAGCTGGCTGCGACATATGCCGAAAGGCATGCTCCTGAAGTCGGACGGGTTTGCTTCGACGATTTCCGATCCGGACAACAGCTTCTCGCTGAAGCATTTTTGCGCCGAACGTGGAATTGAGTACGCTGATCTCGGGACTCCGGTGCGGCTTGATACCTTTACTGCTTTTGGCTTGGCTTTTAGAGATCGCATCGTGCCGGAGCTCGAAGACAAGCTCGTCACCGGTCTAGAGCGCTCATCGAGTGGATTTTTGCTTCGACTCGACGATGGAGAGACCGTGAAGGCCCGGCGTGTGGTGCTGGCAGTGGGAATTACCCACTTCGAATACACACCATCCAAGCTGAAGCAACTGCCGCCAGAGTTTCTCTCACACAGTTTCGCGCACCATGACCTCGAGCGGTTCCGGGGACGCAGCGTTGCGGTGATCGGCGGTGGTTCTTCCGCGATTGACCTGGCGGGGCTACTCCACGAGAATGCGGTGGAAGTCCAGCTGGTGGCACGTAGGACCGCGCTAGCGTTCCACGAAAGACAGCAGCCGGATCAGCCACGCTCTTTGTGGGAGCGAGTTCGGTACCCACAGTCGGGGATCGGCCCGGGCTTGAAATCGCGCTTCTTCGCGAATTCGCCGCTGGCCTTCCACTATCTGCCCGAAGGTCTACGGCTCAAGTTCGTACGAACGCACTTGGGTCCGGCCGGGGGATGGTTCGCGAAGGATAAAATTGTTGGTCGTGTACCTCTCGTTCTTGGGTACTCGGTGGAACGAGCAGAAGTCAAAGGCGCAAAGGTACTGCTGCAGCTCAGCGGAGTAGACGGAAGCCGCCGTGAGATTCGCGCCGATCACGTAATTGCGGCCACCGGCTATAAAGTAGATCTTGAGCGTCTGAAATTCCTCAGCGAGGAAATTCGCGGCAAGATCAAGACGGCCGATAGCACGCCCGTGCTTTCGTCGAGCTTCGAATCATCCGTACCAGGCCTCTACTTCGTGGGAGTTGCGGCCGCGAACAGCTTCGGCCCTGTGATGCGGTTCGCTTACGGAGCAACGTTCGCGGCTCGTCAAGTCACACAGACCGTTGCGAAGGCACTGGCTCAGAATCCGATGCCTGCTCACGCAACCCGCGTTGCTAGTGTGGCCAAGTGAGGGTGGTACAGCTGGCGGTCTCTAGCGCTCAGAGGCAAACTCCATGAGGCGAGAAACCATTGCCATTCACGAAGGTTACGAAGGCGACCCAGTAACCAAGGCTGTTGCCGTGCCCATTTACCAAACGGTTGCCTTCGAGTTTGATAGCGCAGAGCACGGCGCCGCACTGTTCAATCTCGAGGTTCAAGGGAACATCTATACCCGGATCGGAAACCCGACCAACACCGTGCTTGAGAAACGAGTCGCAGCGCTCGAGGGCGGAGTAGAAGCGCTCAGCGTCAGCTCGGGAATGTCCGCAATCCACTATTCGATCGTAAACATCGCGGAAGCCGGCAACAACGTGGTTTCTCTTCCTCAACTTTACGGGGCCACGTATACTTTGCTCGCGCACATTTTACCGAAACAAGGAATCGCCGGCCGGTTTGCAAAAAGCGATCATCCCGAAGATGTAGAAGAACTGATCGATGAGAATACGAGAGCGGTATTCTGCGAAAGTGTCGGGAATCCGGCCGGAAATGTCGCGGACATTGAAGGGCTCGCACGGGTTGCGCACAAACGCGGCGTTCCTCTCATCGTAGATAATACCGTCGCCACGCCAATTTTATTGCGGCCCATTGAATACGGCGCCGACGTAGTCGTGCACTCAATGACGAAATTCATGGGCGGGCACGGCACTACGCTCGGCGGAATGATTGTTGACAGCGGGAAATTCTCCTGGCGCGAACATCCCGAACGCTTCTATATGCTGAACCAGCCGGAGCCCTCCTATCACGGCGTTGTTTATACCGAACAGTTTGGCCTGTCCGCCTACGTGGCGCGGTGCCGCACCGTTTGTCAACGAAACACCGGGGCTACCCTGTCGCCGTTTAACGGTTTCTTGCTCCTTCAGGGAATCGAAACGATGGCGCTACGCGTGGAGCGGCATGTGGAGAATGCGCGCAAGGTAGCTGAGTTTTTACGGGGCCATGACAAGGTCGCATGGGTCAACTATGCGGGCTTTCCAGATAGCCCCCTATATCCAATGGCAAAAAAGTATTTGGGGGATCGATGCTGCTCTCTGCTGACCTTTGGAGTGAAAGGCGGATTTGAAGCCAGCACGAAATGCTTCAACGCCATGCGCCTCTTTAAACGCATGGTGAACATGGGGGACGCCAAGTCGTTGTCATGTCACCCCGCGTCAACCACACATCGGCAATTGTCACCTGAAGAACAATTAAAGGTCGGCGTTACTCCGGAGATGATCCGCCTTAGCGTCGGCATTGAGCACATCGACGACATTATTGCTGATCTCACTCAAGCTTTGGAGAGGGCAAAGTGCTGAGCAAACCGAACTCGTTATTGTGATCGGCTTGGGAGGTTGGTCATGTCATTGATGATGGATTGGGGCCGAATTCCTACTAAGTGGGCCGCAAAGAAGAACGGTTACGCCACACGTCGCCCCGACGGCGGCGGAAGGAGCGTCACGAAGATAGCTCTGATCAACAATATGCCGGACGCCGCTTTGGAAGACACCGAACTCCAGTTCTTCGAGCTTCTCGAAACTGCAGCTCTCGGAATTTCCGTGCACGTCGAACTCTATTCCTTACCCGGCGTGCCGCGTGGCGATAGAGCAGCGGAGCATCTGCATAAATTCTACTCGAGTACCGAGGAGCTTTTGGACCGCAAATTTGACGGGGCCATCATTACCGGAACCGAGCCGCGGCAGGCGGACTTGCGGAACGAGCCGTATTGGTCCTCGCTGACCAATATATTTGAATGGGCCGAACGACAAACCACCTCCACAGTCTTGTCGTGTCTGGCTGCCCATGCGGGTGTCCTCCACAGTGATGGGATCAACCGTCACCCTCTGAGCGATAAACAGTTCGGCGTTTTTCATTACAAGCGCGCAAGCAATCACGAATTGATCAGCGGTTTTGGAGATGTGGTGCGATTTCCGCACTCTCGATGGAATGAAGTTCGTGCAGATGCATTGACCTCATCTGGTTACACTGTCCTGACTCAGTCGCTTGACGCCGGTGTCGACATGTTCGTAAAAAAGAAGCGCACCAGCTTGTTCGTACACTTCCAGGGCCATCCAGAGTACGGTGCACGAACTCTCATGAAGGAATACAGAAGAGACATAAGAAGGTTCTTGAGGCGGGAACGACCGACATATCCGTCCATGCCGCAGGGATACTTCGACGTTTCGGCGGAGAAGCTGCTGGATGACTTTCGGAAGAATGCTCTGTCCGATCTGCGAGAAGACTTGATGCAGTCTTTCCCGGAAGAAGCGCTTACGGCCACGCTTCGAAACGTATGGCAGTTATCGGCTACAAGCGTGTATCAGAATTGGCTACAGTACATCGCGACGAATAAGGCCAAAAGTGGCGTGTTCACGACCGGGGCTCGGGTCAGTCACGGGCGATCTGCTTAACGTTCCACGGGCGAAAGATTGGACGGCCACATGAAAGAAGACATTTCAGAGCTTTTGCTCGCTCTGCCTAACCGAATCAGCGACATTGTTAAGCCCTGGGCAGAACGCTCACCTGACCGTCCCGCCCTTATCGAAGCTTCCGGCGCTTGGACCTATGGCGAGCTAGCCACAAAAGTCGCTTATACCCGAATTTGGCTACAAGACCTGGGTGTTCGAGCAGGCGATAGGGTTGTGATCGTCGGCGAAAATTGCCGTGCCTTCGTAGCGATCCTTTTGGCAGTGGCCAGTCTGGACGCCTGGCCTGTTCTGGTGAACGCACGACTTGCAGCGCGCGAAGTGGACGAGATTAGAGATCATTGTGGTGCTCGTCGGGTAATCTACACCACAGGCGTATCAGCGCAAGCGAGGGAACATGCCAAGCGGCACGGCGCAGTCACCTTGGATGCTGCGGGCGTAGGATCAATCGGTGTCGGCCCGTTGAATGAAAGCGTTAATCCAGAACCACTCGAGGACCCTGTCTCCGAACGAGTGGCAGCGATGATCTACACCTCCGGCACTACCGGTCTTCCCAAAGGCGTAATGCTGACCCACCGGAATCTGCTGTTCGTGGCAGCGGTGTCGGCCAAGTTACGGTCGTTGACTCCCAATGACCGCTTGTACTGCATCTTGCCGACGTCTCACGCTGTCGGCCTTTCTGTAATTCTCTTGGGCACTTTATTCAGCGGTGGAACTTGCTATTTGGCAGCAATGTTCGACCCTGTGGCAGCACTTACAGCTCTCGAAAAACACAAACTAACCGTTTTCTTGGGCGCGTCGGCTACTTTTGCGCTGATCGTCGAATACGCCAAGCGGAAAGGGATTTCGTCTTTGAATTTGCCCGCACTACGGATCATCTCGTGTTCGGGAGCTCCACTTCACGCGTCACTCAAGGCCGAAGTCGAGACTTTGTTCGGAATCGTGCTGCATCATGGGCTTGGCGTGACGGAATGCTCTCCTAACATTCTCCAAACTAGGGTCGAAGCTCCACGCGGCGATACCTCCGTTGGAGTGGCTATTCCAGGTGTTGAGGTCAAGCTGGTTGGTCCGGACGGCAGGGAAGTCCTCGACGGGGAGCCCGGCGAACTCAGGGTCCGCGGGCCAAATGTCATGAAGGGGTATTATCGCGCTCCCGGTGAGACCGCGGCGGCCATCGATTCAGAGGGCTGGTTCAATACGCGTGATCTCGCTCGGGTGGAAAATGGCAATTTCTTCGTTGTTGGGCGTGCCAAGGAACTGATCATTCGTTTCGGGTTCAATGTCTACCCCGCCGAGGTGGAAGCTGTGTTAAACACCCATCCGCAAGTTCTTCGGTCGGCTGTGCTCGGTCGAACTGTCGAAGGGGATGGGAACGAAGAAGTCATCGCGTTTATTCAGCCGAACTCAGGCTCAACACTCACCTCCGAGCAGATCGCACAATACGCCGAGAAGCACCTAGCTCCCTACAAACGGCCATCTCAGATCGTAATAGTCCCCACCATCCCGTTGACGCCGACCGGCAAAATTGCGAAGGCTGAACTCGGGAAGATGATGACTTGCGCTCAGGCGTCCTGAACCTAGCAAAAAGACGCCGTAGCCTACAGCCGCACTTCGATCAACGTTGGTCCTTCACCTGCAAATCCCGCCCGCAGCGCCGTGGTAAATTCATCGAGTGAATGAACCCGGTTACCCGGAACTCCCATTCCCTTGGCCAAGGCCACCCAGTCCAGATCGGGACGGCCAATGTCGAATAGCGCACTAGCACGAGGCCCTGGATCACCGCTGTCTAGGTAAGAGAACTCGCGCTTTAGGACGCCGTAAACGCGATTGGCGAAGATGACGATCGTAACCTTGTGCCCTTCACGCGCCATGGTCCACAGAGCTTGAGTCGTGTACATGCCACTTCCATCGGCGGATAGGCACAAAACTCGACGTTCGGGGCATGCTACCGCCGCCCCAACCGCCAACGGGAGGGCGATCCCAATAGAACCCCCTGTGTTCGCGAGCCAATCGTGAGGCAGAGCTCCCTTTGTTGCCGGCATCATCTCTCGGCCTGAAGTCATGGACTCATCAACCACGATCGCATTCTCCGGAAGGAGAGCAGCAACTGCAGTTGCGAGACCTGACAGAGTGATGTTGCCCGTCGGCGCAGCAGGGCGAGCCAACTTTTCTGCCCACGATTGTACTCCCCGAATCGACAATGCGTCCGATAATGCCGCGAGCGCCCGAACGCTATCCTCTGAGGAATTTGAGAGCGTATGAATCTCACAGTCAGCCGGAGTGGGCACGCTATCTTTGCCCGGCGCGGCAAAGTAAGAAATGGGTGCAGCGGCCCCCACTAGGATCATCTGGCGAAATTCTTTGAGCTGTTCTACCGCCTGTTCCAGAATATAGGCAATACGCTCGACGCCTGGGAAACCTGCGCCACGCTCGATTCTCGTAAAAGGATAAGGTGCCAGCAGTTTAGCGTTTGTCGCCGCGGCAATGCGTCCCACTGTTGCAAGCCCCTTACCATGCAACGCATTTCCGGCAAGCAGAATAGCTGTCCGGAACCCTGACCGAAGCATTGCTGCGGCGTGCTCGATCGTTTCGGTGCTCGGTACGGGTGGCTTGGGCAACGGAGGGACTGGCGTGACGACCCCGCCCTCACTCCAAGCGACGTTCGCCGGAACAATCAACGTGGCGATGCGCCCCGGTGCCATGCGCGCTGCGATGATTGCTTCCGCCGCATCATTGCCTGTCTCTGAAGCGGAGCAAGAGGTTCGCAACCACTTCGAATAAGGGCGGGCGATGCCCTCGATATCCGCAGTCAATGGTGTATCGTGCCGCAAATGATATGTCGCGTGTTGCCCAACGAGGTTCACGATGGGCACCTGTGCGCGGCTGGCGTTATGGAGATTGGCGAGGCCGTTGGCTAGACCCGGCCCAAGGTGAAGCAAAGTGCTCGCCGGTTTGCCAGCCATGCGAGCGTAACCATCCGCGGCGCCCGTCACCACACCTTCGAAAAGACCGAGAACGCAACGTATGGATGGAAGACGATCCAATGCGGCTACCAGATGCATCTCAGATGTACCGGGATTTGTAAAGCAGACGTCGATGCCCCCCCCAACCAACGTGCGAAGTAGACCCTCCGCGCCGTTCAAGGGCGAGTACCCCGGCTCTGCACTTGTCCTGACCTGATGACCATAGACCTGTGCCCTTCCTCAGATGGAAACACTAAAATCCACTAAGAGTGCCTGCCTCTAGTTGACTTCACGTAGATGACGAGATAGCACCGAAGCAAGACTACTAAATCGTTCGCTAAGAATTGCGTGGTGATCGCCAGGCACGGTTTCGACCTCCAGGTCGTTCACCCAACGTTTCCAAACCGCAGCCGGGTCTCCTGGAAAAACCGACTTCGCCGCAGCTTTCACAAACTTGACCTTGCCACTGTATGGTCGCGGCTGATATCTCGTCAACGCCACGTAAGCACGGTCTCTTGCTTGCCGCATCGGGACAGTGAAGGGGCTGCGGACAAAGTTCTCGGCGCCCCTTCGAGGAGAGAGTAAAGCGCGCTCAGCGGGATGCAAAACATAGGATAGCGCCTGTCTAGCCGATAACTGCTTCATGATCCAGGCATGATGCTTCACGAGACGCGGGACGAGGCGCGCACGCTGCCACAACCCTAAGAAGCTCTCGTAAGGATAGGCGTCCAACATGGTCAGCAAACTAATCTTCTCGCCCATGCTAGAGAGGCGCTGCGCCATTTCTAACGCGACAAGACCACCAAGCGAATAGCCCATCAGAAGGTAGGGACCGTGCGGTTGACGCTGTTGGACAGCCTCGAGGTAAAACTGAGCCATGTCTTCGATCCGCTCAAAGGCGATGTCAGCCCCGTCGGCGCCCATTGCCTGCAATCCATAGATCGGGCGGCGGGTTTGAACTTTCTCCACGAGACCAAAGAACTCCATCACGCTGCCACCCAAACCATGCGCCGCAAAAACAGGCGGCTCTGCCTCGCCGGACTTCAGCGGAACCAGTGGAGAGAATTTCGGGAGTGAGTGTTGTTCCAAAATAGCGGCCAGAGCAGCGATGGTCGGAGCGTGATAGATAGCCAGAGGTGGCATTTCTCGACCGGTTGCCTTGGCGATTTCGTCAAAGAGTCTGACAGCCAGTAAAGGATTGCCACCTACATCAAAGAAATTGTCTTCCTCCCGGATCGCTGAACGTTGCAGCACGGATTGCCAGATCTGGGTCAGAGCCTCAGTTAGCGAGTAGGTTGGGTTATACTTCACCGTGTAGCTCACGCTTTGCATTCGAATGGATTCTGCCCCATGACAGGACTTCTCTATGCGCATCCATGGTTGAGAAAATTCCTCTCAAAGACGAATGCTTTCTGAACATTATGCGGCAAACTACCCTGCGATTCGGCTAGTGGTCGACGCCGATAGCGCCGTGAGCTCCGGAGTCTGCTTTGAATGGGCAAATGCCCAGTACAGTTCTCGAGCCTTCTTATAGAGGGGCCCAAATTCGAGCGAACGATTCTCGATTCGCGTCACAGGAACGACTTTGGAATAGTTCCCGGTCGAAAAGATTTCGTCAGCCTTCAGGAGATCTTGGTGAGTCAGGGTTTTCTCGACCACTTTCACCCCGGCATCGCGCAGCAACCCTATCACTCGCTGGCGAGTAATACCCGCCAAAAACGTCCCGTTCGCTACTGGGGTAAAGACCACGCCACCTTTTGCCATAAAGATGTTAGACGTCGCGAGTTCCGCGACGTTCCCCAGCATGTCGCAAACGACTGCGTTGTCAAAGCCTCGTGCATGCGCTTCGAACAGTGAACGCGCATTATTGGGATAAAGGCAGCCCGCTTTGGCATCGACAGGCATACTCTCAATCGTCGGCCGTCGATATGGTGACAGTGTTATCGAGAAACCCTTCGGTGTGCGCATCGGCGCTTCGTAAATCGAAAGACACCAGCAAGTCGACTCGGGATCGTGCGCTTGAACCCACGGCCCTTCTTTCTCCGCCCAATACATCGGTCGTATGTAGAGTGCCGCACCCTTCTCAAAACGCGCTATACCTTCATGTGCCAGCTTGACCCAAGTTTCGGTGGAAACCGTCGGCTTCAGGTACAGCTTTGCCGCAGACTCGTTGACACGCGCACAGTGCAACTCAAGATCGGGCGTAACACCCTCAAATGCTCTGGCACCGTCAAACACAATTGAGCAAAGCCAGGCGGCATGAGTGCGCGGGCCCATGATGCCCACGTTGCCTGCGTGCCACCTACCTTCAAAAAAGGTCCAAGTCTTCGATCCTTCCCCATTCATCATTACTTTTCTCCGTATTCACAATCATGCCGACTGCTCCGATTAATGCAACGGTCAGAGTGACATTGTCAATCAGACGTCGGCTCCTCGCGAAATTCATTGCCCAAATGCGTCTCGGCAAGAGTGGAACGGAGCTTCTCAGCAAGCACCTTAACGGCAGGCTCCCTGAGCATATTGAAATGATTTGAGGGCACATGATGCACCTGTACTCCTCCCGCCGCAAGGCTTCCCCATCCCAACATCTCATCGGTGCCATCGCTGACGGACCGCTCGGTCGAGCGAAAGAGAGTCAAGCTGCCTGAATACATCTTGGGACGATAGTTGGTCGCAGCATAGTAGTTACTTTCTTCCATCGAGCCAATCGTCGCAGACAGGGGATGTCCAGGCTCGTCCAAAAGTCTATGCTTTATCTGCAAAGATTTAGCACTCAACAGTTTCTTGAAATATCCGGCACCACCTCGACTGAAAATAGCCTTCAAGTGTTCGTTGAAGACATCCAATCGTTGTCCCGGCCGAAGAGATTCGTCAATTTTCTCACCATATTGCCCTTCGATCGTGTCAAACAATCCCAGCAAGCCGACGCGCCCACCTCGTATGAGAATCTGCTGGGCAACCTCAAAAGCTACAATACCTCCGAACGAATAACCTACGAGATGATATGGCCCTTCCGGTTGGGTAGCTTGAATCGCTTCGACGTAATCGGCCGCAATGTCTTCTATCCGCGTGCGGTAGGATCCTTTCCCATCGATCCCCCTGGGCAGCAGCCCGAACACCGGCTGGTCTTGGCCAAGATGGAAAGCCAACCTATGAAACTTGACTACGTTCCCACCAACTCCAGAGATGACATAGAGAGGAGAAAGTTTACCTTTAGGCTGAATCGGTACAACCGGAGACCACGGCGCGGGTTTTACTTGAGTTTGTTTAGTGTCTTTGCGAATGAGTTGAGCCAACTGACGGACGGTGCGAGCTTCAAACAGTGTCGAAAGTCCCAGGTCCAGGCCGTAGGTGCTCTTGATTTTGCTGAATAGCGCCACACCAATGAGGGAGTGACCACCAAGTTCAAAGAAATCGTCATCCAAATTTACGTGCTCAATATTCAACAACGTCTCCCACCAACTCTGCAGAACAGCTTCCACGCTGTCCGTACATGCGACATCACCAGGTCCGCTCTCGACACCAGCCTTCGTAAGCTTATTTGTCAAATCATCTGGCGATATCGTTAAAATTGGAGCTTCTGAAGAAAGGATCCGGACAAGCGCATCGCCTGCCTCACGTCCAAAGAATTTGCTGTTCTTTTGATGTCCTTGGTTCCCGGGATCGGCCGCCTCGGTTCCGAGTGTCAAGGCAGACTCCCCTGACCTCGGACCCAATTCTCGCCAACCTACCCAGTCAACCGCAAACACGGGCGTGGCACGCCGGACCCTCGCGAAAGAGCGAAAGAAGGCGCTCGCCGCAACCTGTCCCACCTCGCTAGGGGAGGGTGTCAGCGAACTCGCGCGGGAGCAGAGAGCAAAGAACTCCAAAGGAGTTCCTCCTAACGCAGCATCCAACACCAACGCACCTTTAATGAGGGGGTCTAGAGTGCCTCTAGAAGTCTCACGCGCTTTGGTTTGGAACGCCCCCTCTTCGGTCACGCAGGCAGCGTGTATGACACCATTGATTTGACCAAATTCCTGGCACACCTGTTGGAGGGCTCTTTTTATTTCATCCTCATTAGTAACATCAGCGCACACCGTCCGAACTTCGCCGCCTACAGATTTGATTTCCAATAAACGCTTTGGAATCCGCCCACTGTGAATTGCCGTTTCAAAGGGTTGCGATTGCTCTTGCCATTGGTTGGGCGGGGGGATGGGGATATTGTCGACGAGTACTAGTCGGGCATGGAAATTAGCTGCCAGGCTCTCCGCGATCCCAAGTCCCAGATCACCGAGACCCCCGGTAATCAGATAGACGCCCCTGTCCTTCAGCCGCTTATGCAGACCATTCCCGTCAGTGTCAGCAGGTGTTAGGGTTTCAATCCATCGCTCATCGCTGCGATAGGCTACAACTGGGTGAGTAAAGGGGGCACAGTGTTCGGCGATAATCTGCACTGCTACGTAGCTGGTCCCCTGGCCCACCGGATCACAGTCTATGCTACGAAATACTAGTCCTGGAAATTCCTGAGGGATTACGCTAATCGGACCAATCAGGGTTGCTCTAACCGGCTGGATTAGGGGTTCGCCCGACACCGACTGCAACCGGTTCGACACCATGGCTATATCAACTCCGAACAAATCGTAGTTGTGAACTGCTTGGGCAAGATAAAGAGGGCTAAAAAAACTGAGCTCCAGAGTTTCGTCGACTGAGCGCGTGGAATCATCGACGATCGACCATAGGTGAATGAACTTTGTCGGAGATTTCACACGCTTTCCTACGTCTGCCAGGAGTGCATCGTAATCAGCGCGGTGTCCCGCCCGAATGAGGTATTTACCTTTGCCCACACGGCTAAAAGTTTTCCCTGGTCTTACCTCGATTACCTGGTGTTCCGCCCCACTAAGCTGCAAACTTATTTGCGTGCCCAGTCCCATACTGTCCATAAAGATCATCCAGGTAACTGGTTCCAAAGAGACGGCAGCGGGTAGTTCCGTCTGGGCCCACTTTCTGGGATAGACGGAGTAAGCTTTGTCGACCGGGAAGTACGAGGTGGACTGTTCGGTCATTGCCGAAAACGCTTCGCAGGGAGGCTTGACGCAAAGCAATTCACCTCGCGAATCTGTCGAAGCATCAAGGTTGTGAGATTCACGTGTCATCGGTCCAGCCTCCAGGCGGGTTTCTCTAAATCGGCATTTTCATGGCGCCGCTCCCGAATTTTCTAGCCGAATGCTCAGATGCCCTTGATCTGCACTCGCCAGGGCGGCGCACCGAAAGATCTGCTTAGAAAACTACGTTCTCGCCTGCAACTGGTGGGCCACTGCCAACTGTGCTTGACAACTGAAAACAAGTGAGTTGGGAAGAAGTAAACCCAAGCTTCAATGGCTTATGCCCTCCATTGGAAGGAAAGGCTTTTCCATGCGAGACGGTGCCCTATCAAAAAGTGCCTATTCGTTTTGGCTCTTACTAGCCCGAACTGAGGGAATCACAAACCTTGTCTAAGAATGGCCAACAGGCCGACGGGCTCTCCTCAAAGACAAAAGACTAAGGAGGAGGAAAACGTTTCCGGCGAGTACCAAAGCCGTCTCTTCCTGCCTCGCATCAAAGAGCGCTGCTACCGAAGAAGAGACAAGCCTCGGAAGCAACGTCCGAGTGGCAGTGCCGTTCTCGCTCGATTCGACCCGGCCGGAACGCCTCTCCGCGCGGACCGCAATCGTAAAGACTGCCAAGAGAATTGACAAGAAAAAAACTAGTATCGACTTTCGCTTCACGTGGGGGTCTATCCTTACAGGAAGATTCGTTCTTCTGATTAAGCATCCGTCATGCCAAAGGTCAATTCTTCTAACTCATTACAAACGATAGACATAGGAGCTTTCCATCCGATGCCGAGGCCCTACCACGAGCAGATGGGTTCACAAACTGTGCAAACGACTTCCCTAGCGCAAGGCCGGTCGAGCGATCGTTTATCCGCCGTTTGCCTCATGCTCGGGAGTTGAGACATTTGTGGGCAATAATTTGCCACTTGGTGGAACTCTAACGGGATGTCCCCGGGTGAGCGCGTGAATCAAGAGGATGTCAGGCCATATCATACTGATGCAGAATGACTTACCTGTCTCAAGTTTAGACCGTCGTGGTTAGCTACGTGCCTTACGTTTCGCCAGAGGGTTCGCCTGACTCCATGTAGCAGCGAAGGCTTATGAGCAACGTTTGCACACCTCACACTCTGAAGACTGATACCGGATTTGTCCATGGCCTTAGTTCCGGCATGCAAGATTTAGGCAAAGTCGTCGCCGATCTTGCGGGGACGGATATTTCCATTCTGCTGATTGGCGAGAGCGGAACAGGCAAAGATGCTTACGCTCGCATGATTCATGGCCTGTCCGGCTTGGACGCTACCTCGCTGAAGAAAGTAGCCTGCGCCCAGGACGATACGAAGGTGCTGATCGAACAAATCCGTTCCACTCTCACCGCGGAGCAACGAGGAACGTTGTTCCTGGACCGCATCGATGAGTTGGAGCCAGCTTGCCAGCGTATACTGCTCTCCCTCCTGCCCGACGGTGAACCTCGGCCAAACAGTCGAAGCGTACCAGTGCGTCTAATTTCTTCCGCGTCTGAGAATCTCGCGCAGCAAGTTGAACAGGGACACTTCCGGCGCGAGTTGTATTTCCGAATCAGTGCGGTGCGCTTGCGACTGCTTCCGCTGCGAGAACGCAAAAAAGATATTCCCGCACTGTTTGACAGTCTCCTGACCCAGCATTCGAACGATCTGCGGCGCACTCCTCCCTTGGTTGATTCCAACGCCATGGACGTTCTCGTTTCGTATCACTGGCCGGGAAACATTCGC
>Ga0126378_10000835_pt1 | contig 22629 bp, 19 predicted proteins | sample PanSoiMetPlot_23_FD_92587 | JGI IMG/M metagenome (GOLD analysis project Ga0126378, IMG submission 92587) | Tropical forest soil microbial communities from Panama - MetaG Plot_23 | ecosystem: Environmental > Terrestrial > Soil > Tropical forest > Bulk soil | place: Panama | collected 2016-02-17
CGGCGGGTCCGCTTCTGTTTTAAAATTTTCGAGGCCTGCTCAGCGTTGACTCATGTTACGGCCTGCCTGCTCACCGAGTCGCTTTAACGACCTTCTGCACCAGAGGCTTCAGCAGTCTCGTTGCCTCCACCGCTGCTCTGATTGCTACCGGATGGAGCGAACCAGTTCCCGGGCGGGTCTAACTCCCGCTGTGGACCATCACCTTTTCACGGCGCACGCGGTTGGACGTTTAATACAAAATTGCTTGTACCCGACGACGTCTTTTTCGCTCCCACGGCTCTGGCTTTCGATGGAGAGACGCTCGTCGTGGGCTCATCGGCAAGCGACGCCCCAAGCTCATTCGAAGCTGGGGCAGCATACGTATTCCGGTTGAATGGAGGCCAGTGGTCGGGGCCGGTAACGCTGGCTGCCGGGGACGCGACCACCGGGGCGCAATTCGGCAACGCCGTCGGCGTGAGCGGAGACCTAATAGCGGTCAGCGCCAACCTCGGGCCGGGCGCCACGTCGCAATCTGGCGCTGCGTATATCTTTGCCGGAAACGACGCGGGGGTGTGGAGTCAGAAGGCGAAGCTGGTCGCCGCCGACGGCCTGGATTTCGATTCTTTCGGCCAGAACATCGCGATGAGCGGCCAAACGGTGTCTGTCGGTGCAACCGGCCACAGCCTGGCTGCGGCTAATGTGCCCTTCGCGGGCGCCGCCTATATCTTCCGTCCGAGCGATGAGGGCGTATGGCGTCAGATCGCCGAAGTCTTTGCCAGCGGCGCCATTTCGGGCGGATTCTTTGGCGACAGCATGGCCCTTCAAAACAACACCCTGGTGGTGGGGGCCGACGGCCAGCACCCCCCAGTCGCGGGATACCCGGGGGGGAGAGGCGTACGTTTATCGCCTGAATCCATAAGCTGGAACGGAAATTCGCCCGCGTTCTCCTGCTGGGGGAAGGACGCTGGCGAGCCCGTGGACCAACGGCCGCAACCTTAGATCGTTTCGATCGCGAGTGGTAGGAGAATCACCAATGTCGGTGACGTTCGTCACAAGACAAACGATTGTCTAACGGATCCTTTTGAGAAATGAGTTGACACAGCTCCTCGTCCGGGAGCGTCTCCATGCAGCCTACAGTCGTTTAACCCTGTCGGATGGTAGCCAAGGTGAATGCAGAAACCTGGAATCCTTGGGGGCGACAACTAACGTCTGCATTCTTCTTGATACGGCGCGGCGCGAAAAAAGCTCGTTGAGGCATACCTCCGCCGCCGCAGACCCGATGTGAGACTTGATTTCCGTTTCACTCGGCGACTATTCAGGAGCCATTAACGACGCCCAGCAAGCCATCGACCTGAGGGAGGGTTCGGCAGAGGATAAAGACCTCGCCACGGACTACAACACGTTGGGGCGAGCGAATCAGTACCTGGGATACTATCGCGCGGCATTGGGTAATTACACTTTCACTTCCAACTTCAACTGGGAAGAAACCGGAGCAAGTTTCTTGCTAGAGGGATTGAAATGAGTTGTAGCTTACGCATTCTTGCAAAGGGCCCGAAAGAGGACGAGCTCCTTGGTCGTCGGCTCGCGCACTCCCGCACGTGCAGACCTTGCTTCCGGTCTCCTTCAGTTTTTCGCGCCGCCAGGACCGTTGCTGCGGAGAGAAGTGCGAAAGTCAATTACGATTCGGCCTGCATGGCGTCCGCGACCGAGGCATACGCAGGCAGAAGCTTGAGCAAGCCGGCCACTTCCATGACCGCCTTAGCCTGGTGCGTAAGCGCTGCGAGCGCGAACTTCTGCCCCTGCACTCGGCGATGGACAAAGAGTTGCGCCAGCGCGCCAATCCCGGCGGAATCGAGAAATTTCACACCGCTCATATCAAGAATCAACTCGGGTGTGCGCTCCGGACGCATGGTCTGAAGAAAATTGCTGACCGTCTCCAGGCTGAGCTTTCCATGCAATTTGAAGACTGCTAACTGGTTATTCGGGGCATCTTGTCTCAGCAGATTCAGGTGCTCGACGTTCATGGGAGGGGTAGGGTACTACAAAGAGGGCGTCGGCTTCAATCTTCCAGACATTACGGGCGCCCGCTAAACGCGACCGCGACCGACTTGCGTATTTCCGCTGCTCGTCCACGTGAGTCCTTCAGCGGAAACGGTGTAAGTAGGATATCATCCCACGAGGCTGGGCTGCGAGAGCCGCGAGCAAGATTGCAATGAGTATTCCCCACGGGCCGTCGAGCTTTTGGAAAAATGTTGGCAGCGCATTGTCGAAGGTTGCTGAGACATTCACCAAACCTCTGGCAGCGGTCTCCAGCGCAATCACTGAACGGCTAGCGCTACGATTCCGACGCAAACCGAAGCTACACGTTCACTTCCACCCCACGACTGGCCTTTGGTGTCTTGCTTCTCAAGGCGGGAAGAAAATCATGCAGGTGGGATTCGTGGCCGACTTCACGCATGATGACCCAACGCAAACGATCATACTGGTGGACGCGTTCCCAGACGGTACGCGGTCCGAGCTTCGGCTCTTTGACTACATCACCATTCCGCCAGAGGAACTGGTCAGGTTAAGGCATCACCTATGGAGGATGGTGACGCCAGTTGTTGGGGAAGAAGGCAAGAATTGGAAGGGCCGGATCGTCTTGGTAGATCAGTGGAAGCGGAAGTATAAGAGTAAGGAGTTCGAATTCATGTGGGTGGGTGGCAAGGGTACAGCGGCTCCGCCAGCTTCATCTCCGAGTTCTACACCGCCCTAAGCCTTGCTCAACAAACAATTGATAGCGGAACCCTGGCAGGTCTTGAACGCCTCACAAAGAATCAATAACTTGCAAACGCCAGCGGAGAAGGATTTTCGAAACCCTAGGGAGTACTGGCCGCCACTTTTCCAATTCGACTACCTAGACACTTGAAGTGCAGTGGAGATTCTTCTATGAGTCCGAGCTCCATTGAGGCTGGCAGCTCAGGTCTGCCACGCTCAAGACCTAAGGCGTTTGCACCGCGGATGGACTCGGCAACTACAGTTTTTTGGGCAGCGCCTGGAAGCTATCAGGTGAGCATTTCCGGAGGAATTGCGGCAAGTACGCGAACTGTATCCGTTGCTGGCAGTGGCGGCGGTGTGCCTCTCACGTTCAAGCTGACATCCGGTGCAGCGGTAAGTTTGCAGCTTGTAGCTCCGACCGCGGCGGATTTGGTGACGATTTACCGCGGCACCGCGTGCAGACTCTACCAAATGAACGGCTATTGCACGATGATCTTGAACGGCGGCACCTGCGATGTTTTCGGGCATGGAGTTTGATTCTTTATCGTGATCGTTGGCATTTCTGACGACGGACTCGCGCTACCAGGAAAGGACCCGGGACTCGTGACATACACGCCTTTGACAGTATAAGTACCTGCTATGGCGGTCTGCGGCACTATATGAACCAGTGTGTACGTTCGATTATCGGTGGATTGCGAGTTATACCATTCCACAGTTCCTATGGTTTGGCAGCCAGCAGTAGGTTGGGGTTGCGCGTTAGTTTGATAGATGACGGAAACTTGCGAGTTGGCAGGCAGCTTCTGACTGAACGTGACCTTGAGCGTGATTTTATCTCCGGGCTTAAACGCTTTTTCCTGCGCAGGAATCGAAACGGAACACAGCAAAATTGCCAAAAGACTGCAAGTAGTTCTCATTGGCGACCCCTCCTAAGATGCGGGGAGGCTATAACACAATCAAATGCCGCGCAAGGTATAGAGCAACTAAATTGCAAAGGAGCAACCCATGTTCGCAGTTTCGACGTTCGAAACCGTGCGCGTAATTGAAGTGAATAAAAGCGACAGCCAGCCGACAGCACGGTGACGTTCCAATTTCTAGACGCGGACAGTGGAGACTTTAGGCCCGGCGTTGTTTTGACGGCCACGTTCAGTCCGCACCCGGCAAATTTCAGCGAGGGATAGCCCGAGGCGACACGGACAAAAGACTGACACTCTGCACAAAAATACAGCAAAGGCTTATGAATACCACGGCGCAAGTGATGGAAAAATTTGGTAGGGGCACTAATTTACTGGAAACAACGGAGTCTTGTGGCGCAGCTCGGCCTTCTAAGCAATTCAAAGGAAACGGAGGGAACCCTTGGTGCCCCCTTACTGCCCTCAAGAAATGAGTCGTCGTCAAGTATTTCAAGTCTTTGATTAAAAGGATAGCGACGGGCGCGGGTCCGCTCGGCCTTCACGTGGATACTCCTCTCCACGAATCTCAGTGGTGTCGTGCGGGGGTTGAAGCGGATCCTACAATACCGAGGGCGAGCAGTTCGAGTTGGAACTACGTCGGATGAGCCGGACACCAGATTATTCGAAGATAACGTCGCAGCCGCACTGCTCGTCTCTAACGGAAATAATTCCTCCGTCCATTCTAGGTACAGTCCGGGTTTCCTCAGGCGATTTCCTCGTCGGCGGGCGCTGGTTCGGGCGGCGCTGAATTTGGCTCCCGCTCCAGGACATCCGTGCTTCGTCGGCCCCAAACCGTTCCTACGGGGTGACGTTTTGAGACTTCCGGGTAGCGGACCCTGGCTCGCTTCAGCGCTTCCTCGATATTTCGGCACATATTTTCACGCCCAATGTGTAGCTGAAACTCTGCCTGGTCCATGAGCTTCCAAGGTTGCTCCCTAGCTCCGCAGAGGATCAGTTCTCGTCCGGACTCGTGTACCTGATCTGCCAAGTTCTCCAGCGCCTGAAGCCCTGTCGAATCGATTGCCGTCATGTTGCGCAACCTTAAAATCACGATCGGAGGAAGACTTGGTAGCCGCGTGGTGATCTCGTCGACCTTGTCGGTTGCACCAAACAAGAAAGGCCCGTGAATTCTAAAGATAGTGACGAAAGCAGGAATCACCTTGTGCTGCAGGATGTGGACGTGTCCTTCCCGCACGTACTCTTCGGTCACCTCCGAGACCGAGGTCGTTTGCGTGACCTTGCGAATAAAAACCAGCACGGCCAAAATCATGCCTGCTTCCACCGCAACTGTCAGGTCTGCGAACACCGTCAATAGGAAAGTCGCGAGCCAAACTGCGATTTCCATTTTGGACAGCTTCAAAAGCTCCGGGATCTCCCTCCATTCGCCCATGTTGTACGAGACCACCAAGAGAATCGCAGCCAAGACTGACAACGGCACGAATCTTGCCAAAGGGGCGGCGAAGACCACGATGGCAAGAAGGGTCAAGGCATGGATCATTCCCGATACTGGTGTCTTCGCTCCCGAGCGGATATTCGTAGCCGTTCTCGCAATTGCGCCCGTAGCAGGAAGTCCTCCAAACAATGGAGACAGAATGTTCGCGACCCCTTGTCCCACGAGTTCCACGTTCGGGTTGTGCTTGTCACCGCTCATGCGATCCGAAACGACGGCGGACATCAGCGATTCGATTGCGCCTAGCATACCGACAGTCATTGCCGGCGAGACAAGTGGTCTGAGCAAATCGAGGCGCAAATGCGGAACTTTAAGGGTCGGAAGTCCGGACGGGATGCCGCCAAAGCGAGTGCCGATCGTTTCCACGGGGAGCTTGAAGAGCAAGACCGCTGCGGTACCAAGAAAGAGAGCAACGATATACCCGGGAACCCTCTTTACATAACGCATGAAAAGGATGATCACGACGAGCGCAGCTCCGGCAAGCGTCGTCTCAATGGGAGAGAACGAGGAGAAATTGTGTACGACGGCCTGAATGCGAGCGAGAAATTCTCCTGGCACTTTGTCGATCTTCAGTCCGAAAAAATCTTTGAGCTGGGTGCTGGCGATAATAACGGCAATGCCGTTTGTGAAGCCCACGACCACAGGCCGTGGTATGAATTTCACGGCCGTGCCGAAGCCCGTCACGCCTAGAATCAGCAAGAGGACACCGGCCAGCAGCGTGGACATGTAGAGTCCATCCACGCCGTACTTCGCGATGATCCCGAATACGACCACCACGAACGCTCCCGTCGGCCCACCAATCTGAGTTTTCGATCCCCCTAGAGCCGAAATCACAAAACCCGCAACGATCGCGCAGTACAAACCGGCCTCGGGAGGAACACCAGATGCAATCGCGAAAGCCATCGCGAGTGGCAGGGCGACGAGACCAACGGTTATGCCGGAAAGAAGGTCCGCCAGGAATAACCGCCTCGTGTAAGACTCGAGACACAGCACTGATTTGGGGAGCCAGTTATTCATTGGATTTTTCTTGCCCGCTGTTTGCGATGCGAGTTATTCTTCGCCTCGCTGAATCAAAGGTTGGATTCTAGACGCTCTCCGGCCTTCCATGCGATCGAGCTCTTCGTACTCGACCCAGTCACCTACCGCAAGCTCGTGCGGCTCGATCCCGCGCAGCGAGGATTCATCGAAGGCCACGATGTGGCCGTCCTCGCCTAAAAGGTAACCGCGACGTCCGCTTCTCATCAATTGAGTGATCGATCCTCTAATTTTCATTTTGTATCCCCAAGACCCTGAATTTTCGGACTGGGGCCGGGTTCAATCGAAGAGCCTAAAAACCGCACGAGCAAAACGCGAAGAATCCCGCTAAAGCGCTATCGAATATGCGAACATTCGCAGATGCCAGACAAAAATTTTTCCCTCTGCTAGGAAGCGACCTGCATCTGGCGGAGCATGTCCCGCACACCAACCAAATGGTTGTTAAAGATCTCTTTGGCCACGTCCAGAAGCCGAAAAATAGTTTTGTCAGAGACGGAGTAATACACGTTGCTTCCCTTCTTGCGTCCGATCACGATGTTGCGCATTCGCAGAATCGCAAGCTGTTGAGAAACGTTCGCGGGCTCGATTTTCAGAATCTCGCTGAGTTCATTGACACCTTTCTCGCCATCGCGAAGAGCGTCGAGGATGCGAATGCGGATAGGGTGAGCAAGAGCCTTAAAGAACTCGGCCTTGAAGTTGGCTATCTGTTGCGGCATGCTAACCTGCGCATATCCTAAACTGCGAAATCCCCTACGTCAAGCACCGCAAAAGCTAAATGCTAAACCAATTAATCTCCGAAGCGGGTCGGGGCGGCTACGGGAGGCTTGGCTGCGTGGTTGCTCTGGCGCAGACAGCCGATTCAATCCCGCCTTGGAGGAGCAATGATCCTGCTGGGAGCGCTTGTGCTGACGGGCGTGCGTGATCTCCATGGCCCGCCTCTGCTTGCTGGGGCCCTTGCTGCTGCGGTCGTGCTTTCGCAAGATGCTCCTCGTGCCGGCGGCGCATGAAGTTGCTGCTATCCGGGCGCTTACTATCACTGACCCGCGGATGCTGCCCGCGTCCGCACAACGCACATCATGAGTTCTCCGGGCCTGACAAATGACGGGCAAGTGAAGTTATCGAGCAGATTCTCAATTTCCTGCTTGCCACTCGGACCCTGCTTGGCATCCATCTGAATTTGCGGATGGCCCAGACTACTTCTGTTCCCGCATCGATGGGGTAAAGGTGATACCGACCAGTAGCCCCTCTGGCGAGATTAAACGGCTAACGATTTGCCCCCACGGTTCCTTCTTGTTCCTTACCAGGATTCGATATCCGTGGGACTCGAGGATCGCGGTTGCGTTTTCGACGCTATCTACATCGAACTCAAGCCACGCTTGCGGGGCAGGAATCGCCTCAGGCCAGGAATCTTTGCCAAAACAAGACTGCGCCGCCTGAGAGAGCGGCCAAAGCGCAAAACTCTTTGCGCCCAGAACGGCTTCGGTGTGAAGGTAGCCCCCACTTTCCTCTTTAAAGCGAATGCCGAGGACATCGCGGTAGAGCCTGCGGCTTTGTCCCGTGTCGCGGACTATGGGACCAAAACCGGCGATGAAAAGAACCTTCAAATTTGCGACATCTTGCATGGCGTTCCCTCTTTCTGAAGTGAAGGCAGCAATGCCCAGCGCCCCCATCCACGTCAGTAGCTCTCTTCGAGTGACGAAGCTCAGCTCCATGGCTTCAAAGTTAGTCTGACGGAGGATCGTCGGTCTTGAAGAAATCGGACATTCTCAGCGTGCACGCTGCCGATCGGATCACAGCCCTGGATGTGGAGCCAGCAAAACGTTGGACTTCTCGCGTCATGTGCGCCTGATCGGCATATCCCGGCAATTATCCTCGGCTCGCGATTATGCGAGGTTCCCTTGCGACCGATGGGGAGCGGGCGCTCACGGCAGGTTTCCCCACCTTACATAATTACAGGCCTTGCACAAACTCCAGAACGCGATCTGGGGGCGATAGCGGACCGATATGCTTCGAAGTTCCTGAAGATTCTTCGGAGCCCCCTCTTTCATTGCCAAGTCTGCCTCAATGTACGTATGAGTGGTCGAGGGATTCTCGTGTGCAAGAGAGCGAGAAAAATTCGAAAGCGCGGCAGCCGAAAGGAGAGTGCCCCTCCTTCCTACTCTCAGTATACGGCGCACCGGGGGGCTTGCGGCAAGACCCGGGCCGTGCCGCATAGTTGTCAACCGAAGCCAGAACCCTGCGCAAATGGGAGGCACGAAATGCGCGTGTCGTTGTCGGTGTATGGGTCGCGCGGGGACGTCGAACCAATGGTGGGACTCGCGGTGCACCTGGGGGCAGTCGGCGTGCCGCCAGGGCTGATCCGAGTGTGGCGATGACCGAGCACGCGGTAGTGATCGCTGGCGGAGGTCCGACCGGGCTGATGCTGGGGGGCGAGTTGGCCTTGGCGGGCATTGATGTCGCCATCGTCGAGCGCCGCGAAAGCCAAGACCTCGCCAGCTCGCGCGCAGGCGGCCTGCACGCGCGCACTATTGAGATTCTCGACCAGCGCGGCATCGCCGGTCGTTTCCTGTCGCAGGGTCAGGCCGGTAAGGTGGCAGGCTTCTCGTTCATCCCTCTCGACATCAGCGACTTCCCGACGCGGCACAATTACGTGCTCGCGCTGCGGCAGAAGCATATCGAGCGCATCCTGGCCAACTGGGTCAGCGAGCTGCCGGTGAAGTTCTATCCTGGACTGGAGGTGACGGGCTTTGCGCAGGACGATGCCGGAGTCGATGTCGAGCTGTCCGACGGCCGATGGTTGCATGCGAAGTATCTCGCAGGGTGCGACGGAGGCCGCAGCCTGGTTCGCAAGAAGGCCGGAATCGACTTCCTGGGGTGGGACGCGTCGGTCACCTATTTGACGGCCGAGGTTGAGATGGCCGACGAGCCAGCGTGGGGCGTCCGCCGCGGGGAGAAGGGCGTCAATGCACTCGGGAAGCTGGACGATGGCAAGCGCGTGGGCGTCGTGCTGGTCGAACCGCACCTCGGGAAAAGTGGTGAACCGACGCTACAAGACCTACGCCGTGCGCTCATCGCCGTCTACGGGACGGACTTCGGTGTTCGCAATCCGACTTGGCTGTCCCGCTTTACCGACATGGCTCGGCAGGCGGCGTCCTACCGGGAGCGACGTGTGCTTTTGGCTGGCGACGCTGCGCACGTCCATTCCCCGGCAGGCGGGCAGGGTCTCAACATCGGTGTCCAGGATGCTGTGAACTTGGGATGGAAGCTCGCCCAGGTGGTCAAAGCGACATCGCCCGAGAGCCTTCTCGATACCTACCATACGGAGCGGCACCCCATCGGTGCGCGCGTGCTCCGCCTCACCATGGCGCAAACCGCGCTCGGCCGCGGTGACGATCGCACCGAGGCCTTGCGTGAAGCGATGGCCGAGCTGCTGAGGATGGACGAGCCTCGCAAGCGATACGCCGCGATGATGTCGGGTCTGGACATTCGTTACGACCTCGGCGAGGGACACCCGCTGCTCGGTCGCCGCATGCCCGATCTCGACCTGGTCACCGCCAACGGCCCGCTGCGGGTCTTCACTCTGCTGCACGGTGCCCGGGCGCTGCTCCTCAACCTCGGTGAGCCCGGCGGCTTCAACATTACGCCGTGGGCAAGCCGGGTTCAATTGATCGATGCCAAATACGATGGTGCGTGGGAACTTCCGGCACTTGGAGCGGTCACTGCTCCCACCGCTGTGTTGATCAGGCCCGACGGATATGTGGCCTGGGTGGGAGACCTGACCCAGCGGGGGCTCGCCGACGCGCTGACCACTTGGTTCGGACCGCCTATGTGAGTTGTCCTGTGAAGTCGGCTTCTGGAACGGGAAACCGGTCAGTCGCCGGATTGCCCGACGGATTGATCTTCGATTCTTCGGCTGAGTCTGATGAAGTTGTTGATTGATGGATGTGCGCGGTTGAGGAAATCGAGCTATGCGGGGTTGCGTTTTTGGCGACGGTAAGCGCCCGGCGTAAGACCCATGAACCGCTTAAAGACCCTGCTGAGCGCAATCTCGGACTCGTATCCCACGCGGCTGGCGACTTCCGACAGCGTGGCGTCCGAGGTCCGCAGCAACCAAGCTGCTTTTAGGGCGCGCCACTTTGCCAAATACTTGAGAGGCGGCTCGCCGACGAGCTCGTGAAACCGAGCCGAAAAGGACGAACGCGACATCCCCACCTTCGATGCTAATGAGCCGACGTGCCAGCCATAGTCCGGTCGCTGATGAAGACACGCAATCGCGGCGCCGATCTGCGGGTCTTTTAGGGCTCTCAGCCATGCACCTGTGCCCGCGTTGCGATCGCCTCTAGCAACTCCATTGAAATATTCACGCACGGCTTGAATGAATAGAATGTCTGAGAGCCGGCTGATCAAGGCTTGTCCTCCTGGGCGCGATGCGCGAGTCTCCAACTCGAGTTGTCGCAATGTCATCTTCAGCCATGGGACCGCTCGGCTCCTATTTCCTCGGATGTGGATGACGGAGGGGAGATTGGCGAGGAGGGGGTTGGCTGCACCAGCTTCTAGCTCAAAACCGCCGCACAAAAGAACCGTCAACGGCCCGCGATTTCCTACCCTGAGCCGTATTCCGTCTTCCAAAGGGTGGTCTGCGACGATTTGGTCCAGAGGAGTGGGCTCAGTACTAAGACGGTCGCGCATCAAATGGGCATTCCCGTGCGGCAGCAAAACCAGGTCGCCTGCCGACACGATGAGTTGACGGTCATTGCCTTCCACCTGCAGCTGACCTCTGCCCCGAGCGACGGCGTGAAATCCGGCGACGGGCTTTCTATCCATGCTGAAGGCCCACGGCGGCCGAAGATCCGATCGGCAGTAGACAGCGCCGCCTACGTAGACGTGGCGCAATACATCGTTCAGGGCATCTTCACCTGGAAAGTGCGACAGAGTTTGCATGGCAAAGAACGGAGTATGGAGGTTGAAAGATGCCTAGTCAACGGCCGTGGACGACTTGTTAGGAAATTCGGACTCTGAGATATTGCGCGGTCCTACGCGATCAGGTACAAGCTACCGGGCCGTAGAGCATTCGCGGCACTATCGAACAGATGATGTAGCTAGGAGACCGGAAATGCCAAAACCCCATGAGACTGTGCTCGCTTTTCAGAGAGCCATTGGCGAAAAGAACTTCGCAGCCGCACGCAAGCTGTTGCTGGACAACTTAGAATTCCGCGGACCCATCGATTCATTTCATAAAGCCGACGATTATTTGCATGCGATTCAGAATCTATCTGCCGTTGTGGAGAGCGTGGACATTTTGAAGGTCTTCGAAGACGGCGATGACGTAAGCCTGTTTTGCGACTTGAAGACCAAGACTGTTGGCACATCCTTTGTTGCCGAATGGTACCAAGTGAAGGACGGCAAGATCGCCTCCGTGCGAGTAGCATTCGACGCGCGTCCCTTCGCGGCCATGTTCGCGAAGCATACGGGGTAAACCTGTTCGAAGGCGGACCGCAGTCACCGCGGCCATGTCTTAACCTGGAGCCCAGGGCGGCAACTCAAAAACTTACGCAAGTCATTCGTTTGCCGGTTGGAGAATTATTCGGTCGTCGGCCCGCAATCAGTCGCGTCCTGAGGAGCCTTGCATGCAATTGGTGCAGTTCGACCGTCCGGGAAGGCTTGAGGTACTCCGAGTCGTCGATGCGCCTGTGCCTGAGCCAGGTCCTGAACAGGTTCGCGTGAAACAGTTCAGATCGCCATCGCGCGGGGAGCGCGCGTGATAGGCAAGGCTCCACGAGACGAAGAGCTGAAGCCAGGACCCTGTGGCGCTCCTCGAGGCGAAGGGTACACCTGGGGTACAAGGCGAAAAGTGCGTCCTCAACTGATTCAATACAAACGGCATTAGGTTGCTAGGGGCGGTGGGGATCCCTTACTTCTAAGTCTCATCGGCAGAGGGCGTTACCAGCCGTACTCCAAGCCAATTGTTAGAAATGTAGAAAGGGCTCCGAGGGACGAGCTCCTTGGTCGTCAATTTGCGTTGACGTTCGATCCGACGACATTGGAGCTCACGGCTCGCCTCTTACCTTAGCAAGTATTCGGGCCTGAACCGAATGCTCAGGTTGAGCGACGTTCATTCGTGACGCAAAGCAACCATCGGGTCTACGCGCATGGCTCGATTAGCGGGCACAAAGATCGCCATCAGTGCTGTCATTGCCAGCAGCAGCGAAGCTAGCGTGAATGAGGCACCATCGAAGCCTTTAATACCAAATAGTTGACTCGCAATCAGAGGCTTCAAGAGAAGTGAAACTCCTAACCCAAGCGCTATACCCGCAAGGGCCATCGTCAGTCCATATCGGAATACGAGCAGAAGAACACTTTCCCTAGATGCGCCAATCGCAATACGAATTCCGATTTCCTGAGTTCGCCTTGTTACGAGATAGCTCAAGACCGCGTAGAGACCAACAGAGGCGAGCGCTAGCGCCAATGTTGCGAAAAGCGTGAGAAGCAGCGTCGCAAACTCCCGGCCTTGAAGGGATGCGGCGAGCAAATCCTGCATGGAGTTGACATCGTATACCGGCACGCTGCTGTCGACCTCATGGATTGCTTCTCGGATCGCTGCCACAAATGATGTGGGATTGGATTTTGTCCTGATTATGAGTGTGGTTCCAAAATATCCGGGGACATAGATCATTCCCTTGGATTCCACGGCCAGATCGGTGTCACGCACGTCGCCGACCACACCGATAATCGTCGCCCACCCGTCCTTCTCATCCCCGATCTCCGAGCCAATGGCGTCCTGATTCGGCCAGAATCGTTTGGCGAGGGTTTCATCGATGATGCGCACAGCCGCTTTTTCTGACGAGTTACCCACGCGCATCTCCGCAGCGTTGTAGAAGCGCCCACGAATTAGAGGTATTTTCAGTGCCGCAAAGTATTGTGGCGTCGCATACGTTACGTTCGCGTGTGGCGTTCGCTTTGTTGGATCAGCTCGGCGTCCCTTAATCTCAAACGTACCGTTGTAGCCCTCCGAAGCGAAGGGAGCTCCTGTCGCCATTGCGGCTTGCGACACACCAGGCACTGAAGAAATCCGATCCAGAACGGAAGTAGAAAAAGAGGCGACGCGCAGCGGATCGTAAGGCATTGACGAAGCAGTTTCACCCAAATTCATTGCTGCGGTAGGAAGGGGGAAGTGCATGGTCAGCACGTTGTCGGCAACAAAACCGGGATTGACCTCCGCCAGTCGTTTAAATGTCCGCAGCAGCAACCCAGACCCAATCAACAGCACGAGAGCCAGCGCCACCTGAGAGACCACGAGCGCGTTAGCGAAGGATCGGCGACCACTGGTCATGCTTCGGCCGCCAATTTTCAGGCTTTCAGCAACTGGTGCCCGCGTCGAAAGAAATGCCGGCAGTACTCCGAACAGTACACTGCTGATCAAACAGATAGCGAACGTCCAGACCACTACGCGCATGTCAAGATGAACGTTGGCGATTCGTGGAAGGTCCGCAGGCGCAAGCCCGATTAGCGCCCTTAGCAAAGCTCCGGCTAAGAGAAAACCGATTCCTCCCCCAGCCAAGGCAAGCAACACGCTCTCGGTGAAAAGCTGGCGGACGAGCCGTATGCGTGGGCAACCGAGTGCGCTTCGGATAGCAATCTCATGAGTGCGCCCCTCATTCCGTACCATAACCAGATTCGCGACGTTAGCGCACGCTAGTAAAAGCAAGAGCCCGACGGCAGCCCATACGAGGTACAGCTGATTCCGTACGTCGCCAACTTCTTCATCCATGAGCGAACGAACTTCAACGTGATATTGCCCAAAGACACCATTGTTAAATTGGGCCGCAGAGGTTTCCATCCCAACCTGAGCTCGTTGCAGATTCACGCCCCGAGCCAGGCGCGCCAACATGGTGTAGCCGACATACCAGCGATATTTCGGCAATAACGACTCCGGGCTGAATGCTGCTGGAACCCAAACGTCCACGTGGGGATAAAGAGCCTCAAATTCCTTCGGCAAGACGCCGATAACCTCGTAACTCTTTGTGTCGAGATGTAAGTCCCTCCCGACGATGGCCCGATCACTCCCAAAGAGTCGTTGCCAGTCCGTTACTCACCAGAACCACTGGCTCACTTCCATACGTGTCGTCCTGGCCCGTGAAATCCCTGCCCAGCTCCGGACGGACCCCGAGCAGGGAAAATAGCTTTGACGTCGCTTCCATCCCCTGCAGGCGCACCGCCTCGCCTTGTCCAGTTAGAGTCAGGTCCGTTCGCTTTAGAACTGCAGTCGACTGGAAAAGATCCGTTCTCTGGCTGAAATCACGAAACTGCAGCACAGAGACGGTCGTTCGCGGCAGGTTCAAAGGTGGAAGTTGGTCGTGCACTACGACCACATTTTGCGGATCCCGAATCGGAAGGCGTCGCACCAGAACGGCGCTAATTACGCTGAATATAGCGGCATTTGCGCCGATCACAAAGGCAAGTGTCAGAAGCACAGTCGCCGTAAACCTTGGGCTCTTCCTTAGTACCCGTGCTGCATACAGGACGTTGCTCCACATAAGAGACACCTCGCATCCCAAGACTTGCGAACGCACTGCATGGAAAGTCGGTTCGCGACATAGCTTATCAGGGACGCGGCCCCTGCGTTCTCAGGTCTTCTCCCCTCTTGACAACCAGTAGGAGAAGCGTACGCTCCTCTTGGTAGCCAGGAGAAGGGGCAGGTCAAGCGATCTTGTTCAGGGACTCTGGGCATGCTCGTTCTGAAGACGCTGGCACTCGAACTGATGCATGGATATGGGATTTCTGTCCGCATCGAACAAGGGAGCAAGGCCGTTTTTCGCCTGAATGCTGGCTCGTTATTTCTTGCGATTCAACGATTAGAGAGGGATGGGCTAATTGATGGCGAATGGAAGCCAGCCGGCTACTACGCGTTGACGGAAAAGGGACGAAAGAGCGAAACACGAGAATGGGGCAGGCAGGTAGCGGCCATCGCTAGAATTCTGGAGGCTTCGTAAGGTCGAAGTATGTCCTTGTTGAGAAACATAACGACTGGGTTCCGATCATTGTTCCGAAAGGAACAGGTCGAGCGGGAGTTGGATGAAGAGTTGCGCGGCTATTTGCAAATGGCTGCCGAAGAAAAAATGAACCAAGGCATGAGCCACAATGAAGCCCTTCGCAATGTGCGCCTGGAGCGAGGCAACCTCGAAATTACGAAGCAAGTCGTCCGTTCTGCCGGCTGGGAATCCTTTGTAGAAACCTGCTGGCAGGATTCCCGCTTGGCTGCCCGCGCGTTGTGCAAGAGTCCCGGATTCACATTCGTTGCCGTGCTGACGCTGGCTCTGGGCATCGCGGCGAACACCACAATTTTCAGTGCTGTTAGCGCGATGCTTCTGCGAAAACCCGTGGTCGAGAATCCTGATAGCTTGTGCGCAGTCACTTCCACGAGCAAAGCCGATGCTGCTCTCAGGTGGGTTTCGGCGCCTGATTTCAAGTCCTGGAAAGAACAGAATCATACGTTCGAGGATATGGCGGCGGTCAAGAGCGGCCGCTCATTCACTTTGACAGGGAAGGGCGTGCCGGAATCGGTCGAGGGCGAGCGTGTCACGCCGGAGTATTTCAAGGTCCTAGGTATTCCTCCGCTCTTGGGAAGAACGTTTCTTCCAAGTGAGTCGGAAGCCGGAAACAGCCGCGTAGTTGTCTTGAGCAACAGCCTTTGGCGCGAACGCTACGGCTCCGATCCTAATATCATTGGCGAACGCCTTGACGTTGATGGCGTACCGCACGCGGTCATCGGAGTTGTGCCGGAACGGGCCTCACTGCCCTTGCACGTATTTCCTCCGCGACTGTGGACGCCGCTTGTATTCGGCGCAGACGACTTGAAGGCTCGCGATAATCACTACATCAACGCAGTGATCGCACGCCTGAAGCCAGGCATGACGGTCGAGGGCGCTCAAGCGGACATGGATTCCATTGCCGAACAACTTGCAATTGCTTATCCCGATACGAACAAACATTGGGGCGTGTCTGTCCTCACAGTTCAGGAGTATCTAATTCGCGAGGCGCAGGTGCGCCCAGCTATGGTGCTGCTGCTTGCTGCGGTCGGCTTAGTATTGCTAATGGCCTGCGCGAACATTGCGGGGCTTTTGTTGTCGCGCGGCGCGGTTCGAGCGCACGAGATGGCCGTCAGGGTCGCGATTGGCGCTGGGCGTGTGCGCCTGATCCGGCAGATGCTGACCGAAAGCCTGCTGATGGGGATCGTAGGCGGCACAGCAGGCCTTGTTTTGTCAATCTGGGGAATTCATCTGTTGCGTGCTGGTTTCAATTTCAATGACTACGGTGCGCAGCTGGGGCAGCTTATCCATCTAGATAACCGAACTCTACTTTTTACTCTCGCGCTTTCCGTTCTCTCCGCAATTCTCTTCGGTCTCGCGCCAGCCTTTCGAGCCTCGAAGGTCGATATCGGACACATGTTGAACGAAGGTGGGAGGACAGGGTCAGGAAATTTTCTACGAAGCCGCTTGCGTAGCACTCTCGTGTCCAGCGAAATCGCGCTGGCAATCCTGCTGCTCTCGAGCGCAGGCATAGCGATACGAGAAGTCATCCGAGAATTTTCGCAGCCAGCAGGATTCAATGCACATCATCTTGTCATCGCGGACCTCCACCTTGAGGGCAAGCGATATGGGACCGCCGCCGCGCGTCTAGCGTTCTTCCAGCAAATCATCGAAGGCGTTAAAACGCTACCTGGGGTCGACAACGCTGCCTTGGACAACTGCGTGCCGCTAGGCTGCGGTTACAGCACGTCGTTCCGCATCATCGGGCAGTCGTCGTGGCCCGAGTCGAAAAATCCCTCAGCAAATTACTATGTTGTTTCGGCGGACTACTTCCAGACGCTACAGATCCCCCTAATCCGAGGGCGTGAGTTCAGGGCTTCCGATGATTTCAATGCCCCGACTGTCGCAATCGTGAGCCAGGAATTTGCCCGCCGGTATTTCCCGAAGGGCGATGCCATCGGACACCAGATCGAGGCGAAGACGCTCAATGCTAAGCCGGCACAGATTGTGGGTATCGCAGGAAACACAAACGAATATGTAGGCCAGGTGAGTGCCGATCCTCAGATTTACGAATGCGATCTGCAGTTTCCCGTCACCGCTTTTTCGGGCACGTCCCTCATCGTGCGATCTCGAATCACCACTTCGGCGCTCGTGCCTAGGCTACGCCAGGCCGTGTGGTCGATAGATAAGGACCAACCGGTTGGGGTCCAGACAATAGAAGATCTGATCTCTGACAACGTAGGCGGCGATAAGCTCATCGCCGCGCTGTTCGGGACTTTTGCCGGTCTCGCCCTCTTGCTAGCCGCCATTGGAATCTATGGCATCGTCGCTTATTCCGTCAGCCAGCGCACACGCGAGATCGGGGTTCGCGTGGCGCTGGGCGCGCGAAGCAAGGATGTGCTAGGCCTGGTGTTGTGGGAAGGGGGCCTACGCACGGTCATGGGATGCCCGATTGGCGCACTCCTCGCGATCCCGATGCCTCGCGTTTTCGCCACCATATTCGACCGCGCCATTGCCGCCCAAGGGCCACTGATCGCGATCGCTGTGTCTTTCCTCGTTGCCATTGTTGCCCTGCTCGCTTGCTACATTCCTGCGCGGCGGGCCATGCGTGTGGATCCCCTCGTGGCCCTGCGTTATGAGTAGGAGATAACTCGTGTCCTTGATGCGCAACATAACGATCGGGCTCCGATCGTTGTTCCGAAAGGAACAAGTCGATCGTGAGTTGGATGAGGAGCTTCGCGCCTATCAGGAGATGGCGGCCGAAGAGAAGATGAAAAACGGGATGAGCCGCAAAGAAGCCCTTCGCACAGTCCGCTTGGAGCGAGGGAGCCTCGAAGTCAGCAAGGAAGTCGTCCGCTCTGGCGGCTGGGAATCTACTGTGGAAACTTGTTGGCAGGATATTCGTTACGGCCTGCGCATGCTGCGCAAGTCCCCCGGCTTCACGCTCGTCGCCGTCCTCACTCTCGCCCTCGGCATCGGCGCAAACACTGCCATCTTCAGCTTGATTGACGCGGTGCTCTTACGCTCCATAACGGTAAAAGACCCGCAGCAACTCGTCGTCTTCAAATGGAGCGCCCACGGACCGCCGAAACTTCAGGGCCATAGCGACTACGGCGATTGCGCGGATCAAAGTAGTGTTGGCGATTGCTCCTTCTCGATACCTTTTTTCAAAGCCTTTCATGCCCAAGCCGCTCCTTTTTCCGGCCTCACCGCCTTCGCTGGCCCGCTAGACATCGACCTCAGCGGCTACGGCGCCGCCAGCATCATCCGCGGCTTGTACGTTTCTGGCGATTTTTTCTCCACTCTCGGAGTCGACACCATTCTCGGCCGCCCGCTCACTCTCTCCGATGATTCACCATCCGCGCCCTCCGCCATCGTCTTGAATTACGCCTATTGGGTCCGCTCTTTCGGTGCCACCCCCTCAGTCCTCGGCCGAACCGTCCGCCTCGACAGCACTACAGTGACGATTGTTGGCGTTGCCGATCCGCATTTCAGCAGTCTTACGCCCGGCAAGCCGCTTGATCTTTTCATGCCGTTCTCTCTCGCCGACCGCGTCCGCGGCGAATGGTGGCGCAACCAGGACCGCCTCGCTGATCCCGCCAACTGGTGGGTCGTCATGCTTGGCCGTCTCAAGCCCGGCGTCTCCATCGGCCAGGCGCAGGCAGACGCCACTACAGTTTTCCGCAACGAAGCGCTTCACGGCGCGGTGCCGTTCTTCAAATCCGAAGACGCTCCCACCATCACGCTTGTCCCCGCGCAGGCTGGTCTCAACGGCGAAACCAGTGAAATTGCGCCCGCGCTTTACCTCACCATGATCATCGTTGCATTCATCTTGCTCATCGCCTGCGCCAATGTTGGAGGACTCACCCTCGCGCGCTCCGCCACGCGCCAAAAGGAAATAGCCGCTCGCCTCGCTCTTGGCGCTGGCCGCGCCCGCATCATTCGCCAGCTTCTCACCGAAAGCGTTCTGCTCGCCGTCGCAGGCGGCGCGCTCAGCGCTCTCGTTGCCCTGTGGGGCGTGGATGCCATCAGCGGCCTGCTTTCCCAAGGCTCCAGGCCGTTCCCCTTTATCGTCTCGCCCGATTGGCGCGTTCTGGTTTTCACCGTGGCCTTGACCTTCGCCAGCGGAATTTTATTCGGCCTCACTCCCGCCTTGTGTGGCTCGCGGGTAGACTTAACGCCGTCGTTAAAAGAAAGTGCGTCTTCTCTCGGCGCGGCTGCGCACACGGGCCACCGGCTCCGTCTCGGTGGCGCTCTGGTCATCGCGCAAGTCGCGCTCTCAATAGTCGTCCTCATCGGTGCAGGACTCCTCGTTCGCACTCTGCGCAATCTTCACAGCATCAATCCCGGCTTCGATGCGCACAATATCTTGCTCTTCGGCATCGACCCCGCCCTCGCCGGCTACACGGATCAGCAAACGCAGCTACTCTACGGCAATTTGCAACAGCGCTTCACCGCACTCCCCGGCGTCATTTCCGTTAGCTATTCTGAAGACGCACTCTTGGATGGCGGCTGGTCCGCCGGCAGCGTCCATGTTGACGGGGCACCGCCAAAGCAAAACGTCAACGCCGGCAAGCTTCCCGTTGGACTGAATTTCTTTTCCACTATGCGCATTCCGATTCTCGCGGGCCGGTCGTTCACTCCTGCTGATTTTGCGGCAGCCGCTGCCACCAACGCCGCAGAGAAAGCCCATGACGCGGCCGCGGCAAAAGCAAATCCGTCCTCGTCGTCCGCATCCACCTCCCCCACACCGCTCGATGAAGCCTACTCTCATTCCGCACCCGTTCCGCTCATCGTCAACGAGTCCTTCGCTCACAAATATCTCGCAAACCAAAATCCCGTCGGCATACACATGGGCAACGCCCCACGTGGCGACGCTCAGGTTCAAGATCCTGGCCCCGGCTACACCGTCATCGGCGTCGTGGGTGACACAAAGTACGCCCAATTGCGCAGAAAAACCGCACCCATCATATTTTTGCCGCTTGTCAGCAACAGTGCGCATTTCGAATTGCGCACTGCTGCGAATCCTACGGCGCTGGTGAAAGACGTCCGCGAAATCGTTTCGCAGGCGGGTGACAATCTGCCGCTCACCGACGTGCGCACCCAGACCGAACAGATCGACCAAATCCTCTTTCAGGAGCGTCTCATGTCCCGGCTGTCCAGTTCTTTCGGCGCCCTTGCCCTTGCGCTCGCCTGCATCGGCCTGTATGGTCTGCTCTCCTACGAAGTCGCGCGCCGCACCCGCGAACTCGGCATCCGCATGGCCCTCGGCGCGCAGCATCGCGATCTCTTGCGCCTCGTCATTGGTCAGGGAATTTTGCTCACGCTCATCGGCGCGGCCATTGGAATTGCCGCGGCTATGGGCCTCACTCGTTTCATGTCCGCGATGCTCTACGGAATTCGCGCCGACGATCCGCTGACTTTCGCGAGTGTCGCGATTCTGCTGACGCTCGTGGCCCTCGCTGCGTGCTACATCCCCGCACGCCGCGCCATGCGCGTCGATCCTATGGTGGCCTTGCGTTACGAATAGGAGCCTTGCGTGTCCTTGTTGCGGAACATCACTAGCGGGCTTCGATCATTGTTCCGAAAGGAACCGGTCGACCCGACCAGGAGATGGCCGCCGAAGAGAAAATGAACGGAGGGATTAGCCCCAAAGAAGCCCTTCGGGCGGTCCGGCTGGAGCATGGGAGCCCCGAAGTTACGAAGCAAGTCCTCTGGTCTGCGCGCTGGGAGTCCTTTGTAGAAGCTTCTTGGCAAGATCTGCGCTACGCGTTCGCCTTCTGCTCAAATCTCCCGGCTTCACGGGGGTCACTGTCCTAACACTCGCGCTCGGGATCGGCGCTAACACCGCCATCTCCCGTGTTGTCAATCGCGTTCTCCTCAAGCCCTTGCCCTTTCCCGAGGCGGATCGCCTAGTCGAACTTATGCGCGGCCTCAAGTCTGGAAATGATGACACCGTTGAGGCCAGCAAGTTCATTAGAACGCTGGTCAACATATCGCAAGGTTTCGGGATTTCAGTTAGCGAGTTGCGGTGAGGCGTCGATTGCTGCTAGCAAACGCAAGGCGCACGCCCGCCGGCGCGTCCGAGTAGGAAGGGAGACTTGGGCGCTTCTCGGAAAGACCGAGTGATCGAACATGCCAGCGCGACTTTGTGCCTAAAGTTTCGTACGCTACATCTCCTTTGCAGGGTGACAATAGTGAGGTTCTTATGAACGACGTCAGATTTGCACTTCGTCAACACTTCAAGCACTCGGGCTTTTTCGTCGCCGCCGTGCTCATGCTCGCACTCGGCATTGGCGCAACGACTTCGCTCTTCAGCGCGGTGTACGGAGTGTTGATCGATCCGTATCCCTACGCCAAACCGGGCGAGATCTGGACGCCCGGCCTTCGCAGCGCCACCGCAAACCAGAGGATGCGTCCGTATCCGCCAAAGGAATATCTCGAAATGGCGAAGTTGTCGGCCTTCTCAGATGTGATGGCCACCTCTCCTGGTAATGTATTGCTGACCGGTGAATTTGCCCCTGAAACGATCCGCGGAGTTCGGCTCTCGGGCAATGCGTTTAACTTTCTGGGAGTCCCACCGCTCATCGGCCGCACGATTCAGCCTTCGGATATTGGCTCAACCGGTGAGCCTGAACAGGTCACCGTGCTCAGCTTCAGGCGTTGGCAACGGCTCTTCGGAGGCGACCCAAACGCTGTCGGCAAGACTCTTCGTTTGGATGATCAGCCGTATACCATCATCGGGGTCATGCCCCCTCGCTTCGGCTGGTGGACTGACGATGGTGTCTGGCTACCCATGGGGATCGATTCCCGCGATCAACGAGGAGTGTTCCCGATTGTGCGTCTCGCGTCGGGCACTTCGTCCTCAGTCGCCGAAAAACGATTGCATGTTCTGCATCGAGAGTTCGCGAAGGCCAATCCGACCGGCTACCCGCGAGAGGAATTCTCGACAACGCTGACGAACTATCTCGACATCACCGTCGCGAGTGGAGAAATGCGGCAGAGCCTGCAACTACTTTTGGGAGCGGTGGGGTTGCTGCTGCTAATCGCCTGCGCGAATGTTGCGAACCTGCAGCTTGCGCGGGGGACGTCGCGAACGCGGGAAATGGCGATCCGACTCGCTGTAGGCGCCGGACGGGGTAGGCTCGTACGGCAGTTGTTGACCGAAAGCGTTCTCGTTTCGCTGATCGGAGGTCTGCTCGGACTGCTGTTCGCTGCCTCGATGACCAGGCTGGTCGTAGCACTGATGCCGAGCTTCAACGTCCCTAACGAAGCGCGTATCGAGATCAACCCCTACGTGCTGATGTTCTGCGTGATCATTTCAGCATGCACCGGAATCCTGTTTGGTCTCATACCCGCTCTTCAGTCATCGCGACCCGACCTGGTCGAGGCGCTTAAGGACGACGCACGAAGCGGGAGCGCATCAGCCGGC
>Ga0126378_10000837_pt1 | contig 22620 bp, 22 predicted proteins | sample PanSoiMetPlot_23_FD_92587 | JGI IMG/M metagenome (GOLD analysis project Ga0126378, IMG submission 92587) | Tropical forest soil microbial communities from Panama - MetaG Plot_23 | ecosystem: Environmental > Terrestrial > Soil > Tropical forest > Bulk soil | place: Panama | collected 2016-02-17
CAAAGCCGGGCGCGGCGTGACTGCCCGGACTTCGGTCTCGATCACTCGGCGGGGCCGGTCGGCGCTTGAGCATTACACGGCCGTAGTGCGTGACTTGCTCGGCTCCGTCAGTCCGGAGCGGCTACCGGACTGACCGCGCTGCAAAGTGGCTGCAAGGCACGGCAGACATTCGTTGCATCAAGACCGACGGTCTGGAAAAGGCGATGGCTTGGGCCATCGGGCACCCATCGTAAATCGGGCCTTTCGCCGTGAAATCGGTGAGACATAAACTAAAGACGCATCAGTCGACTGCTGATGACGGCCGTGAGCTGCGGATCCTGACCGCCATGACCGGGCTGGCTGCCCACGAGCCTGATGGAATGCCGGGACGGGATCGGGCGGTTATGAAGGTCATGCGGGGCGAAGGCGCTGCGCGTGGTGACGCGGATTCGAGCGAGGCCGCCGCCTGGACGGTCGGCGGCAAGCCGGCGCGCGCTCCGTCGATGCGGCTGCTGCTCACCGAGCCTGCCCGGAGCCTGGCCGACCTAGCGACGCTGCCGCTGGCCGCGTCGTGGCTGTCAATCGCTCCGCGTGGCGACGGTCATGGAGTGCTCGTGCTGCCGGGCCTGCTTGCGACCGACACCAGCACCGTCGTCCTCCGCCGGTTCCTCCGCCTGCTCGGATACCAGGTGCGAGGCTGGGATCTCGGTCGCAATCTCGGGCCGACTGATGATGTGCTCGATGAGATGCCGGTGCGGCTCGCCGAGTTGGTCAGCCAAACCCACGGCCCGGTCTCGGTGATCGGGTGGAGCCTCGGCGGCATCTACGCTCGGGAACTAGCCCGCCAGCAACCCGCGCAGGTCCGGCGTGTCATCACGCTGGGCAGCCCATTCGCGCTGACAGAAGGGCAGCGAAGCCACGCCGACCGCGCGTACCAGCGGCACAACACGCTATACGCGAACGGGCGCCTGCCCACACGTGAGCAGGTCAGCATGCCTATCAACGTGCCGTCAACGGCGGTCTATTCGCGCCGGGACGGAATAGTGCCCTGGCATGCGTGCATCGAGCCGGAGACCGAGATGCATCAGAACGTTGAGGTGCGCTGTGCCCACCTTGGGTTCGGCGTGGATCAGGCGACGCTGTGGCTCATCGCAGACCGGCTCGCTGTACCTCGTGGCGACCGCAGCAAGTTCCAGCCGCCGGGCCCGTTCCGGTCGCTGTATCCCAAGACCTGACGCGCACGGGGGGAATGGCGGACATGCAGCAGCTCACCGGACTGGATGCCGCCTTCCTCGCGCTCGAGACGACGCACTCCACCGGGCATGTCGGCGGCGTGAGCATCCTCGACCCGAAGGACGCGCCGGCGCCGCTGACGCTGGCGCGCCTCACGCAGGTGCTCGGCGACCGGCTGCCGCTCATCCCCGTGCTGCGGCGCAAGCTGCTCAACGTGCCGTTCGGCCTGGACCAGCCGTACTGGGTCGACGACCCGGACTTCGACATCGAATACCACATCAGGGAGATCGCGCTGCCACGCCCTGGCTCCGCCGCGCAGCTGACCGAGCAGGTGTCCCGGCTGCACGCGCGTCCATTGGACCGCAGCCGCCCGCTGTGGGAGATCTACCTCATCACTGGGCTGGCCAAGCGGCGGGCTGCGGTCTACACCAAGATTCATCACTCGGCAATTGACGGGGCATCGGGCGCCGAACTGCTGACAATCCTGCTCGACCTCACGCCGGAAGGGCGTGAGGTGCCCGCTCAGCCGCCGTTCGCGCCGGCCCGCCCGCCCGGTCTGGTAGCGCTAACCGCGAAGGCCGCCGCGAAACTAGCCTGGCGGCCCGTCGAGGCCGTGCGGTTGACGAACGAGCTGGTGCGGGTGCTGCCGACGCTGGCGCCGGCGCTGAGTACCCTCGTCGGCAGCATGCTCGGCCTCAACCGGGGCGACGGCGAAGTCATCGTGACAAGTCTCGGCCGGGCCCCCGTGACACCGTTCAACCGGGCGATCACCCCGCACCGTCGCCTCGCGCTGCGCAGCGTCGATCTCGAGAGTGTTAAGACGGTGAAGAACGCATTTGGCGTTTCGGTCAACGACGTCGTGCTGGCCATGTGCGCCGGAGCACTGCGGCGCTGGCTCGCCGATCACGACTCGCTGCCGGACGCGCCGCTGATCACGATGATTCCGGTGTCGGTCCGTGATCCCGCGAGCAAGACCGCGATGGGCAACAAGGTGTCGGCGATGCTGGCCGTGTTGCCGACGCACCTCGCCGACCCTGGTGAGCGCGTGCAGCTAGCACACGCCGCGACGAAGATCGCCAAGGCTCAGCAGGCGGTGATACCCCAGGGCCTCGTCGATCACGTCAGCGACTTCTCGCCGCCAGCGCTCACCGCCCGGGCAGCGCGGGTTGTGTTCGCGACCGGTCTGCTGCACCGGCTGCCGCCGTTCAACCTGTGCATCTCCAACGTCCCCGGCGCCAACGTGCCGGTGTATCTGTGCGGGGCAAAGTTGCTCGCGCACTACCCGGTCTCGGTCCTCACCGACGGGCAGGGCCTGAATATCACCGTGCTGGGTTACCTCGGCCAGCTGCATTTCGGCCTCGTGTCGTGCCGAGAGCTGGTTCCCGACATCGACGTGCTGGCCGGCTACCTCGTCGACGAGCTAGACGTGCTGCTCAAAGCAGCCAGCGAGCGCCCGAGCGCATAGTCGCCGCGGAAGCAATGCCCGCAACAGGTACTGGATGTGGCCGGGCAAGAATGGACTATGCGTCGCGAGTCATCCACTGTGGTCGCGCTCGTCGGCGACGTCACCGGTGATCTTTTGGCCGACCTGGCCAGGTCGCCGAACGTCGCAGTCACCCGTCCGCCGGCCGAACCCGCTACCCAACAGTCTGCGGATGCGTCGGCCGGGCGCGCCGGCCTGGAAGGTGCCGCGGCGGCTATGCGGGCGGCAGCCCGGCAGCGCTCCATGTACGTAATTGTCCCGGCTGATCCGCTGGTTGATGTGGCCGCGTCCTGGCAGCAGATGTGGACAGTCGGCGGGACACCACCCGACGCCTCCCCGGAACCGCGCACCGTTGGAAGGTCGCCGGGAGCCGCCGAGTTCGAGTCCAGCGCCGCAGCAGCGCTCGCGGCCTGGCGGGCCAAGCGCTTCGAACTGCCCGACTACTACATGGTCATCGCGCCTGCCCACGGCAGCCGCGCTGCTCCTGATCTCTACCTGGGACCGCTGCGCGCCGCGCGCCCGCGCCGGGTTGCGGTGGCAGGCGTCGCCGAGGGCGCGACCGAGGGCGCCGACCTGCTGGATGCGCTCCGGTCCCTGGAACACGGACCCTGGTGGCCGCCCCTCGACGAATTGCTCGACGCTGCGCGTGGGTTTTACGCTGGCGGCCTCGCCGAAACGCAGCAGCTTGTTTGACGCATCGTGAGCAACCTACGGCGTCGTCAGCGTCGAGCCAGCCGCGAAACCGCGTCGTTTCCCATCGGAGAGAATCCACGCCCGCTGTCGGCCGTGGACCTGCCAGTCGCGTCCGGCACCTGTCATGTCGACGATGGCGGTCTCCTCGTCGATCCCGACCACGGAGGTTCCGGCGGGTGGTCGCAGCACGGCGCGGGTGAGCAGATCGGGTACCCAGCCGAGCATCTTGTCAAAGTGCGGCAGCACGCGAAGGTCTGGCAAAATCCCGAGGCCGGGATCTGGTTCGCGGTCGAGGGTGCGCATCGACGGGACCCAGCCTGTCAGCGCGATGGCGCCCGCCGAGCACCCCGCGAGCGCAGTGCCCGACTGCCACGCCGCTGTGACCGCAGCAAAGAGCCGAGTACCGCGCAAGGTCTTCGCTAAGAAGGCCGGGCTGCCGCCGGACAGGTACACCAGCCCAGCGCCGTCGACCAGCGCGGCCAGTTCGGGCGCGTCCGCTTCCGCGCGATCGCGCGCGACGACAGGGACCTGCTCAACTCCCAGCCGGTCTGCTTGCGCGGCGCCGAGATCGAGCCAGCGCCGCAGGCTTCGCTCACCCTCTGGTGCCGCGGCCGTCGGGATCTGCACGTAGCGTGGCGCTCGACCGGCCAGCAGCATTCCCTCGACGGCTGCCATCACGGGCAGGTACTCGCCGCTGCCGACGAGCGAGAGCGGGCCGGGGCTCACGCGGTGCTCCCGGTGCGATCTTGGGCAAGGCCCAGCTCGGCCAGGATCGCGGCCGTGTGCTGCCCGAGCGCCGGCACGTCGGCCATAACAGCCTCGCGGCCAGCGATTGTGATGGGCGGGAGCAGCGTCCGCACCGGTCCGCCCGGCGTGCCGACATCGCGCCAGCGCTGCCGCGCGGCGAGTTGCGGGTGGGCGGCGAACTCAGCAGGGGTGCGCAGCCGCGCGTTGGCGATGCCAGCCGCGTCCAGCCTGGTCTCGACGTCGTCGGCGGTCAGGTCGCGCAAGGCGGCCTCGATGATGGCGGTGAGTTCGCGGTCGTGACTGACCCGATCCGGGTTAGTGACAAACCGGGCGTCCTCGATCAACTCCGGCCGACCGAGGATGTCGCGGCAGAGCACGACCCATTCGCGTTCGTTCTGGATGCCGAGGAAGACCTGGCCATCGGCGACAGCGTAAGGACCATACGGAGAGATCGATGCGTGCCGCGCGCCTGTCCGCGGCGGCGGCTCGCCGCCGTAGACCGCGTACAGGTACGGCTGCGTCATCCACTCGCCGAGCGCATCGAGCATCGCGACCTCCACACTGGTGCCCGCGCCGGTGTGCTCCCGTTGGTAGAGAGCTGTCAGCACCCCGCTGAACGCGTACATGCCGGCGGCGATGTCGGCGACCGAGATGCCGGCTTTCGCTGGTTCCGCTGGCGTCCCGGTCACCGACAGCAGCCCGGCCTCGCACTGCACGAGCAGGTCGTACGCCTTTTTGTGCTGGTACGGGCCGACTGGGCCGTAGCCAGACACAGAGCAGCAGATCAGCCGCGGGTGACGGGCGCACAGCGCGGCCGGCGACAGCCCGAGCCGGTCGGCGGCACCAGGGGCGAGGTTTTGCATGAAGACATCGGCGCGCGACAGCAGGGCATTGAGAGCTTCCTGGCCGCGCGGGCTCTTGACGTCCAGCTCGATGGATTCCTTGCCGCGGTTGAGCCACACGAAGTAGCTAGCCTGGCCGTGCACAGTCCGGTCATAGCCGCGGGCGAAATCGCCGTCCCCGGCGCGCTCGACCTTGATCACCCGCGCGCCGAGATCGGCCAGCTGCCGGGTGGCGAACGGCGCCGCGACCGCCTGCTCGAGGGAAACAACGGTGATGCCCGCCAGCGGCAGCAGGCCCCGCGGAGCCACGTCGCCCATCATGTGCCCGGCAGGTACTGGCCCAGAACGTCGGCCGCGTTCTGCCAAGTCCACGTCGTCCAGTCGGTATCGAGACCGGCGACGCAGTCCCCGATCTTGGCGCTGAGCTGCTCCGCTGATGGCGGTCGCGCCGGGCTACCAGGCGGGTGCCGAAGCGCCCCGCGGTGTACGACCCCGGTCCCGGTATAGATCGTTGCTGCCAACTCGCCGTCGAGCAGCCACTCACCGCCTGGCGCAAGCTCGGTTTCAACGAGGGCGACGAGCCGCCGGGCGTCGTCTCGCTGGACGGCGTTGTCAGTGAAACTAGCGAAGCCCGGGTAGCGGTCGAGCAGCGCGGCGGCGGTCGCGTACTCCAGGCTGAATTTGCTCTGCAGCCCGGTCTCCGGCTGGTGATGGATCAGCGGGACAACCGTGGCGGCCGGAGTGCGCAGCTGCACCCGGCGCACGTCGGCGGCGTCGATGTTGGCCGATATGGCAAGCTCGGCCACGGCCGCGATGGGCCGCTGCAGCGCGTAGCAGCACGGGTAGATCTTGATGGCCAGGCCGTCCGGGACGGCCGGCCCGGCAAGGTTCACGAGGGCCGGATCGCCGCCGACAAGTCGCATCCAGTCGGCCAGCGCAGTGTGATCGGCGCTCGCGCCGGCGGCGGCGAGGTTCGCCGCGCGGATCCCCGCCTCCACAGCGAAGCCAACCTGAAGCGACTTGGCGTCGGTGCCGAACGCGCGCTGCACACCGCCTGCCGCAGGAATGGCAAGCGCGATCGCCGTCGCGATCTCGGGAGTGCTCAGGCCCATGGCGACCGCCGCGCCGGCTGCGCTCGCGGGCGCCCCAGCTGTGCAGGTCGCGTGCCAGCCGGCCGAATAATGCGGCCAGCCAAGCGCAGTGCCGAGCCGCGCCATGACGCCTGCGGCGGCTAGGTACGCGCGAGCGCCGCCCCCGGTAGCGAGGGCTGTCGGCACGCAGACGGCGCTGATGTGCGTCGTCGACGGCATATGCAGATCGTCGAAGTCCAGCACGTGGCCGACGGCAGACCAGCGGCCAGGTTCGCTCATGCTCGCGGCGACCTTTGTGACCGGGTGCTCGCGCGCAGCCAGCGTGACGGCCACTGTGTCCGCCAGCGAGCGGCCGGCGAGCTCGAGGTCGTCCGCAGTGGGCTCGAAGTCGTGGGCCCACTGGCCGAGGCTGGCTGCCATCGACGTCATGGGCGTCCCCGGTTCGTCAGGATTGCCTGAGCCCGCCCCGCCAGCTGCATGATGCGATCGCCTTTCAGTCCCTGGCGTTCGTCGTGGCTGTCGCCCTGCAGGTACCGGTGATAGAGCTGGGCGATGACGACCGCCGTCTTCCAGCAGCCGAATGCCTCGTACCAGCTGACACTGGCCACGTCGGCGCCGGTCTTGGCGGCATACCTGGCGATGACCTCCGCGCGCGTCGGCAAGCCCATCGACTCCTGGCCGACCGGGTGCGACGGCCTATTGTCCGGGTCGTCGGCCGGATCTGGCCAGTAATTGAGCATCGTGCCCAAGTCGACCAGCGGATCGCCGATCGTCGCCATGTCCCAGTCGAAGACGGAGTGCACGCGATCGGGATTAGCCGGATCGAATTGGCAGTTGTCGATCTTGAAGTCGTTGTGCAGCACCGAGGCCCGCGTCGATTCGGGCTTGGTCGCGGCCAGTTCCGCGCCCACGTCGGTGACCACGTCGCCACTCGGCCCCGTTCCCATTCTGGACAGCAACGGCGGCGCGACCGCTTGCCATCGCTGCTGCCAGCCGCGCAGCTGCCGGTCGACGAAGCCATCGGGACGACCGAGGTCGGCGACTCCGGCGTCGTCCGGGTCGAGCAAGTGCAGCTCAGCCACCGCGTCGACCACCGCAAACCCGATCCGTCGCGCCACGTCCTGATGCCCGGCCATGGCTGGCGGGATACTGCCCCAGACCACCTGGCCTTCGCGGTACTCGATGACAAGAAAGTCAGCGCCAGCAACGGAGTGCTCGACGCAGAGCAGGTAGGCGCGCGGGGCGCGGTCGTAGGACCGCCACAGCCGGGATAGCGCCCGGAACTCGCGCTTCATGTCATGCGCGCCGACGGCGAGTTCGCCAAACGGCGGCCTGCGGATGACCAGCTTGCGGCCGGTGAACTCCAGCAGATAGGTGAGGTTCGCTGCGCCGTTCTGGAATTGCTGGGCGGCCACGAGCTGGCCGAGGCCATCGATGTTCGACCGCAGGTAGCCAGCCAGCCGGTCCCAGTCGAGCTCGTCGCCCGGCCGGACCGGGCCGTACTCAGGCGGATACTCCGCAGTCACGAGCCTGTTGCCTCCGTGCTAGCTGACTGGGCGCCGCCCGCATGTCAAGCAGCTGTGAGCAGCTTAACGGCGGATCGCGTGATCGGCCGGCAGGCTGATGGGCCGTAGCGCTACCGCGGGCGGGCTACGAGGTTACTAGTCATTTCGGGTGGTTCACGAGCTAGCTACCGGATACTCGGTGCAATGCCGGAAACCCGTACAGTAAACAGATTTCGCATATCCTAAGCGATTCGTGTACACCATAGCCCGACTGAGCCATTTGCACGGTTTCGGCTGACGCTAGCCGTCTTGTCGGCCAGGCTTTCACGGTGGCTCACAGCTCCCACCGGAAGACCAGGAAAGTCAAGCGCAACGGCCGGCATCGCCGCCGGACACGGGTGCGGCCGTCGGCAAAGGTCATCGGAGCCGCCCTCCCCGTGCTCGCGCTTGGCGGCCTGTTCATCAGCCATCGGGCGCAGCCGCAGCCGACTCACCTTGATCCCGTCGCGCACACTGTGGCGTCGTACAACATGAGCGCACTGGTGGCGGGCGGCGGGTCCGCCGAGGTGGCCGCCCGAGCCAGGCTGACGGCCCCAGCCGCGGGCCGATCGAGCGCTGCGAGCAAGACCGGGCAGGCCGCGCACCACAGCACGACCCCGGCGTCGAGCTCGAAGCCGACCGCTACGCACTCGGCAGCGCCCAGCCCGGCACCCAAGCTGGCCTGCTCAGGCGCGGGCGGCGCCGGGGGGACCGGGATGCTGCCGGACAACTACGTGGCGATCGTCAACTTCCTGGTGGCGCACGGGTACACCAAGTTGGCGGCTGTCGGCGTTGCCGGGAACATTTACCAGGAGTCCAAGGGGAACCCCGAGTCGGTCGGCTCCGGTGGCGGCGGCCTGATCGGCTGGACTCCGCTGCCAGCCGGCTTCGTTACCGGCAACACCGCCGCTGACCTGCAGACGCAGCTCGCTGCCCTGTTGACGTACAACAAGGGCTGGGCGCAGTACGTCCCGATGCTCAACGCAGCCAAGACCCCGACCGATGCCGCGTACATCTACATGACGTACTTCGAGCGGCCTGGCCTGCCGGCGGCCGCCAACCGCGAGGGTGCGGCGGTCGCGGTCGCTCAGGCTTGCGGGATTTCGTAGCCGAGCCGCTGATACGACAACTCAACGGGCGGCCGATCCAGTCTTGGATCGGCCGCCCGCATATTTCGGAAACACCAGAAGGCGGATGGCCGATCCATCGTGGATCGGCCATCCGCCGGCACCGAGCTAGTGAGTGGCGGCGAGTTCCCTCACCGGCTCGGCGGGTAGCGCCGGCTGGCTGGCTGGGACCCGGAGCACCCGGCCGAGCCAGCCCGGCAGCCACCAGTTCACGCGGCCAAACAGCGCCACCATGGCCGGGACCAGCAGGCACCTGATCACCACGGCGTCGATGAGGATGCCGGCGCCAAGACCTGTGGCCAGGATCTTCAGGTCGGTCTGCGGTCCGGTGGACATCGACAGGAAGGTCAGCATCAAGATGGCGGCTGCGCTGGTGACCAGCCGGCCGGTACGGCCGAGGCCCTCCGTCACGGCGTGCCGGGCGTCGCCGCTGCCGTCGTAGACCTCGCGGATCCGGGTCAGGATGAAGACCTCGTAGTCCATCGACAGCCCGAACAGGAAGGCGAACACCATCAGCGGCACCCACATGGTGATCGCACCGGTGGCCGGGATGCCCCAGACGGCGTGCGAACCGTGGCCGTCCTGCCACACCCAGGTGAGGACGCCGTAGGCGGCGGCGAGCGACACCAGGTTGAAGACGACCGCTTTGGCAGCGAGCACGACCGACCGGAACGCCCTCGTCAGCAACAGGAATGTCGCCACGCCGATAATGGTCAGCATGAGCGGGAAGTTGCCGTAGACGGCGTGATCGAAGTCGATCAGCGACGGTCCGTCGCCGCCGACACCCAACACATGCGGGTTCGGCACAAGCGCGGCTTCCAGGTGCTGCATCGTCGCCTGGCCGGCCGGGCCGCCATCCTCGGCTGTCGGGATGACCGTGACGATGGCCGTCCCGGCGCTGTGGTAGTCGCTCGTCGCTGGCGCGAACGCGGTATAGACGCCGGGCACCTTCACTGCCGCGGCGCGGACAGCGTCGGCGTGACCGGACGTGAGAACCTCGGTGGGCGTCAGCACCCCGGCGGGGACACCGCCTTCGGTCAGCGTCGTCAAGGCCGCGTGCGCCGGACCGGATGTCGCCTCGGCCGAGCTGCCTGGCAGGCCCAAGTGCAGTGAGAGCGCGGGCAGCATCAGGGCGACGAGGATCGCGATACCGCCAAGCGCCGCCAGCCAGCGGTGCCGGTACACGCCGCGGGCCCAGGCCGAGAACACCCGGCTCGCCGTCCGCTCGGTGCGCAGCCGCGGCCAGTCAAGGCGTGGTCCGACTGTCGCCAGGATGACGGGCAGCAAGGTGATCGCAACGACGACCGAGACGAGCGGTACTAGGACGCCGCCGATGCCGACGCTGCGCAGCATCGCGACCGGCAGGATGATCATCGACAAGAGGCCAATGGCAACTGTCAGGCCGGAGAACACAACGGCGCGGCCAGCATGGTCCATGGCTGCGGTGACAGCCGCCTCGTTGTCGCGCCCGGCCGCGCGCTCCTCGCGCCAGCGGCTGACGACCAGCAGCGAGTAGTCGATCGCCACGCCGAGCCCGATCAGCGCGATCAGGAACTCGACGATCTGGCTGATGCCCGTGATCTCGGTCAGGCCGCCCACCAGCAGGAACGTGGCGACTACCGATATGCCGCCGATGAGCAGCGGGAGCAGGGCGAGGAAGCTGGCGAAGACCAGCGCGAGGATCACCAGCGAGCCCAGTGCGCCGATCATGGCCTCGGCCATGATGCCGGTGCCCTTGCTGCTGCTCGGCGCGCCCGCCGACAGCAGCTGCGATCCCGTGACGCCGACGTGCCAGTTCGGTGACACCGCGGCGGACAGTGTGTGCTGAATCGCCGGGCCAAGGTTCGGGCCGCCGAATCCGCTGACCGCTGGCGTGTAAACGAGTGCGTACGTGGTGGCCCCGTTCCGTGTCATGAATGCCTTGTCGCCCGTGGTCGCGTAGTCAGCGACCCGGATATGGGGCAGCGCGTGGAGCGAGGCAAATGCGCGGCCGGCGACGGCCGCAACGGCTGGGGAGGTGACGTGCTCGCCAGGCGGTGCGGTCAGGACGGCGACATAAGGCGTCTGCGCGCCGCCGTTGCCATACTCAGCAGCGATCTGGTTGTCGACCTTAAAAGCCTGGCCTGGCATGGCGAAGCTGTTGGTCATCCGGTGCGTGGTGCCGCCGACCGTCGCAACGCCTGCCGCGGCGATCAGGAGCCAGAAGATGGTCACGAGGAGCTTGTGGCGAAGAACGAATCGGGTCAGGGCTTGCATCTCGGCCTCCGGGGCGCGATGCCAGCGGGCTGTCCGCCTGGCACTCGCCAGCCTTCCGGCCAGGCGGCCTCCGGTCGTCGGCCGCCAGAACGCACTTGCGAGTACGCCGTATGGAGCAGACGGCCCGGCTGTACTCCTGGCGGAGTATGCGGGCAGTCAGCTAGGGAAGGACGAGCTGTGCCGCCCGGCGCTTTACCCTGATCTTGTGATGCGGACGCTGGCAGCGTGGTGGCAGCGATTTCGCGTGTCGCCCGCCCATGATGTGACCACGGCAGTGGTCCTCACCGTCGTGCTGGTTTTGGGCTCCTACGGAGAGGCGCATCCGAACCAGCCGAGCGATGTGGCGGTGTTCCGGCACCACCACATCCCGCACATGCCCGATGTCGCGCTGCTGCTGGTCGCGGTCGCCTGCCTGGTCCTGGCCGTCAGGCGGCGGTACCCGGTGGCAGCTCTGGCGGTGTCGGCCGGGGCGATCGCGACCTACAGCCTGCTGGGCTACGTCAACGGCGCGTCCCTGCTGGCGCCCGCGATCGCGCTGTTCACTGTCGCGCAGGAGGTCTCATGGCGACGGGCCCTGCTGCTGGCGGCTGGCACGCTAGCGCTGCTGATGACATCGACTGGCCTGGCGAACCCGTTCGGTCCGACCGGCGGCGGCTTTTACCTGATCCCAGCGCTGATCGCGGCGGCGCTATTTGGCGGAATAGCTATCAGTAACCGGAGGGCATACGTCTCGTCGATTGCAGAACGCGCCGAGGAGGAGGCCTTGCGGCGCGTTGACGAGGAGCGCCTGCGGATCGCGCGTGAGCTGCACGACATCGTCGCCCACTCGATGGCGACTATTAGCGTGCAGGCAGGTGTTGCCGAGCACGTCGTTGCGTCCAACCCGGCTGCTGCCGTCGACGCGCTGCACACGATCAGGGTGGTTAGCAAGGACGCTCTGCGCGAGCTGCGGGCCATGCTCAACGTCCTGCGCCAGGCCGATGAGGGCGATCCGGCCCAGCCAGCACCTGGCCTTGCGCAGCTGGACGCTCTCGTGGATGGCGCGTGCAAGGCCGGCCTGCCGACGACGGTCCGCCAGGACGGCGTGCCGTGGTCGTTGCCCGCCGGGGTTGACCTGGCGGCCTACCGGATCATCCAGGAGTCCCTGACGAACGCGATCCGGCACGCCGGGCCGGCCAGCGCGACGATATCGCTCGATTACCGCGACTCGGCGCTGACGATCGAGGTAGCCGACACTGGCCGCGGCGGGGCTTCCGGTACTTCCGGTGCGAACGGCGGCGGCGCGGCGGCCGGGCACGGCAGCACGCAGGCCGGGCACAGCCCGGCTGGCGGCGGCCACGGCCTGATCGGTATGCAGGAGCGGGCGGCTTCCGTCGGCGGCTCGCTGCGCGCTGGCCCTGGGCCATCGGGCGGCTATCGAGTGGTGGCGGTGCTGCCCGCGGACCCGCCGGCGTCGCCGTCGGCTGCGGCGGAGTCGCAACAGTCTGGAACGGGGTCGCGTTCGTGATCCGGGTCCTGTTGGCCGATGACCAGGCGCTGATCCGAGCCGGCTTCCGGGTGCTCGTCGACAGCGCTGACGACATGGAAGTCGTCGGCGAGGCGGCAGACGGCGCGCAGGCGGTCGACCTAGCCCGCCGGCAGCGCGCCGACGTCGTGCTGATGGACATCCGGATGCCAAATGTGGACGGGCTCGAGGCCACCCGCCGGATAGCAGCTGACGACGACCTGGCCGGCGTGAAGGTCGTCATCTTGACCACGTTCGAGTCGGACGAGTTCGTGTACCGCGCGATCCGGGCCGGCGCCAGCGGTTTCCTGGTCAAGGACGCGGAGCCCGCGGACCTCATCCACGCGATCCGGGTCGTCGCCAGGGGCGATGCGCTGCTCGCACCCAGCATCACCAGGCGTCTCATCACCGACCTCGCGAGCCAGCCGGAGCGGCGCACCGCAGACGCGCACTTGCTCGATGGCCTGACCGACCGGGAGCGCGAGGTCATGTGCCTGATCGCCGGCGGCCTGTCGAACGACGAGATCGCCACGCGCCTGTTCGTGAGCCCGCTGACTGCCAAGACGCACGTCAGCCGAATCCTGACCAAGCTGGCGGCCAGGGACCGGGCTCAGCTCGTGGTCATGGCTTATGAGAGCGGCCTGGTGACACCCGGTAGCACCGGCAATTCGGGCAGCACCGGCCATTCGGGGAGCACTGGCGCACGGTAGCGCCGGGACCGGGACGTTCAGCGGGACGTTCGCCCCTATCACCAGACGATGTGCGCGCGCATCGTGGCCGAATCAAGGCAGGCCTAGGCCGGCAACGGGGGGTGCCTGCTCGCCCTGGACCTGGGAGGAGGTTGCCATGTCCGCGATCACTGCCGAGCGATGCGCGCTACCACCGTCTGTGCCAGCGGATGAGATTGCCGCCTACGTCGTCGCCGCCGCGATCTGGGCTCCGTCAGTACACAACACCCAGCCGTGGTGGTTCACCATCCGCGGGGCCGAACTCGTCCTGCATGCGGACAGCCGGCGGCAGCTCGGTGTCGCGGATCCACTTGGGCGCGAAATGATGATCAGCTGTGGCGCGGCAGTCTTCACTGCGAAGCTCGCCCTGCGGTCACTCGGGTTCATCCCTGAAACGCGCATACTGCCCGAGCCAGAGGATCCGTTCGTCGTCGCTCGTCTTCGGTGGCGGCACCGCGCACCGCCGTCCGCGTATGAGCTGGCGCTGTACAGGCACGTGACGCAGCGGCGCTCGCACCGCGGCGGGTTCGGCCCGCTGCCGCTCCCGGATGGCCTGCTTGACGGGTTGCGGCGGGATGGCGTGCAGGAAGGTGCGCGGTTGCGTGTCGCGAGCGATGACGGCAGCCGGGCTGCGGTGTCGGCCGTCGTAGAGACGGCTGAGTCCGTGCAGCGAAGTGACGGCCGATACGTCAGGGAGCTGGCGGCTTGGGCGCCGCCGCCCGGCAGTGAACGGTGCGATGGCGTGTCGCCGCTTGCGTACCCCGCCCGAGCTGAGCAGACCAACCCGGCGTTCCCGAGTCGGGACTACTCCCACGGCCGCGGCTGGGGTCTACCCGCCTCAGCTGCCGTATTCGGCGCTCACTTCACCGGTGTTGTCTGCCTGCTGACCACCCCGTCCGACAGCCCGTCTGACTGGGTGCACGCTGGACTGGCGTTGCAGCGCATGCTGCTGACCGCCACCGCGTCAGGCGTCGCGGCGGCCCTGTACAGCCAGCCCGTGGAGATCGATTGGCTGCGCGAGGTCCTCCGCGCTCAGCTGCGCGATGGCAGCTACCCGCAACTAGTGCTGCGACTCGGGATAGTGCCGCAACTCGAAACGAGTGTGCGGCGCGCGCCGGAGAGTGTTTTGTTCCTCGGCAGCGGACAGCCTGTGGCTGGGTAGGCGATTCGGGAACTGGTCCTTACAACCGCTCGGAGACCCAGCGCCAGCCCTGGTCGGGGTCGTGCACTGGCCGGACGATGGCCGCCTCGGCGGCGTCTGAGAGTTCCGACACGATCTTGAGCAGCCGCTGGTGGAAGTCGTCAGGAGTGCGGCCATGGTCGTGGCCGTGGTCGAGCACCAATGTCACGACGCCCTGATCACAGCCGGACAACCGGGCAGTTATGTTGCCGTTGTAATCGCGGCCGACGCTGGCAACGGCCGCCGCGCGGATAATGTCCGAGCCGTCGTCCTTGGCAATCCAGACGTCCGGAGCCGTCATGTTGCCATTAGACACCTTGCGGCGCGCGCATGGAGCGGTGCCAGGTCGACCACCCGCGCCCGATCGCGTACGACGCGGCGCCTAGGACCCCGACGAAGAAGCCGACAGGCCAGTTGTACAGATAAGACAGCGCGATCGCAGCCCAGAGCGTGCTGAGCGCGATCACCACGGCCAGCACTATGGCGAGGACTGGCCTGCTAGTCAGTGACCGGGCGGCGGCCGGCGGCCCGATCATGAGACTGAAGATCAGCAGGGCGCCGACGACAGGCACCGTGACCGCGGTCGTCAACGCCACGACAATCAGGAAGCACATCTCGATGCGGTAGCCGCGGATACCTTTGGCCTCGGCGACATCCGGGACGACCGAGGACAGCAACAGCGGACGGTAGATGGCCGCGATCGCGGCGATGCAGGCGGCGGCCAGGCCAGCGACGGGCAAGATGGCGCTGCTGCTCACCCCGAGGATCTCGCCGAACAGCAGGGCGTAGATCTCCGGCTCGTATTCGGTCGTCCTGGACAAGAACGCGGCTCCGAGGGCGAGCATCAGCACCAGCGCGAGCGCGGTCGCGACGTCGCTGCGGCCGCGCCGGCTGAGCGAGCCGATCCCGATGGCGCCCAGAATCGAGAAGACGGTCAGGCCGACGAGCGTGCTGATGCCGAGCAAGCTGGCCCCAGCCGCGCCAGCGAACGCGCCTTTCGGGATGGCGTGCGCAGGGAAGGCAGAGCCCCGCAGCACGACGAAGTACCCGACCACTCCGGCCACCACGGCCACGATCGTGCCGGTGATCCAGGCGTTCATCATGAAGCCCGTGAACATCAGCCCTCCGTCCCGGTTGCCCGCGCCGGGCTCACGAACTCGCGGCGCCGGGTGGCGGTGCGGGCGAGTCTCGCCGTGATGGCGTCAGCGACCAGGTAGGTGACGAAGATGACGACGACGATGAAGAAGCTGACGGGCAGTGACAGATGTGCCGACCCCCAGTAGTAGCTGTCGTAGGCGAGCAGCACGCCGAGCCAGGTCGCCAGCACGCCGATGACGCACGCGATGCCCAGCGCCCGCGCCACCCGCTTGGTCAGCCGGAGGGCCGCGGCGGCCGGGCCGATGAGGAGAGCCGTCGACAAGATGGCGCCGATCGCGATCGAGGACAGCCCAACGGAGACTGCCAGCGCAAGCATGTAAATTACGCCGACGAGGCGGACAGGGACGCCGCGCGCGGCGGCCACGTCGGGACTGACGGTGCTGAGCAGCAACGGCCGGTGCACCAGAGCGACTGCGGCGAGCGCGACGCCGCCGAGTGCCGTCACGACGCCGATGGTGGCGCTCGACGTCGTAAAGATCGACCCGAACAGGACCTGCTGGGTTGCGCCCGTTGTGGCGCCGGTGGTGGCAGTCAGGTACAGGAACAGCGCGGACAGGCCGATGGCTGCGCCAAGCACGATGCCGGTGGCCAGGTCGCGGCCGCGCAAGCGCTGGACGCCGATCATGTCCATGACGGCGGCGCCGACGACTCCGAGGCCAACGAAGCCGGCGACGGGGTTCAGCCCGATCAGCAGCGCACCCGAACCGCCCGCCGCAGCGACGTCGCCGAGCGAGTGCCCAGCGAAGGACTGGCCGCGCATGACAGTGAACACACCGACGATGGCACAGACGATGGCGACCACACCGCCGATCGCGACGGCGACGTGGACTTGCCCGTTACCAAAGAAGCCTGGCTCGAAGACCGCCGTGTACAGCCGATGCACGGCTTGTCAGCCCGCTTCGGCGGGCTCAGCGGGTACATCATCCCCGCCGTCTTGCCCGGCAACGACAAGGACCCGGCCCTGCACGTGGAGCACGTCCACGCGGTGGCCGTAGAGCCTGCTCAGCACCTCCGTGGTGACAATCTCGTCGGCACTGCCGCTCGCGGCCCGGCCGCCTGCGACATAGACGACGCGGTGCATCACGGGGAGCAGCGGGTTCATCTCGTGCGCGGACAGCAGGATAGCGATCTGCTGCTCTCGCCCGATTCTGGCGAGGAGCCGGATGATCTCCTGGCCGCTGCGCAGGTCGAGGTTGGCAAGTGGCTCATCCAGCAGCAGTAGCCGGGGCCGGCTGATCAGGGCGTGCGCGATCAGCACGCGCTGTTGCTCGCCGCCGGATAGCGTCCCGACTCTTTCGTCAGCGAACCGTTCAGCGTCAACAGCATGCAGCATTTCTGTGACGGCCGTAGCCCGCTGCGTAGAGCGCAACCGCAGGCCGAACCGGTTGCCGTCTAGTCCGAGCGCGACGAGGTCCCGCGCCCGCATCGGCATGTCCGGGTCGAGCAGCACCTTCTGCGGCACATAGCCGACGGGCTGGTTCCGCGGCGAACGAGGCTGACCGCCGATCGTGACCGAGCCGGCGTGCGGCCGCTGCAGGCCGAGTATGACGCGTAGCAGCGTGGTCTTGCCAGCCCCGTTGGGGCCGATCAGCCCGGTGAACTCACCTGCCCGAATCGTGAAGCTGACATCAGCCAGAATCTGCCGCCCACCCAGTGCGACGCTGACGTCGTCGACCCGGAGGATCTCCGGCGATATCGCGGCGTTGTCCTGGTCGATCACGGTGGGATTCAGTGTCACGGTTCCCTGCGTCATGGTGTCTGCGTCATAGATTCTGCGTAGAGACGCGGCTGATCACGGCCCGCTGGATAGCGTGCACCTCAGCCAGCATCCAGCGCTGGTAGTCGTATCCGGTCGGCATGGTCTCGTAGACGCCGACGACTGGCACACCGTCGCTGCTTGCAGTCTGCCGGATCGAGACGGTCAGGGCGCTGGTGACCTGCTGGTTGTAGCAGAAGACCTTGACCTCATGCTTGCTGAAAAGGCCCGTCTCCAGCGCGATGTCCTCGGGAGCAGGGTCGAGGCCGTTCATGACGTCGGCCTGGAACCTAAATGGCGTCAGGTTCCTGAGGCCCATGGCCGCTAGGAGGTAGTCGGCGACAGGTTCGGTGGTCGCCGCCGTGGCGCCCGCGTACTTGGCCTTGAACTGCGCGATCGCGGTAAGCCACGGGCTCAGCGAGTTGTCGAACTTTGCCAGATTCGCCCGGAAGTAGGAGGCGTGCGAGGGCTCGAGGGCTGCCAGGTGGCTTTCGATGGCCTCGGCGACGGCAGGCATGGTCTTCGGGTCGTACCACAAATGCGGGTTCGGGGTGCTGTCTGGCAGGCCAAGCACGTGCTGGACCACGATGATCTTTCGCTGTGGATTCGGCGACGCTGACTCGATATTCGCCATCCAGTGGTCGTAGCCGACGCCGTTCTGGACGATCAACTGCGCGGCACTGACCTCCTGCGCGACCTGGGGGCTGGCCTCGAACGTATGGGGATCGGTGTTCGGGTTCTCCAGGATCGCGGTGACGTGGACGTACTTGCCGCCCAGCTGGCTCAGCACGTTGGCGTACTCGTTTTCAGCGCCGATGGCGTTGATCACCGAAGTGCTGCCGGTCGAGCCTGCGGCCGTGCCGCCCCTGCAGCCGGTGGCCGCCAGCGCGACGCCAGCTACGACCGCCGCCACGGCCGCCGCCCTGCCCGGGCGAGTGTGGCGCATGGTCCGCATCCTTAAAACATAGTCTGAGACTGAGTCTCAATGCAAGTTAGATCGGGTTCTCGGGTTCTCGGCGATAGAACCGCTACTCCGCAGGGAATTGACTGCGACAGTTGCAACGTTGTTGGATACACGTGACTCCCCCACCCGCTTCGGGGGGTGGGCGCAGGCCCCGTCGGCGCACCCGGCGGGGCCTAGCTTTTGAGTCGACGAGCTCACCAGCCAGGCGGCTTGGTGATCTTCCGCCCGCGCGAATCGATGACAGGGTCCGGGAACTGGCAGACCGACAGCGGTCCACCGCGGATCTTCTTGAGAAATGTCGGGTTCAGCCGCCTGAGGGCCTCACTAGTGCGCGAGTGCGGGATGAGCAGGCCGACTGGCACCTTGAACTCGTCCTTGACGATGCGGATGGGCTCACACAAGTCGGAGTCGTTGCTGACAACAACCGCAAGGTCGCTGTCGCGGTGGAAGGCGTCGATGAGGAGATACGTCGCGATGTTGACGTCGCTGCCCTTCTCTTCAGTCTTGATGACCTCCACCGTCTTGTTGCCGGACTTAGGGTCGGCGAGTGGCATACGTTGCGTCGACACAAGGAACTTTCCGAGGAAGATGCTGACATTGGGCAGCGTGCGGAGAGCGCGGATGTAGGCGTCCTGGCGCTGCGCGGTGCCGGGGTTGTCTGGCCGCGCGGAGATTCGCGCAGTGAAGTACCGGATCCTCTTGATGTCATAGTTCGGCAGCAGCGTCTCGAATAACGCGTTGAGGTCAAGCCACTTGTACGCCGTGCCCTTCAGGCAGCCGTAGTACAGGTTCAGGCCGTCAACATAGATGTTCGCGGTTGGCCGAGCCGACCCGCTGCGCTTTCTGCCAGTCACGCAGTACAAGGGTAGACCCGGCGGCGATGTCCCGGTTAGTAACGCGCCGTGGGGTAATCTCCAGCAGAATCTCATCGAGGAGGCCCTGGTCAGCGAACTGCCCCACTAGGTCCCCGCCACCGGCCAGCCAAGTGTGCCCCGACGGTTTGCATAAACAGATGTGCATGTGTTTATCTTGTTTGGTGTCGCCGCAGACGCGAGGATTCGAGGCCGCCGGGGAACTGCTGAAAGTGCTGGCCGCTCCGGCTCGGCTGGCCATTGTCACGGAGCTGGCGGAGCAGCCCCGCTTCGTGCATGAGCTGGTCGCGCGGCTCGGGATGAGCCAGCCGCTGGTTTCGCAGCACCTGCGGGTGCTGCGCGGCGCCCGGCTGGTGGGGGTCGAGCGCCGAGGTCGCGAGGCTGTGTACTCGCTGGCCGATCAGCACGTGGCCCACATCGTCGCTGACGCCGTTCATCACAGCAAGGAGGACAGATGACTTCCGCAGAGCATCATGTCCATGATCACGACCACGTGCACGGGCCCGGTTGCGGACACGCAAGCGCCGAGCGCGAGGGCCACATCGACTACGTGCACGAAGGACACGCCCATACGCCGCACGAAGGCCACTACGATGAGCATCCGCTCCCGCACCTGGCGCACGCCGAGCACGGCCATCACCATGGACCCGGGTGCGGACACCAGCCGATACAGCATGGCAACCACGTCGACTACGCCCACGACGGGCACCGGCACGCTGCCGATGGTGATCATTACGACGAGCACTAGGTCGCTGGCCCGTGCAAGTGCGGGCCAGCGACATTACAGTCCGCCTAGATAGGGGAGGCCGTGTCAGCCGAGGAGATGCACGACGAGTTGCGCGACGACATGCACGACGTCGTCGAGCGCCGCCTCCGCTTGATCGACCAGCGCTATACGAGCGGCCGGCGCGCGATCGTGGATCTGCTCGTGACCGTCGGTCACCCGGTGAGCATCGGGGATATCGCCGAGCGCCTGCCTGGCTTGCCACGAAGTTCGGCGTACCGGCACCTGACTGACCTGCACGCCGCCGGCCTCGTCCGGCGCGTGACGGCAAGCGACGAGTTCACCAGGTTCGAGCTCGCCGAGGACTTGACCGAGCACCATCACCACCTGCTGTGCATGAACTGCGGCAAGGTCATCGATGTGACGCTGCCAGCCAGCTTCGAGCAGCAAGCAAACGATGCGATCAGCCAGCTCGCCGACGCCGAGGGCTTCCAGGCGCACAGCCACCGCTTGGATGTTCTCGGATTGTGCGCAGCCTGCCGGTAAGCAGGCCCGCCGAGTCGTGAACCCGGCGATTTGTTCACCGGCTGGTGCAACGATTAGGAGATGAACGTAGCCGGCGCGCGCACGCTGGACCTGGGGGATCTGCTCAAGCGACCGCTCACGGACTCGGGCGGCGAGCCCATCGGGCAGCTGTCCGACGTGATCGTACGGTGGCGCGGTGCCGATCCACCGCTGGTCACAGGTTTGGTCGCTGGTGTAGCTGGCCGCGACGTCTACGTGCCAGTCGAGCAGGCTAACGCGGCCGATCCGGCAGTGCTCCGGCTGACCACCAACGCGATCGACCTGCGCAAGTTCGAGCGGCGCCATGGCGAGGTGCTGCTTCGCGCCGATGTACTGGGGCATCGCCTCATCGACGTCAAGAGCGCACGCTTGGTCAAGGCGGTCGACCTCCAACTCAAGCAGCGCGACGGGAACTGGGTGCTCGCCGGCGTCGACACGCGGCGCCGCCCTCGCCGGATCTTCGGCGGGCTCGGGCCCGGGTCGGCGGGCCTGCAGCACTTCCGCGACTGGGCCGAGTTCGAGCCGCTGATCGGCCACGCGGGCAGCGCGCTGCTACGCGGCCCGATCGGGCGCATCCGGCGGCTGAAGCCGGCTCAGATCGCCGACCTGCTGGAAGAGGCGTCAAAGGCGGAGGAATCGGAAATCCTCGGTCAGGTGCACGCCGACCCCGAGCTGGAAGCGGACGTCTTTGAGGAACTCCACGAGGACCTGGCCACTCGCTTGCTCGGTGCGCGAACCGACGCGGACATAGCGGCGGTGCTCGCCCGGATGCGCGCTGACGACGCCGCTGATGCCATCGCGGAGCTGCCGCAGGCACGCCGCCAGCCAGTACTTGACCTGCTGCCACCCGGCCAGCGCACCAAGGTGCTTACCTTGCTGGGCTACAACCCGGCGAGCGCTGGCGGCTTGATGGGCGTCGATTTCGTCGCAGTACCGCCGCAGTCCCGCGCACGGGAGGCACTCGCCGCCGTGGCCGGCGCGTCTGCTATGCAGCCCGAAGCGCTGACGAGCGTGCATGTCCTGGATCAGGGCGGACGCTTGACCGGCGTCGTCCGGCTTGTCGAACTCGTGCAAGCCGACCAGTCGGCCGCGATCACTGATATCTACGACGATGATCCCGTGCGGGTCGGCGCGGGCACCGACATAGCCGACGTCGCAATCCTGATGAGCGACTACAACCTGATCACAGTGCCCGTTGTTGACGAGCAACGGACCATGATCGGCATCATCACCGTCGACGATGTGCTCGAGGCAGCCCTCCCGCGTGACTGGCGGCGGCGCGATGCAGCTGAGCCGCCAGACGCCCATCACGGCGACGGCTAATGGCCGAAGGCCAGCTGGACGATCCTGACGATGACGAGGACCATGGCCACCGCGAGGTAGACCCTTAGGGCTGCAATGCCGATCTTGCGCCCGGGCGACATGACGGGCCGCTCCAGCAGGTTCAGCGCCGGCATCCGCCAGTTCTCCCGCCCGGCCCGGTCTACCTCCGCGGCGGTGCCAGCGCCGCGCGAACGCCGGACCAGAGCGTAGCCAGCACCCAGGACCGAAACGGAGCCGCACGCGGCAAGGATGTCGATGATCTGGCGCGCGCTGATATCGGGGAACAGCACCGAAGCGGTCAAGATAAACGACAGCGACACCAGAACCGCTACGACGGCCGCCGTGAACATGTTCGTCTTCCGCCCGTTCACCCATGGGCCAAGGACGTCCCTGTCGTTGCAGAGCAACAGCAGGAAAACCGACGCCGCCGGGAGCAGGACCCCGGCCAGGACCTGGACGCCCTCGGTCAGCAGCCCAAGCGGAGAGCCGGGGATCAGCACAATCGTCGCGGCCGCGGCGATGAGTCCCGCGTAGATCGCATAGAAGCCCTTGGCGTGCCGCACGCCCCGGTCCAGCGAGTGGTTCATGCCGAACACGTCGCTGATCGCGTACGCCGTCGAAAGCGAAACCGCGAACGCGCCGATGATGGAGGCGTCGAGCAGCGCGATGGCGAACAGCACTCCTGCGGTCCGGCCCGCGTAAGCCTGCAGGCCCGCTGCGAGGCCAGCCGCGTTGGTGAAATGGCCGAAGCGGTGCGTCGCCGCGAACGATGCGGAGGTCGCGCCCATGATGGCGGCGCCGCCGATGACCACGATGACGATGCCGATCCACAGGTCAGCCTTCTCGTACTTC
>Ga0126378_10000838_pt1 | contig 22619 bp, 17 predicted proteins | sample PanSoiMetPlot_23_FD_92587 | JGI IMG/M metagenome (GOLD analysis project Ga0126378, IMG submission 92587) | Tropical forest soil microbial communities from Panama - MetaG Plot_23 | ecosystem: Environmental > Terrestrial > Soil > Tropical forest > Bulk soil | place: Panama | collected 2016-02-17
GGTCGCCCCGGCCAAGGTCGCTGCCTAGGCAGCGGCGAGCGGCCCCCAAGCTTCGGCTTGGGGGCTGTTCGCATTTAGGAGTGCAGACATGCTATCGCATTTCGTCGGTTCGATTCTTGCCTACGTCTATGGGTCGCACGCTCTCGATTGGATCGCGTTGCTTGCAGCGTGGGCTGTTATCGCATATCTGAATTGGAAACTGCATCGCGGCTTGTGAAGCGAAGGCACGGTGCCCCCAGCCACGGCTGGGGGCTTTCTTTTTGCCTGCGGCCCGAAGCAGCAGCCGACGGGGCACGACGGGTCCTTGCGGCCTACCCCCTCCCGCCGCGGCCTCCGGGCCTCCCCCTCCGCACTAGCGTTGGACGGTTTTGCGCAACCGTCCCCATACCGTCCGCAGCAAAAGCCTTGATATCGCAGACAAAGACGTGTTACGCTCCCCAAAAGACGGTTCCGAAACAAAACGGGCCGTCCTGCATAGCAGAACGACCCGTTGAACCCGTTGAGAAGCTGACCGGACACCTGAAGCATAAAGTATGCCGCTCATGGGTGTCAAGGCCTACGCGCGTCACAAGGGCGTCCATCAAAAAAGCGTCCAGGATGCGATCAAGCGCGGCCGGATCACGCGCAACGCGGATGGCCTGATCGATTCAGACCAAGCCGATCAAGATTGGGAGAATAACCGCAACCCGGCCCGCGTGCGAGAGCACGCGACGACCCATCGAACCCGCGCCAAGACGGAATTGGACAACACCACCTCGCTCAACTTCAACCAGGCGCGAGCGGCCAAGGAAGTTTTCGAGGCGCGGCTCCGTAAGATCGAGCTGGAGGAACGCCAAGGCAACCTGATCCAGCGGAAAGTTGCGGAGCTGGAATTCCACAATCAGGCCCGCATCACGCGCGACGCGATCCTCAACATTCCCATTCGCATCTCCGCGATGCTGGCTACGGAAACGGATCCCGCGGCAATCGAGGATTTGCTCGACATCGAGCTACGCGCCGCGCTCGAACATTTGAGCCAGGGGAAATTCGGATGATCCCCGCCGTTGACCAGATCCAGACGGCGGGAACCGCATCGCTGGTAAGTAGCTGGCGGCGCGGCATGAAACCGGATCCGCTACTACGGGTGAGCGAATGGGCGGATCGTCACCGCATCCTCACCACGCGGTCATCCCCGGAGCCGGGGCCGTGGAGAACCGAGCGCACGCCCTATCTCAAAGACATCATGGATGCGCTGTCGCCCTCCTCACGCACCGAAATGGTGGTTTTCATGAAAGGCGCTCAGATTGGCGCGACGGAGTGCGGCAACAACTGGATCGGCTATGTGATTCACCAGGCGCCCGGGCCCATGCTCGCCGTCCAGCCCACCATCGACATGGCCAAGCGCAACTCCAAACAGCGCATCGGGCCGCTGATCGAAGATTGTCCGTCACTGCGCGAGCTGGTAAAAGAGCCGAGAGCGCGGGATTCCGGGAATACCGTAATGGCCAAGGAATTTCCTGGCGGCATCCTGGTTCTCACCGGAGCCAACAGCGCCAAAGGCTTGCGCTCGATGTCGGCCCGCTATCTGTTCCTCGATGAGGTGGACGGCTATATCGGCGATGTAGATGGCGAGGGCGAGCCGTGTTCGCTGGCGATCGCGCGTACCACCAATTACGCCCGCAAGAAGATTTTCATCGTTTCGACACCCGTCCGCACCGGGACCTCGCGCATCGAGCGGTTCTACGAGTCGGGCGATCAATGCTCGTTCTTCGTCCCCTGTCCATTCTGTATCGAGATGCAAGTCTTGCGCTTCGAGCAGCTTCGCTGGGTGAAAGGGGATCCGCGCGCCGCGCAGTATATTTGCGAGCACTGCGAAGCGCCCATCCCCAATCAAGCCAAGACCTGGATGCTCAAACGCGGCGAATGGCGAGCGAGTCAACCGGGCGACGGACGCATTCGCAGCTTCCACCTTTCCAGTTTGTATTCGCCGGTCGGCTGGCTGAGCTGGGGCCAAATCGCTGAACTCCACGATGATGCGGAGGGCAACTCGGAGAAACTACAGGTTTTCTGGAACACGGTCCTCGGCTTGCCGTGGACGGATGAGGGCGAAGTGCCAGATGTCGATCGCCTCTACGAGCGCCGGGAGCTGTATCCCATCGGAACCGTCCCGGCCGGGGGATTGGTGCTAACAGCCGGAGCTGACGTCCAGGCTCGCCGCATCGAGGTGGAGATCGTGGCGTGGGGCCGGAACCGGGAATCCTGGAGCGTCGATTACATCGTCCTCGACGGCGACACGAATCAACCCGGCGTTTGGGATGCGCTCGCGGCTTTACTCGACACGGAAGTACCGACCATCTACGGAAATCCGCTCCGGATCGCCAAGCTCGCCGTGGACACCGGCTTCAATACCTCGACGGTCTACGACTTCATGCGGAGGATGACGAGCGCCCGCGTGATGGGCATCAAAGGCAACACCTCCAGCTCGGCGCTAGTGAACGTACCCAACATGATCGAGGTCACGCCGCAAGGCCGGCGTTTACCGCCGGGGATCCGGCTGTGGCCCGTCAACGTGAATATCGGGAAAGAGCAGCTCTACCGCTGGCTCAAGACCGCGATGCCGGATCTCGAAGAGGATGAACTCTGGCCTACCGGCTTTTGCCATTTCCCGCAATACGGGAAAGAGTACTTCCAGCAGCTCTGCGCCGAGCGGCTGGTCATGAAAACCAAACCCAATGGCTTTAAGCAGCCAGTTTGGGAGAAGATCCGCGACCGCAACGAAGCTCTGGATTGCAGGTTGTATGCGATGGCAGCGGCTGCATCGATGCGGCTGGATACCTGGCGGGCGGAAAAGTGGGATGCCATCCAGGGCGATCTCACGGTGCGCTCAATACCACTTCCACCCGCGCAGCGGCCTGTAGGCCGGCGCACGCCGCCGCCGCAGTTTCGATCCTTTGGACCCAAGGAGCCGAGCGAATGAAACCCAAGACTCCGCTACCGACCGATCCCTGTCAGCTTCTCCAAATCGCGCAGCAGCAACTCATCCTGCTATTAACCGGGACCGCCGTGGTTTCGATTGAGACGCCGCAGCTCGGCCGCGTGGAATATAACAAAGCCGATGTCGCAGGCCTCCAGCGCTTGGTGGATTCGCTCACCAACCAGTGCAATGCCCAGAACGGTACAGGCACGACGACGCGGAAGCCGTTTTCCTTCGAGGCGTGGCCATGATGAAAAGCACCACCGAATATCCCTACCAGCTTTCCGGTGCGCTATACGACACCTCGCATACGGGCGCTTCGCTGATCCGCAAGCAGCTCTCCAACTGGATTCCCAGCCGGCTACCAGCCGATTTCGATCTGCTCCCCGATCTGCCTACCTTGGTCGGGCGGGCTCGCGATCTCGACAGGAATAACGGCGTCGCCGCAGGCGCCCTGCAAACTCTCCAGGACAACGTGGCGGGGACCGGACTCCGGCTGGGAGCCAATCCCGATTACCGTTCGCTGGGCCAGACCATCGACTGGGCCGAGGAATGGAGCCGCAAGGTGGAAAGCCTGTGGAAGACCTATGCGGAATCCACGGCCGTGGATATCGCGGGCCAGCTCAACTTCTCGTCCATGACGCAGTTGATCTTCCGCTCCGCGCTCGAAAACGGCGAAGCGCTCGCGCTGGTCATGTGGCAGGACCGGGGGCTTGAAACCCCGTTCCGGACCTGCTTCCAGCTCATCGAAAGCGACCGATTGAGCAATCCCTACTTTAAGCCGCCTACGCTAAACCTCCTGGGCGGCGTCGAAAAGGACAATTTTGGCCGGCCCCTGGCTTACTGGATCCGCCGCTTGCCGCAATTCCTGACCAGCGTTTTTTCCGTGGTCGGCTCGGAATTTCTCGGGCCCACCGATTCCGTGATGATGCAGGGCTTTACCTGGGACCGGATCCCGGCGCAGACGACCTGGAGCCGGAAGCGCGTCCTGCACATCCACCAGAAAGAGCGGATCGAGCAAACCCGAGGTCGGCCGATCCTCACGCCCGTCATCGAGCAATTCCGGATGCTCGACAGCTACCAGCGGACGGAACTCCAGTCATCGATCGTCAATGCGCTGATCGCGGGCGTGATCGAGACGCCGCTCGACAGCGCCACGCTCGCGGATCTCGTCGGCGGCGATCCCAGCGAATACCTGGCCGCTAAAAACGAATATAGAGTGGCGCTCGAAGGCGGCACGATGATCCCGCTCTACCCCGGCGATAAACTGGCTCCATTTTTGCCCGCACGACCGAACGCTCAATTCACCCAATTCTGCGAAACCGTGGATCGGCAAATTGGGACGTCGATGGGCTTGCCTTACGAGCTGCTGCTCAAGGATTTCTCCAAGACCAACTATTCCTCAGCTCGGGCCGCGCTGCTTGAGGCGTGGCGGTCTTTCGCCGTCCGCCGCGCGTGGCTCGCGGAATATTGGGCTGCGCCCGTCTACCGGCTGTGGCTGGAGGAAGCGGTGGGGCGCGGGATGATCGAAGCCCCCAATTTCTATGAGAACTACTGGTATTACTGCCGGTCCAAGTGGATCGGAATCGGCCGCGGCTGGATCGACCCGGTCAAGGAAGCGGAAGCGGCGCAGATCCGTATGCAATCGATGGTATCGACGCTCGAAATGGAGTGCGCCGAACAAGGCCAGGATTACAACGAGATCCTGGAACAGCTCGCGCTGGAGCAAAAACGCAAGGAACAACTCGGCCTACCGACGATGGACCTCAGCCTCGCGCCGCTCAGTCGGGAGTTACCGGGCGCGCCCGCGCCCGCTCAAGGAACGCCGCCGCAGCAGCAGCCGCAAGGAGCGCCATGAACGATTTTGATCCGCTGTTCCAGCAGCTCGATGGCAATGTACTCCGGGATCAGATCCCGAAACCGCGCTATTTCCACATCCTCTCCGCACTCCATAACCGGCCGTGGGCGATTCTCGCGGAAGAGCTGGAGCTGATGAATAACATCGTGGCGGATCATCTGGCCGGGAAGGTCAACCTGGAAGCGGTCGCAGCGAAGCTGGGCCGTCCGCTCGAAAACACCGGAGGCCAGGTATCCATGCGCGGATCCACGGCGATCCTGGCGATCGAGGGGCCGATCTTCCGCTATGCCAACCTCATGACAGCTTTAAGCGGCGCGACATCGGTGGAATCGGCTGCGGTCGCCTTCGATATGGCCGTCGAGAACCCAGCCGTATCGCAAATCATCCTCCACATCAATTCGCCGGGCGGCGAGGTGGATGGGATTAACAGCTTCGCCGATCAGATCCGCGCGGGCGCGATCCGCAAGCCGGTAACCGCGTTTGTAGATGGCTGGGGAGCATCCGCCGCTTACTGGCTCGCATCTGCCGCGCGGACGGTTGTGGCGGATGAATCGGCGCAGATTGGCTCCATCGGCGTGGTCGCTACTCAGACGGATCGCAGCGGAGCCCAAGAGCGCCAGGGCATCAAGAGCTACAAGATCGTTTCCAGTCAGTCGCCTCGCAAGCAGCCCGATGCCGGAACCACCGCTGGCCGGGGCCAGCTCCAGGAAATGGTGGATCAAATGGCTGGGCTGTTCATTGATCGCGTGGCCCAATTTCGCGGCATCACCGCCGATCAGGTGGCCAGCGATTTTGGTCAGGGCGGCGTGATGATGGCGCGTGAAGCGCTCCAGCGAGGCATGATCGATGGCGTAGGTTCGTTCGAGCCGTTTTTGGCAACCCTCGAACCGCGTCCCCTGATTTCGATTCCAGCGGCTCACACCGCGCAACAGGAGGTCCCCATGGCCGATGTCCTCAATATGACGCTGCCCGCGGCTCAGCCGTCAACAGCGTCCAACTCAACTTCCGTTACCGTCATCCCGCCACCGCTGCCCGTAGCGGCTCCAGCTCCCCAGACGGAGCGCGAGCGTATTCGCGCGATTCTTGAATCGCCGGAAGCGCAGGGACGCGAGGATCTGGCCAAACATCTGGCGCTTGAAACCGATCAGTCGCCCGCGTCCGCGCGGCTGATTCTGAGCAAAGCGCCCGTCGCGGTTCCCGTTCAACCCGTAGCCGCGCCGCGGCCCAACGCTTTCGAGCAAGCCATGGCGGGCGTGCCCAATCCTGTGGTCGGCGTGGGCGGCAGCGAGGAAGATCAATCGGTACAGGCCGAAGCTGCCCGCGTCCTGCGCTGGGTAAAACCACCCGCACCAGCCCCCGTTAACTAAAGAAAAGGAGAATCAACTAAATGCCTACCGCTAATCCAATCGCCGTTGCGAGTTTTTCCTCGACACCCTACACGTACAATGCTCTGCTCTCAGATGGCGACGATGTTAATAGCCGTCAAGGGAATATCGCCTCCGGACTGGGCGTATTTCAGCGCGGCCAAATCGTCAAATGCGATCCCGCGACCGGAGCGATCACGGTGCCGACGGTTGAAACCGACTGCAACGCCATCATCGTCAACGATGTCGATGCGACCAGCGCCGCGCAAACCGCCGAGGTCTATCTCACCGGATCCGTTAAGGCGGATGCGCTGATCTGGCCGGGTGCGCTCTCGCATGCGCTCATCAGTCAAAACCTCCGTCTCAACGGCATGTATGTTCAGACGGTGATCTACACCGATGGAAGTCTCTCCAAGATGGCTCCCACCACGGCCGAGGAAGCGGAAGCCAAAAAGCACATCGAGGCCAATAAAGCCGCCATCGAGAAAGCCGCTAAAGCTGTCGCGGAAGAGCAAGCCAAAGTCAAACCCGCCGATAGCTCTTGGAGTCATTTAACGCCCGATGAACGGGAACAGCATCCCGAATATGCCGACAATGTAGCGGAGCCACCCGCTCCGGCGCACGAACCACATAAAGGCCCGGGCGAGCAGCATTCGCCAGCCAAGAAATAGCTTCACGGCTACCTCGCGAGCGAGACGGCGACCTCGCTCGCGGGAAAGCCTTTAAACCACATGGGAGAAACGTAAATGGCTGATCTTTTTTCAACCGATGTTCTAACCACCGTCGTCGCCAGCTTGATCGGAAATCCGCAGTTCCTTCTGGATCGCTATTTCCCCATCACGCAAAGCGAGACGAGTGAGCAGATCCACTTCGATGTCATTCCCGGCAAGCGCCGGATCGCGCCCTTTGTCTCGCCGCTCCAAGAGGGCCAGATCGTGGAAAACCTGGGCATGACGACCAGCACGATTACGCCTGCCTACATCAAGGACAAGCGCGTATTCGATATGAATAGACCGCTCAAACGCGCGCCGGGAGAGCAGATTGGAGGCTCGATGACTCCGATGGACCGCCAGCGTGCGCTCCTCGCCACCAGTCTTCAGGACCAGCTCAACATGCTCCGTCGGCGTCAGGAAGTGATGGCCGGCGAAATCCTGACCACCGGGAAATCGACCATCTCGGGCGATAAATACCCCACCGTGGTGCTGGATTTCGGGCGTGCCGCGGGTAACACCATTACCGCAGCCACGCTCTGGAGCGCTGCTGGCGCTACACCGCTCAACGATCTCCAGGACTGGCAACAGCTCGTTTTACAGCAAACCGGAGCCAATTTGATCGATGTGCTGATGACGGTGGACGTCTGGAAGGTTTTTAAATCCAACTCTACCGTTACGTCTTACCTCAACTTGTGGCGCACGGCGAATATGCTCCCGAGTATGCTCGGCCAAGCGCAAATGGTCGAGGGCGGATCCTTCAAAGGCGAGATCGAAGGCTTTAACATCTATGTCTACAGCGCCTGGTACGTCGATCCCGTCACCGCGACCGAATTACCCATCCTGCCCGCTGGAACCGTGATCCTGACCTCGCCCGCCTTGGAAGGCGTCCAGGCCTACGGCGCGATCCGTGATGAGGATGCGGGCTTACAGGCCGTTCCCTACTATGTCAAAAGCTGGGTCGAGCCGGATCCGAGCGTCCGTTTCGTGATGCTCCAATCCGCGCCGATCCTGTTCCCCTATCGCCCGAACGCTTCGTTCAAGGCCAAGGTGCTCTAAGGGGGATCGTCGTCGGGCCCCCCAACGGCTGACGGTTTCCCCGCGTTTACGATCTGCTGCGTGACGCGGGGAGCCTGAAAGAAGGATGGATGCCAACCGATTTCGAGCTGGATCTGGTGCCGCAGCTATGGGATGATCTTCTGCCCGTGTTCGGGACCAGCGTGGATTATTCGCCCCAGGCGGGCGGCGGTCCTTTCACCATCGATGCGATTTGGAAGGCAGGCGTGGAGGACGAGCCGACCTCGCCCGGCATTTACTCGCACATCTGGATCCTCGATTCGGAGCTAACTGCGATGCCGCTCAAAGGCGACTCGCTGGTAAGCTCGAGTCTCACCTACCAGGTCGATCGCGTGGATGCTACCGCTGTCGGCGTTTCGAGACTCATCCTCAAGGAGAAAAAGTAGCTATGCCGATGCCCAGCTTTGCCTCCATGATGGGGAGCTACCGCGACCAGCTTAAAGTGTCGATCAAGCGCTCTGGCCGGTTACGCCCGCCGAAGCTCACGGATGCCGAGTTAACCAGGATCGGGCGCATCGTGGTGGCCAACCAAAAAGCACGCTGGGCCGCGGGGATCAACGCCAACGGGATCACGGCGAAACCGCTCAACCGCCGTTATTTCTTCGTCAAGCGGGCGTTTCGCAAGATCGCCGATCCCATTCGCGACAACGAGATGACGGGCGATCTCAAGGGCAACTTTCAGCTCCGGAGAGCCGGAAATTGGGTCATCCGCGCCCAGCCCACCGCGCGTTTACCGCGCCAGAAGGCGATGCGCGCCGAGCAGTACGAGGAGATGATCGGATTTTCGCCGGCTGAGCAGGTCATCGTGGCTTACGAGTTTTCTCAGGTCATCATGCGCTACGCCAATCAAATGTGGCAACCCTCCAGTGGACCGGGTCCGGGACCATCCAGCGGACAGCTATTACTCGCGCCGCCAAGTATCGAGCCGTGATTGATTCGATCGCACTCACGAACGCGCTTACGACGACGCTCCAGAATATCCCGGAGCTGGTCGCGGAGCTTCCCAATGCGGATCCCAACCGGATTGTGCCCTACATCGACCTGAACCCGGAGTTCAACAGCGTCACGAACACGATTTATGAAATGCCATCCGGCTTGATTTACGTCATTTGGGAAGGCTTTCAGCTCAACGAAAAAGAGAATGAAGCGGGGATGTGGATCCACCGGCTGAGTGTGCACTGCCGCGCCGATACCGGGAAAAAGGTACAAACGCTCGTCAAATACGTGGTCGATGGCGTGCCCGTACCAGGCGATGGCGAGCGCTGGCGCGATTGCGGAATCATCGATGGAGCTTTACCGGCTGATGTCAAGGAAGGAATACGCCAGCCGGATCGTGAAGGGATCGACTACTTCACCGTCAGTATCGAAATCCATGAATCGGGAGATGCTTAAATGCCTACTTGTCCAGCTAATGTACGCGAAACCAAGAGCGCTTTCGGGATGGTCCCGCAAACCGATCTGGTTACAGCCAACGCAGACGCGGATCTGTGGAATCTGCTACGCACCAATACGGCGCTGCTTCAAACCAATCTGGCCACGGAAACCGATGCGCTCGATATCGGGAAGGGCGATGAGTTTCCGCTCACCGTGTTTAAAACTTCGATGGGGACGGCGCTCGAATACCAAAAGTACTGCACCAGCGAGTATATGGCGTGGCTGTTTGCATTCGCTTTGGGGAGCTGCACCAAAACCGCCGCTGGAACCGGCTTTACTTATGCCTCGATCCCGCAGGATCCCACCGTCGCTTGCATCGACTTGCCGGCTTTCACCTACGTGGAACAGATCCGGCCCGGAGCCAGCGCCGTGGTGGATCGCGCGGCCGTGGGGATGGTCGTCAACGACTTTCAAATCGCCATGTCCTCGGGCCCAGGCCGCGCCAACTGTCAGGTCACGGCTCACTATATCGGGACTGGACAGCTTATCGTTCCATCCGCTCTCACGATTCCGCTTCCCACGCAGGAACATTTACTCAACGCATCCAATGCGGCCACGATTACGATCAATGGAATCGACTACCTGTTGGGCACGCGGGCTGGGTGCTTTACCTCGCTCCAGTTCGGCTGGAACAACAACGTTCGCGCCGATTCCGGCTATTTCCCCGGATCCGGCGTACAAAACGGCTTTGCTCTCCGGGGCCGCATGGAGTTCGGGACCAGAGAGATAACGCTCAGCTTCGTGGCGCGCGCCGTCGCGGGATCCCAGGAATACAACAATTTACTCGCCCTCACCGAGGGCGCGACCACGATTACGATCAACGGCGCGATCATCGGCGCGGGACCGCAAACCCACGGTATGACGATCAGTTGTCCGCGCACCATCATTTCAGCGAACACCAACGGGGATGCGGATGGAATCGTGACGGTGGATTGCACCGTACAAATCCTGAAGCCGACCGATGGAGTGACGCCGCTCTGCACGCTTTCCGCGACCACCTCCGTGGACAAGATTTTCGGTAAAGCGGCTCCCTTAGCTGCGGAGCCGCAAAAGAAAGCAGCTTAAGAAAGGAAAGGTTATGGATGAACAGCAGATCACGCCAATAGCCGAGGAAGAATCGCCTGATAACGTCGTTGACATCCGCGCGGGATTGAAAACACCGGAGCTGTTCGATGTAAAGAAGGAATTCAAGGACATCCCGGCTCGCACCTCCGACAGTAAACCGATTCGGGTGACGATGGGTTTTCCCTCCGATGAACAGTGGAATGAAAGAAAACGGAAAACGCGGATGCGCCATCACTCGCTCGGCCGCGGGATGTCACGTATCGAAATCTTAGCCAATCCCAAGACCGATCTGGCCATCTACGAGGCCGTCCGGCGTAACGGGTCGGAGGCGATTGAAGGCGAGGAAGCTACCGAATTACTGAACAAGCTCCAGAAAGCGGATGCGAGCGGCGAGCAGGTTACCTGGGAGGGTTCGGGCGCCGTGGTGCTTTTGGATGTCGTGGGGATGACGGTGAAGCACACCTTTACCTCGATTCCCTCTGCCAAGCAGGTGCGTAAAGCCAACGAGGAGACGACGCTGCGGCAGCTCCCCCACGGCGTGGTCGAAACCTATTCCTCCTATGAACCGGGAATCAAGCTCTGGAAGGCCTGCGGAGGGGCCAGCGACAGCTATGCGGATGGAATCATTCCCGGAATACACAAGGATGCCGCTATTCGCGCCGTCATTCAAAAACACAACGATGAAGTGGAAGCGGCTTTTAAGGAATCCGACGATTTTTAGCCAGCGGCGAGTGGTCGGACGATCCTTCGCCGCGGCTCCTGATCTATCGTATTTTCCGGCGCGAGGAGCTGTGTCCCAAACCCTGGAACTGTCCCGATGTACAGATGCTCGATCCGGACGCGGATTACGAATCCGCGCCGTGTCCCGCTTGTCCCAAAGAAATGCTCGACATGTATCTGCACACCGGGCTGGGCCGCTATCTCATGAGCATCATGGATCTCGATTTTGCGCTCCATCACGGCTTTTCGATATCGCTGGACGAGATCAGTTACCGGGACTTTTTGATTCTGAAGATCGTGATTGCTGAGCGCTTCCGCTGGGAGCGCGAGCAGCAGGAAGCGGAGATGGAGAAGCAAAAGCGAGCGCATGGCCGTTAACAACATCACGATCCAAATCCTGATCCAGGCGCAGCAGGCCCAGCAGCAGGTCAATAACTTCAACCAGGCGCTCGGACAGATGGGAGCGGCCGCTCAAAAGGCGGGCGCGCAAGGATCCCAAGGCATCAGCTCCGTCACGGTCGCGGTCAACAGCGCCTCCAAAGCCATCGAGCAGATGACCGCCGCGCTCGCCGGCTTAGCCGCCGTCCGCTTGATCGGGAACATGATGGAGACCGCTGACGCGATCAACCGCGTGGCGATCGGCTTCAAGGCCATGACGGGCTCGGCTATGGAGGCCCGTACCACCATGGCGCAGCTCCGCGAGGTCGCGGCCGGATCCCCGTTCGGGTTCCAGCAGATCGCGGATGGCGCACGGCAACTCCAGGCCTTTGGCTTTGCGACCAAGGAAATCCCGCGCGACATCAAGGCGATCACCGAAGCGGTAAAAACCATTGGCGGCGGCTCGGAGGAGATCGAGCAGCTCACCTATGCGCTGGGGATCATGCGCGAGAAAGGAGTCGCCCAGGCGCAGCAGCTCTTCCGCCAGATTGCCGCTCGCGGCATCGATGTGATGCGCTTCATCCGCGAGCAGCTCCAGCAGGAGACGGGTCAAATCCTGACCGATACCCAGATCCGGAACCTCATGGCCAAGGGCCGCTTGGCGGGCGAAGCGACCGCCGAGGTGATCCTCCGCGGCCTCGATAAAATCCCCAAGTCCACCCAGGACATGATGGAGCTGACCACCTCGCACCTTCAGAAGATGAAGGATGAATGGGGCTTTCTCGCGCAGAAAATCATCGAGGACATCGGGCCGGAGCTGGCCAAGTTCTTCGATGGTTTCCGCGACTTCATGAACTACCTGGAGCTGCACTCGACCGCTCGCGGGATCAGTGAATGGGTCGTCGGTCTTTCCTCGGCCATGATCGGAATCGCAGCGGTGGCGCGAGCGTTCCAGGCCTTGAAGCTGGGCGAGATTATCGGCGGGATGATCGAACTCATCAAGGATCTTACGGTTGCCTTGGGAGGCCTCGAAGCAATCCTGCTAGCGGTCGCGGCGGCAATCGCTGCAGCCGGACTGATCGCTGCTTACAGACTGACTGCGCCCAAAAAAGATGACCAACCGCCCGGCTGGATTGAATCCGCCAAAGGGGTTTACGGGCTGGGGATGGGCATGATTGCCGGCGCGGGAGCTGGTATCCGTTCCGCAATGGGTATCCCGCCCTCAGGTATTGGAGTCCATGACGTCCGGACTCCGGAAGCCACCGCTGAATCCGTCAAGCGGATGAACGATGAAGAGGAAAAGCGCTTAAAGATTCTACAGGCGCAGACGGAGCTGATTCACTCCCAGGACGAGGAATCCCAGAAGATTCTGGCGCGGGCCAAGGAAGCGGATACGCGCGGCCTTCCAGCCATTTCCGCGCGATTCGATGAAACCATCCGCGCAATGGAGAGCGCGGCCAAGGAGGTTTTTCAGGGCGTCGATCCAGCGGCGCGAGCCCGGGTTGAGGAAGCCCGCCAGATCACCATCAACACCTTCATACGCCAGCAGGAAGAAAAAGCGGTTCAGGCTCGTCTCGAGGCTGACAAGCGCTACCTCTCGGACCGGCTGGAGCTGGTGAAAGCCAACACGCAAACGGAATCCGAGATGGCGCTGGCCACCATCCAGGACACCGCTGATGCGCGGGCCGCGGCGGAACGTAACCAGCTCGATATCCAGATCAAAGGCGCGGAGGAAGCTCGCCAAATCCGCAGGCAAATGGCGGATGTGGATTACCAGATCGCCAGTACGAAAACGGAGGAATTCATCGCGCGCGAATTGGAGCTGAACAAAGCCAATCAGGAACAAATCACGCGCTTACACAAGCTCGCAGCCGATATGCGGGCCGATGACGATGAGGTCTACCGCGCCAATAAAGCCAAGGCCGACATCGAAGCTGAGCGCGACACGCTGGAGGCGATCGCGGCGATGAGCCGCAAAGCCGCGTCCGATACGACGCAGCGGATTCAACAAGCAAAAGCGGTGGAGGATCAGGCTCAGATCCAGAGCGCGGAAGCGCAGATCGCGATCGCGCGGTTCACTTACGAGAACGGCGAGGCGCAAAACGCGCGCCAGAAGATCGCGGCCATCAAAGCTTCGACGCAGTTTGAAATGACTGCGGCGGATCAGCTCACCAACCTCAAACGGCAGCAGCGTGAAGAGGAACTAAGCAGCGAATACGATGCGGCTCTAAAGAACCAGCAGGATCTTTTAAACAAAGGCGAGCAGTTATATGCCGATAGTAAATTCGCCGAGTCCGCGATGGCCTTCCGCGCCGCGCAAGACCAAGCGGACAATGCGGTAGCGATCCAAAAGCAGTTTTACGCCGAAGATTCCGCGCTTTTCCAGGAAAACCAGGATGCCAAAACGCTCATGGCGCTCCGCGCCCAAAAGGAAGCTAACGATGCCTGGATCTCGGAACAGAAGCAAGTGTTCGAGAAGTTCGAAGAGGGCGTAGGGAAAGTCTTCGACACGCTATTCGAGAAAGGCAAGAGCTTCTGGGATCGTATGAAGGATCTGGTTCTCGACACCGGGAAGCAGATGCTCAAAGCGCTGATCGTCCCCCAAATCTCAGCCGCGCTCATGAGCGGGATGGGAATGCCGGTGCACCTCGAGTCCACCGGGGATTTTGGATCTGGCCAGATCGCGCAGTTCGCCAGGATGTTTACCATGCATCCGGTATTTCAGAAGCTCCCTCAAAGCGCCCTCGATCTGGAGCTGAAGAATACCGGCTCGATCCCGGTGCGGGATGTGAGTCCCAAGCCGAGACAATACAACATCCATTCCGACAGTTCGATGCGCATCGAGGCGCCCCCGCAAGGTTACCAGCCTTATAACTTTCCGGTAGTTCCTTCGCCCGATATCACGCAGCAATCCTCCCAAATCACCGCGACCATGCTCGATGACAGCGGCAACCCGATAGGCGCGCCCGCCCAGTGGACTACGCCGGGTTACACCACTGGCGGCGGCGTGACCTACGGCGCAGCCACGGGTGGAGCGGGCTTAGCAGGATTGGGCGGGATACTCGGTCTACCAGCCTTGGGCGGTTTCGGAGGCGGTGGTTATGGAGGTGGCGGCGGGGGCACCGGATTGGGAGGCATTCTGGGAACGCTCCAGGGCGCAGCTCAGATTTCCCAGCTCGGACAGCTCGGAGGCGCGGGAGCTGGCGGCGGTCCGGGACTCGGCGGATTACTCGGTCAAGCCAAGGGAATAGCCTCGCTTGCCTCCGGAGGCTGGAAAGCGGCGCTTAGCGGTCTTGCGCCAGGCCTGGGACTCATGGGAGCGATGGCGGGATTGGGCGGCGCTTTCCATCTGGGGCAATACGCGCAGCGCACGGGAAGTCCCATAGCGGGCGCGGCCGCGCCGTTACTGGGCGCTTTCTCGGGACTGCTAGCCGCTGGATCGCTCGCGGCATTGTTTCCTAGCGTGTTCGTGCCGCTCCTCGCGGCTGGGCCCATCGGCTGGATCGCCGCGGCCGGGATCGGCGCAGCCATCGGATTGATCGGAGTGCTTAAGAAATCCGATACGCAGCACGTCCGCGATCTGGTCAAGCAGATGTACGGGATCGACATCTCGAACGTCCAGGTTCTCAATCAGATCGTCCAGATCGCCAAGCAAAAGTACGGCGGCGCGATCTCCATCGCCGTGGCATCCCCGGAGGTTCAGCAGCTCGTCAACCTCTACGCCGCCTCGCAAGGTATGCGCTCCGTGGGACCGCGCCCGATGTATGCCGCGACGCTCAACCAATCCGCCGCAGGCCTCCAGCTCCAGCCCGTTTACTCCAACGGCCAGCTTGTCTCGAGTCCCTACGCCGGGACGACCACCACGCAGTGGGCGCTAGCCTCCCAATACATGACACAGCAGCCCTCCGCGATGTACCTCCAGCTCGATCCCGCGCTCGCCAGCCAACTGTTCAGCGGCCAGGTCGTCAACGTACTCAACCAGAACCCGACCGTAGTCGGTAACGCCAACTCAGCAGCGATCTCCTCCGGATCGTCCCGAAACTCTCAGCTCGGCGGTCTTTTAGAGCCGTTTACGGTACACGCCTGATGCCCCAGAACATCGCGGCCCCGATCATCCACGGCGTCATGCCAGCGCTGGTATCGGTCGCCTTCAACGAAACGGTACGCTGGGAGGCTATCGTCAACGATGAGTATACGGATGGAGCCAGTAACCGGGCACCGCTCGTAACGGTGGAGCGGCGGTTTTTCAAGGTCAACACCAAGCTCGCGCCGACTCAATGGCAAGCGCTCCGCGATTTCTACTGGAGCCATATCGGAGAAGCGTTCTATTTCTACTTTGGCCGGGAAACGCAGCCTCCCTATCATGTGGATTCCACCGGAAACTCCATCCCCGGACGCTACACCGTGGTATTTGATGGCGCGTATGCGGAAACCTACATGCCCGGTGTGACCAAAGCCGATACCTACGGGATCGGGCAAGCGCAAGTGAGCTTTCAGCTCCGGGAGATCGAATGACATGGCCGATCAACTCGGCCCGATCACGATCACCGATCCCCCGGTTCTGGCTAAATTCCCCGTCACCGTCGATTGGGGCGGCGGAATCGATTACAATCCGCCCGTCTCCGTCCATATCTTCGATGCGCCGGATTTGAAGACCGAACAGCGCTTCGTGATGGGATCCGGAGTGCCGCGGCTGAGAGTCCGCCGCGACCACCTCAACAAAGACGAGTATTCGCTCTTACGCAGCCACTATCTCCAGGCACAGGGGCAATATGCTTCTTTTCCCATCGATGTCTGGGTCGGGCCCAAGGGCATGGAAACCTGGAACGTCCGCTACGAGAATCCCTCCATCGCCTTCGACCAGCTCGCCGGGATGCTCACCGGGGATCCCGGCTTGACGCTTCTGGCGATGCCCCAGACGTTAGCGCCCTACACCTCGGTTGCTCAGGTTACGCGCTTCCCGGATAGCACCTTCGAAACTGCGCTCACCGCTCAGGTCCAGCACATCTTCCCGTTGCTCACCATCCAGGACCAGGCGCGGGACTCGAGCGGCAATCTGATAAATCCGCCGGCCCTCATTTCCAACCAGCGCGTCACGGTGGACACTAAAACCTATCTCCCGCGGCTGATTACCTGGAGCGGGCTTACGCAGACGCTCGATGAAGCCTCCGACAGCATCCAGTTCACGCTGGGGAATGCGGATGATGCTTTCACGAAGTACGCGAACCAAGTCAATCTTTACCGCGCCGCCGTCCAGTTTTCCCTGTTTCACGCGGAGTCGGGCTATCTCTGCTACATCTGGGGCGGCTACGCTCAGCTCTGGAATCTGGATACGAGCGGCCGCTTCGTGCTGCCATGCTCCTCCGGGACGTTCGAGTTGACGCTCGGCTATCCCACCCGCATCATTACGCGGACCTGCTGGAAGGTCTATCGGGGCCGCTTTTGCCCCGCCTCCGCGACCAACGGATTCGCGACCTGTCCCAAGGATTACGATTCCTGCGTGGCTCGCGGCGTCAAGGAATCCTTCGGCGGCGTCGTGGTCCCGCACCAGGTTTTTAACACCAAGGATTCCTCGACGGGCGTGATGGGCTGGGGCAGATCGTGGATGAAGTCGGTGACGATCTCCAACGACACGATCTACCAGAACGTGGTGCCGGAGGTTTACACCGATGAGCCTATGCAAATCCCCGCTCCAGTTATGGGTGGACGCGACGAGAATACGTTCTATGCCGCAATAGGCATAGTGAGCGATGGGCCGCTCGGCGCTTACGACAGCAATCTGTTCATACAACAGCTCGATAACCAGCCGCCGCACGATCCGCTCAACAACGGAGGCTTTCGCGGAGTCCTGGGAAACGACCCGGCCAACACCAATAGCGAGTTTCTGGGGATTTCCATCGCGCAAAAGGATGGGAGCGGCAACATTACCTGGAATCTCCCGCCGCCCGATTGCACCTATTCCGCAGGTCTAGCCTTCGCGGAGATCCGCAGAACGGATGCAGCCGGGCTCCAGCTCGCCGCGACCACCGATCACTCCATGACGGTGTGGGTCACCAAAGGGGTCAGCGGATGGACCTGGAGCGCGCCAGGATCGCGCAACTGGTTCTCCGGGTTGTCTAACCCCGTCTGGATCGCCGTCAACGCTTACCTGCGCGCGCTGGGCTTACGCTGCGATCCCGCTCACGCCACGCTGATCCCAGCCGCCACGATGGAGCAGTACTTCGATGTCAACGCGGCCATCAACGCCGCGGCGATCTGCGATCTTCAGGTTAAAAAGATTATTCCCGACGATGGGACGATGGAAAACCAGTTTCCCTTTCGCGGGATCCTCAAGGAGCGCAAGCCGCTCAAGGATTGGTTAACGGAAATCCTCAACAATTGCCTGGGCTACTGGACCTTCGTCAACGGCAAATTGTGGATCGGTATCCGCGAGAACGCGGGCGCCAAGGATGCTTTCACGCGCGCCCATCTCAAGTGGAAAACGCTCCAGATCGTCCCGATCCGGCCGCAGTTCAACTGGCTCGTGGTGGAGTTTGGCGATGAGGAATTTAACTGGACGCTCAACAACGTCACGGCCTACGATATCGATCACGCCATGCTCGTGGGCACAGCGGATTCTCCGCAATACCTGTCCAGCACTATGACCATGGTCGGCGTTTCCAATTTGAGTCAAGCCGCGCGGATCGCCATCACGCGGCTGCGCGAGGAGGTGGGCGGCTACGTTGTCCGCGACGGGAGCGGGAATATCACGGATAACCAGCTCGCGCGCGCCCGCAACTTTTCCTTTTCGACCACGGTCCTGGCGCTCAAGAACATGGTGGGCGATGTCATCTCGCTCACGCATCCGCTGTTACCCACCTCGCCGCAGGGTTACATCAAGGGCCGGATTCAGAGCTGGACGCTCAACCCCGATTTCAGCATCGACATTCAAGCCAGTTTCGCGACCGATGAAATGTACGACATGGATGCGGGTCCGAAGCCGCAGGATGTAAAACCTCCGCCGATTCCCATTCCCAAGCTCGCTTGGATCCAGGGCGCGGCCTGGATGCCGGATCTGGCAGCGCCGCAAGCCGGCGATCCGGTCTACTACGATCCGCTGGAGCGCAGCTTCGCGATGTGGCAGGATTACTTCATCGCGGCCGATGGGTCGTGGGCGCCGGCCATATTCATTTCCGGCTACCTCCCGGCCAATCAGTTCGTGGACATCTTTGCGCCGGAGATCACCGATCTCTCGATTCAGACCGGGGGCAATCTCGTCGGCGGCTATACCTACTACTTCTGTATGGTGTGCTATGACTCAACGGGCAAGCCCACCAAATTGTCGAACCTCGGAGCCATCTGGGTGCCCGTTACCACGCCCAGCGGTAATGCGATCGCGCTAAGCTTCCTGCCGCCGCTCACCGGGACCTGGGCGGGCTGGGAGCTGTATGCGGGTTTGGATCGCCGCTCGCTCGCGCGGCAAGCGGGAGGCTCCGGAGCGGTGCCCGCTACCTACACTTTTAACGGGCCGGTGCATCCTTACACGCTGGGGATTCCGACGCCCTACGCTCAGTACGTCCAGGTGGGCGTGAAGCATGTTTTCCATGCGGGCGTGGCGGGCTTGCGCGTGGACAGTCCTCCCACGACCAATACAATCCAGTCGGACGATTTCATCGGCTCGAATGATCCCTGGAATGGGCGGATTGTCTCGATTATCGGGGATGCGACGACCGGACGCACGGAGCTGCTGAACTATTCGATTACCGCTTTCGATTCATCTACCGGGACGATCACGGTTTCGCCCAACTGCGTAATCTCGGGGGATCCCGAACACTCCGTAGAACAGAACGATGTCCTGATCGTGCGCTCGCTGCCTGCGAGCGTTTCAAGCGATTACCTGACGATTACGGATCCGCTCTGGAACAATAGCGTAGGCCTGGCTCAATCGGGCAACGCACCCGGATGGGACGGGCTCACTCCCAGCGCGGAAAAGGGTAATGTCATGCGGGTTCTACGCGGCACTGGACAGGGAAATACAGCCAACATTCTCGATAACACCAATACTTCGGTCACGCTGGCGACGCCGCTTTACCCGCTCGATTCGACCTCGATCCTCATCATCGAGGAAAGCAACTGGAACACGGTAGGCTTTAGTTCTCCGCAGCCTGTGGCAGTGAATCAGAAGAATCTGGCGCAGATACGGATTCCCGTCGATAACCTGGCTCAAGGCATCGCCCTGGTGGGTGCTTTCCTCAACGACGGAGCTAATCATTTAACGGATGCCCCGTTTGCCGTCTACCGCGATATTTTCATCTTCGGCCAGCCTCCCAACGTGCGCACCGTGGGACCTGGCGCGGGACCGTGGGATGCGCTCGCGACCGATCAAACTATCAAAGTCGCCAACGAAAATAACGATGTCACGATCCAGCTCCCGCCGCTCGCGGACTATGCGGGCCGTACGCTGTTGATCTTTTCGAATGGCGCGAACAACGTCATCATCAATACTGCTACCGGAGAAACCTTTTTCGATAACTCGACCAGCCAGAACATTACCGGCGTGGGCGCGACCATTCGTATTACATCGACTGGCCAATATGACCTTGCCGCACAGCGCAAGCGCATGCGAGCGTTAAGAAAATGAGCACGACTGCCACCTGGATATTTGAACGCACCAGCGCGGGCGGCGGCGGCGAAACTGCGGCCCCAGCGCCCCCCGTCGCGAACCTCGCCGCAACGCTCACGCCCCGCAACAACCAGCAGGTCGAGGTGGCCGTAACTTACACGCTCGATGCCACGGCTACCGCGCAAAATTTTGCGGGCGTCGCGATCTACCTCGAAGATCCTGATATCAGTTCCGCGCCGCCAATGACTCTGGATGGCAGACGCCCCTTGGATGGCACCTCGGGAACGAGCGCTCGCTGGATTCCGGTTTTCGAGAACAACAACCATTCAACCTGGACGAGCGGCACCGAATCGCACGGCCCCGCCGATATCCTCGTCAACTATTCCGCGCCATTCCAGAACCGGGGCATGTCGCGCAATGTGCGTATTTATCTCGCATCTTTCGGCCCCGATACCAACGCAATTTTGGTCCGCGCCACGCAGCCCAATCCCACGCCCAGCGTAGTGGTCACGATCCCGCAAGCTCCCCCGATTTTCGTGCGCGGTGAAGAATATGCGTGGCTCGTGACCAATGCGACCGTGGCGCTTGAAACCGATTTCAACCGGCCTGATCCGACCTACCGGCTGCAATTTTCCTACACGCCGCCGGATTCGAGCATCTCGATTCCGCCCGGCATGAACCCTTTCGGCGGCGTCGAGATTTTCTACACCTATCCCGATGCGAAGAATACCGACCCGCTCTATGCCATCACTGATTCAGGCGTCTTTGTCCCGATGACGTCATCTGCGGGCTATCAGTCGCCTGCCTATGATCCCGGCAACGGCGGCACGTTTCGCGTGTATTTTTGCAGCGCGGATAATTCCCAACCGGCGCACGTCAATTCGCTGATTCCCGGCGTCACACCGTACCAGGAAGTCACCGTCGTTTACCCTCCGGTCGATGGGGGCGGCAATCCGCTGCCGACTACGCCGGATATCACCGGGCTTGCGCTCTCGAATCCTCGGATGGTCTGGCAACCGGACGGTTCGATGCTCGCGGAGATCGACGCCACCTGGACCAATCCCACCTCGCCCAGCTACGGCGGTCTGGAATTTTATGTGACGGCGATCAGCCCGCCGGATGCGAATTACAAACTGCCGATGCAACTCGCCGATATCGGCAACAACGTAACAACGACGACTTTCTCTGTCCTCAAGTGGCCTAAGACAACCGAGCAGTGGACCATCACGGCAATTTCGCTGGACGCCTACAACAAGCAGAACAACGATCCCAATAATCCGCGCAGCACTTCGATGCAGGCGATCTGGACGATTGGACCTCCCGGCCCCGGCGGGACGGGCCAAGAGGTTGCGCCGCTCGTTACTCCCCTTGCGCTGCCGACGCCCACTTTCGATCAGCAGGTATCGAACGACGGCGTGCAGATGATGCGCTTCAAGCTCTCGGGCTGGACCAACCCCACCAGCAATCAGTTCGGCGGCGTCAAGATCGCGATGGTCGATAACGATGGCACGGTGTACTGGGATGCCGGGAAGCAGACAACTTTCACCACGCCCTGGTTGACCGCAGTAACCGCGCAGAGAATCTATTTTTACTGGGTTTCATATAACCCACAAAACCAGCAGAACACCATCGTGCCACAGCCCGGCGGTCAGACGCCTTACGCCTTTGTGGATTTCACTCCGTCGCCAGGAGCGATCAAGGCCAGCCAGATTCCGAGCGGCTGGTGGAGCACATCGGAATTCGCTTGGCCCACGTATCCCGCAAGCGGTGGTTTCCAGGCCAACATCATCGAGGCGGGCAAGATCGCGGTGGGATCGGTTCTGCGCGTGGGCGGCGCTCCTTCATCGAGTCCCTTTGCGCCGAGCTTTCAGGGGCAGAACGGGCAGGTGGCGGTATATTCGAGCGGCAGCGATCCCGGCGATGTCAACGGCCAACCCACGCTGCGGGCCTGGATGGGTCAACAGAATACTCCGCTGCCCGGCGGCGCGGGCGGTATCGTTTACGGCGGTTGGTTTTCTGCGCTCTATGTCGGGGGCACCGGGCCTCCCACCTCGCCGTTCTATGTCAATAACGGCGGCGTGGTCATCGTGGGCGGCTGGGACGTGCAGGGCACGGCTTATCCCTACATCAGCATTCGCAACGAGCGCAATGTCGAGACGGGCCGGATCGGGGCAAGGTTGAATATGGGGCCAGACCCGAATAGCGCAGTGGGCGGATCGGCCCCGGCGCTGGCAGGCGCATGGTTCAATCAGTTTGCTATCGGTGGGGCGAATCTTTCTGACTGGCGCTTGCTTGCAGCGGGCGATAACACCATCAAGATTCGCAACATCAACCAGTTCGAGATTGACTACAACACCAACGTCGCGCCGGTTCCGCCCTACAATGCGCCCTACAAATTGCTGCTCGGCACCGACATCGCTTACACCGCAGTCGGCCAGAACAAGTTTCCCGGCATAAC
>Ga0126378_10000840_pt1 | contig 22590 bp, 12 predicted proteins | sample PanSoiMetPlot_23_FD_92587 | JGI IMG/M metagenome (GOLD analysis project Ga0126378, IMG submission 92587) | Tropical forest soil microbial communities from Panama - MetaG Plot_23 | ecosystem: Environmental > Terrestrial > Soil > Tropical forest > Bulk soil | place: Panama | collected 2016-02-17
GCTGTCCGAGCGCATTGTAGTGTTCCTTTCGCTGTCCTCCCGTGGGATCAGTGAAAGTCGCAGTGTGCCCAATGTGCGCGATTTGAAAACCGCTCTGAGTGACACCGGCAGTCAAAGCTGGCGGTGTACGCTGTATTATGCGGCCCAGAGCATCGTAGGAATATATCGTGAAAACCGCGCTGTCCGATGGTCCGTACGGATTGCTTGTCTGTGTCACCCTACCAAGCGAATCGTAACTCGATGAAGTCGTAGTGACCAGCGTACTGCCGTTGTATAGCTTGTTGGTTAGTTCATGTCCATTGAAATCATTGACGATCACAGTTTGGCGAGAATCAGCGGTCGTTGAACTTGTCCAGCCAGGACTTGCGCTTGCGTCGTCATATGCTCTGCTATTGACAATCCCATCAGGCGTCTGTGTGCTGGTAATACGGTTGTTGGCGTCGTAACTGGTGGTCGTGACCTGTCCATTTACGTCAGTTGCGCTTGCGACCGTTCCGGAATTGAAGTTATAAGTAAAGCTCGTTGTAAGCTGGCTGCCAGCGGGTCCCGTTGAGACGGAATCGGGGTAGGCATATTGCGTCGTAACGGAATAGGTAGAACTTGCTTGCGTGCAACAGCCTGTTTGTGCACTGACCCTATTTCCGAGCACATCATATTTGAAAATGCTTTTGATTGGGCCCGATCCCAGTGCAGCATTGGTGTACACAGTTTTCGTCGTGAGATTTCCCCGTGCATTGGTTGGAGTGCTTGAGTAATTCGAGTCGTCATGCTGGACGGCTGCCGGGGTGACCGTCTGCAGTGGATAGCTACTGTATTCGTCGTATGCCAAGTCAGTCCGAGACACAATCCCATTCGCATCTTTGATCAGGATTTGCGAGGGACGATTCAATATGTGATTTCCGAGACTTGCATATGCCGTGACTGTTTCCCGAAGCAGCGGACCTGGCGCGCCTGCGGCGAAATCTGTCTCTTGCAAATCAGTCACGTTGCCGTTTGCGTCATAGGAGTAGCTCACGTTCGATTGGGTTCCATCATCGAGTTGCGTGACCACTAAAGCAATCCGCGGATTGACTGCTGACGTTCCAGTATCGGATGTCCAGGTCTTCGTCCGAGTACGCCATACTCTTCCGTTTACGTCTTTGACTTGTTCAATGATTGGCATGCCGTCTTTCCAATCACCGGCGGAAGAAAATGTCGTTGTCGTTGTGGTCCCAAGTGGGTCTGTTACAGCCGAAGATGTCACCATGCCTGATGCGTTTGTGGTGACGGAATAATTCCATAAAGATGTATTGACTCCGTCGAACACTGTTTGCTGAGTGAAGGCCGGTGCATCAGCCGATGCGCCGGCAGCAGAAGCCGGAAAGTTGTAGCTCACGTAAGCGCGCAGAGCCCCACTGGTGCTACGTCGCTCAATTCGATTGACGATACCCCAGTCACCGTAAAGAAAATTGACAGTTGTATTATCGGCAAACGTTACGCTGCTGAGAACGCTTTGCGTGCTCCCATTTGCAGGACTTGCGATCACAGCCGTCGAGAATTGATATTTCAACACGTAGGAGGTATTCCAACTGAATGTAATCGTCCGCGCGCCCTGGGTTATCTTTGTGAGGTGCCCCGTTGGATCATATGAAAAATTGATGGTGCGGCCGAGTGCGTCAGTGATGGTACTGAGACTCAATACAGTGCTGTTTGTGTACGTGATGCTGATGATGTTGCCATTTGTGTTTTCGATCTTATTGGGACGGAGAGGGCTCATCGAGTTGAAGGGGGCTGGCCCGAATTGTTCATAAAACACCTGCGTTCCATCCCGATACGTTACAACATTGGTGGAGCTGCTGAACTGAATGTACGTTGAATCCTGGGACTGATATAGCGCTGTCCCGCTGACGTTGATCAGCTCGCTCTTGTTTCCGTTTGGGCCGGTTAGTATCCAATCGGAATTGCTTACACTCCATTGCAAAAAGCCAAAATCCACACCTCGAAATCCAGGGCTCGGATTGTCGATATCAGCGTTGAACATCACGCCGTCTGCAGTACGAGACCAAACACGACTGTTATAAGTCAGGCTCAGATTTACATTCGTGCTATTTCGTCCGGCTAGTGACACCAAATTGATTGAGTAGTCATAGCTTTGGCTTCCCAAAATTGCTCTCACCAAAGGGGAACGAGCTACCACAATCGTTGGATTGGCCGGGGTGCGCTGATTCATGATCTTGGTTCTCGCCTGCACTGAGCGGTCGTACACAGGAGCAGTCGTCTGTGTCGGATCTGGACCACAAGTTGTATCGCAGAGCATCAGGCGTTGACCCAACGCACTTTGGGAGATTGTGAGCGCAATTAAGGCAACTAATAACCTGCAAATGACCACAGTAGTCCGAGTTCTTGACATGACAACACTTCTCCTCTTGCGGGCCCGAGTGAAGCGCTTGCGCGCATTTCCTGCCCTTAGTTTTTCTATTCGGTTGAAGTCAAATGCTTTTGGCGAGAGTGCAGTAGTGCATCAATCGGCCAACAAAAAGCTAATTGGGCCCGTGATACAACACTCCCCGGAACGGAGTGGATATGGACAAAAGTGTGTTAACGCCAAACTGGGCGTTTACTCGAGCGAGCGTACGACGAAGCAGCTAGCTAGGTCTCACGCACGCTCCACTATCAGAAGGAGCTATTGTTCTTTCTTCTGATTTCTGCAGGTTATACAGCAGCGAGAAACCTGCGACCGTATGACTTTCGGAAAAATGTGAAGGAACTACGGCGCAGTGGATCTCTCTATGCCCCGACAACTCTGGTAATTTTCTAGTCGGATGGCAACGAAATGGCGCCGGCTGCTGCAGCGCGCTATTGGTTAGGATCACTGTCTATGATTTGCACTTCAGGAAAGATATTCAACAACTCCTCAATGACGACAAGCTTCAAAAGAGGATGATTGGGAAGGGCATTTACGCTCAAGAAATTGGCGACAGAGAAATAGATCTGTCCGGCTTCATCCAAGTAGAAGCAGTCGTCCACTTGTCTTAGAGGAGTAGAAGTCATTGATGAGAAAGTAGCTTTTTAACGCCCATCTCAATACTGACCACTGTGCCTCCCGGATCTGAGCGTGGATTTTTCACCAGCATGCCCTTGACTTCGGCGGGCGTTCTGAACGTCTGAAGGCGCTCATACCGTCCGAGAAATGTTACGGAGTATTTCGGTTTGGCATTGGCGGTAAGCCACGACTCAAGTTCACAGGCCGCCTTAAAGGAGGACGTGGGCAGACAAATCAGATGTACGGCTCCGTTGCCAATATCAACTTGGAATGCAGCGATTTTCAAGTCTCTATCTCTAGAATCCGATTCTTGGGTGTCGTAGCACTTAGTTCGTACGGCATGATTTGTATTGCACTATCTAGGAAAGCACGGTGTGACGTGGTTTGGTCCACGCACGCCCCAAAGTCAGAAGGAGCTATCGTTATTTCTTCCGACTCTGGAGGTTACAGAGGGAGGGCCGAAAAGACCGTAGGGGTTTCGGAAAAAATTCAGTGAGATGCTCATGGCATCGCCCTGACCTGCAAACAACCGGCCCAGTCGCTTTAGCAACCAGACCCCTCAGCATTACTTAGTTTGCTGCGGGCCATGCGTGAACTGAACCCTCGGGAGAGCCGATCCAAAAATCACTCGGATAAAGCCTCAGAAGCTTTGGTATCGGGAGGTTCTGTTCAGCTTCGTGTAACAGCCTTTCGGGACCGACGAAGAAGAAAATTGATCTGGAAGATCGCTGTTGTTCTTGCCATTTTGATGCCAGGAGTACGCTAGCAACCGAAGGCAGGCCGGTATGCGTGATTTCCGATAACAAATCGGGATCTTTTCTAAGCCTCAAGATTGCTTCCGAAAAACGAGCAACTGCCTGGGGATCATTCCCATCGTAAATGTCTTTGGCGAGACCCTTGCCGCGGTCGGAAAACGAGGAAAGGGATCGTGGCACCGGAAAGGTTTGGTGCAGAGCATAGTCAACCAAGACCGGGTCGCGAAAGCTCGGAATCTTATCCGCAATCGCATTGACGAGGCTGATCAATCCCACAAGATCTGGGCTCCGATCAGCAGAGTACCAAATAAGCCTCCAGCCAGGATCACTGCTGACAGCATTGTTATATGCCAATCCTTCTTGCAGTGCCTTCATATACACCGTGTGGGGACCAGCGCCGGAGATAAGTTTACTGCCCAAAACCTGCAGTAGAGACTCACGATCAACCTGTGAGTACCCAGGGAATTCCGCAGAAAACATCAGACTCGCCGTTGAACTGGCGGGGTCTGCCACGCTTAAATACCATGGGAAACTACTCTCAGTCATGCCATATCGCTTTGCCGCCTTGGCCATGATTGGAAATGTGCTGCCTGTTACGATCTGCGGTTTGTCGGATTGCTGTTGCCCTTCCGGAAGAGACTTTAGAAACGTATCCAGAATGGGCCGCACTTGCTCAAGAAGCACCGGATCCAAAGTCACATCAACCTTAACTGTTCTGCGGCTCAGAACGATTTGCTGCAGTTCTTTCAGATCCTCAATGGTCTGACTAGGCCCTTGTCTAAGATCCTCTTCGACTTCTTTTGTCAGAGTTTGAAGCCCGTTGAGTAATTCGTTGTCCGCGAAGGAGGCGATATTTCTTTGCCAGTATTCAACCAGTTCTCGCTGCAAATCTTTCGCATTTGATTGAGACAGCCGGTCCGCAAATTCCTTGACCGTAAGGCCGGAAGAGGAGGCCAGCAACTCCTTTGCAAAAATATCCAGCCTATGAATCTCGTCGGCGGTCACTGGTTTGTGGACTAGCCATCTGAATCTGTCATTCCAGTGGGCCTGAGTAAAAAAAGAATGCAATGCGACGAACAACGGTCGATCTTGATAGCGCAACACGTAGGCCGGATTCTGGAACCAAGTCGACCCATTTCTCCTCCTGAAGCCATCGTCTCGTGCTAAGCGCTGACTTGCAAGGTCTCGCAGGCGATCGGAATTGGACACATCGAGGTAACTGTCGTGCAGCATCCGCTCGATGAGACTCAAGCCAGTTTGTAGTTCGTGCGCAGAAATAGCGGAGGCTCGAACCGTCAGGTCCGCACGGCCTGAAAAGGCGCTGTATTCATAGGCAACTGAAAAATTCTGCAGATCCTTCTGTGTTTCGGCCAGAAGGTCGGGGTAAAACGTCACCGTGTTCGCCTTCTTTAAGCCGAGAGAGTCCAGGCATCGTGGGAAGATCGGAAGATACTTGTAGTATTTCTCGGGAACATTCTGGAGATCAAACGACAATCCAACGTCAATCGTGGGCGCTCGATCAAAAAGCGCGGCAATCACTGGAACATTGTCGATTCGAAATTGTTTGTACCTGATGTCATCGTCCAGAGTCAGAGGAGGATGATTTGTAAATTGAGGCTGCCGAACCCTCGCGTCGATCTTATTGATCTCGTCGGTCTTGGCCGTCTCCTCCTTTTCGAACAGCCTCAGTGCTTCCGCTGTTTCCTTCACTCCAAAGCGAGCCATCAACCGCTGTTCTTCGTCCTCCGCGCGTTTCTGTCGAGCCGCCTCTATTTCCCGGACCAGACGGGGCGACGGAACAGAGCCAGTCGCGTAAGGAACATCTGAGAGGTGAAATTGTCGAATTAGATCGCGCCAAATGTTTTTCCCAGATTTTATGCGACGTTCGGCATCCTCCCAGGTTAAGGTATCCGAAAGCGATTGCACGTACGATGGGTCCATTTCTAGATAGCCGAGGCGCTCTTTCCAGTCCGTGTTGTAGTCCATTCCAAAAAGCGGCGCGCTCTTAATTGAGATGTTCTCTGAACGACGCTGTGCCTCGATCTGTGTTGCAACGAGTTGATTAAAGGCAGCGAGGGCAGGGGAATTATCAGCGTATCCTGCAATCTCTTCAATTTTATTCAGAACATGCTTCCTGATCCGTTCAACGCTGGCAACCGTAATCTGGTTGCCAGGAACCCCATGAATGCCAATGAACTCAACGGGAAAATGCGGCGAGTTCTCAAGAAACGCCCAAGTCTCAACATTCGTGGCACCCGACTCAAATTCGCGTGTTTTACTATCGATCAATTCCTTGTAGAGGAGCGACTGTTCCCCGTCCGACAGCCCCCCAAAAAACAGTTGCAGCAATTTAAGGTCAACACGCGAGTCTGTTTTTACTGCTTTCCATGCGAAGCAAACCTCGCCACGTTCGCTTTCGCTGGTGCTCGGAAACGGGTAAAGTTCGATCTCCGTGGTCGCCATGGGAGAAATTGGGTACTTTGGCCGTCCTGGTGTTGTCAAACCGTTCTGGGTTGCCGCTCCCTGTCTGGCGAGGTGCCGAAATTCCTCTGAGATACGGCGTAGAAAGGCAGCAACGTTCTCCTTTGGATCAATGACAAAGATGAAACCGGTTCCTGGTCCCAAGCGATAATGCTGCTCGTAAAACTTTCGGATTTCTTCCGGTTTGAGCTGCCGCATTTCATCTGGAACTCCACCAATCTCGAAAGCGAATGGATTCACCGCCCCAAACACTTGTCTTCTCAGTTGCAAATAGTAGTTGTCGACATCCTGCCCACCCAACATTTCGTTGTAAACAGCGCCTTGTTCAACCAGAGTTCTCTTGTGGCTGGAGGGCTCAGTAGCGACCCCAAAGTGATAAAATTCCCGTTCCACTTCGAGGTTGGTGAAATTTGGTTTATAAAGCGCATCGAGCCAGGCATGAAACTGCTCAAAGAAACCCGGCATGCCGCTGCCAGACGAAAAGCTGTAAAAGTTATAATCCCGATAACTGGCCTCTACACGTCGGCTCAGCCTCATTTCTGTCAACAGTGTGACGTAGCGCCCTTTCTGCCCCTTTGTCGGTAAGAGATGCTCCAACGCATGTGCGACACCGTTGTTTGAATCTACCGGGGCATCGACCCACATGAAGGCCTGGGGCACGGTTTCGATCTGAAAGATATAAACGGGTGCTCCACTGGGGTTATGCCAGAACTTGCCGCCAACGATCTTACCGTCGGAATCTGAATAGAGATTCGCGACGCGAAAATCCGCAATCGGCTGTTTCCTCTTCAGACCCGAAAGATCTTCAGCGGATCCGATGGCATAATGCAATGCCACAATGAAGAACACCAGTAAGAAACTAGGACGAGTAGTCATTGACTTTGCAGGGATTCTTGCACGTTCAACAAAAGGACGCAACACCGATGGCAATCTTTGACAATTTGCTTCCCACCAGGGGTGCTGTCGTGGTTGGGGTTAGGTCGAGGTTGGTGCGAATCAGTAAAAAATATTGAAACAAAACTTACAGGTGTGGATTCAATAGGTTAACAAAGCTAAAACTAAACTAATGGAGAAATTGACAAATAGAAAATGGCTTGTTACATTCTCACGGGCATTCACCTTAATCCATGCGTCCCGGAGATTCCTATGCTTGATATGCTGGTAATGCTGGTTGGCTTTCTCGCTGCTACTACGCATGACCCTAGTGGTCCAAACCCCGCTCCACCACCAACAAATCCCCCTCCCACTGGCCCCTCACCTGTTGGTTAACATGGACACCGCGTCACACGGCAGCTAAGCCATGACAAACACTTCGAGGGCTGAATGTAGACTCATTCAACCCTCAAACCCTTCTGACCGTTTAGCCCACGCATCTGGGCTCCGTTGTATCGCTATCCTTTACGGTCTCCTTGTGCTGCAGTCCTCTTTCGCACTTTGTCAGGCCCCATCTTCGCACCAGGACGGCCGCTCTGCTGCCGAGATGGGCCTCACTGTTGAGTCGGTAGAAAGGGGGAGCCAAGCCGATAAACAAGAGATTCGGCCTGGGGACAAATTGCTGCGGTGGAAGCTCGGCACTCTTCAGGGGCAGATTGAGTCGCCATTTGATCTCCCTTATCTCCGCTTTGAGTATGCGCCGCGAGCTATGGTGACTGTTTACGGCGTCAGTGGTAAGGAGCCCCGAATATGGCAGTTTGACTCCGACATCTGGGGCATGATGGTTCGACCTCCGCTCTCGGATAAACTCATGCCGATTTACAACCAGGCTGCAGAGCTTCTTGCCGCCGGTCAGCCGGTGCGTGCTGCCGAACGTTTCCAGACAGCCGTTCCCCTGGCGCGAAAACAAGGTCCCGCATGGCTTGCTCCTTGGTTCTTATCTCGGGCCAGCCAAGCCCTGTTCCAAGCAAGTGAGTGGGACCAGGCAGATGCAGTGTACGAACAGGCGATTCAAGAAGCTGCCACCGCCGGCCCAATAACCAGAGGAGAGTTGTTGCGGCAGCTCGCCTCGGGATTTGCTTATCGTGACGATTTCATCAATGCCGCAAAATATTACGACGCACTATTGTTGGAATGGCAGGACCGTAAGCCAAGCAGCCTGATTGTAGCGAATGCTCTTCTGGGGCTTGCCGAAATTAATTTTCGGCAGTTCGAGCTCGATCAAGCAGAAACTCGTCTGCAGCGAGCTTCTGCAATTGTCGGAACGCTCGCTCCTAACAGCGTCCAGATGGTGATAATTCTCGATGATTTTGGCATCCTCTTCGAACAGCGAGGCAATTTTGTCCGAGCTGATGCTTCCTATCGCAAGGCGCTGGCCATTGAAGAACGCGCGCGGCCGGGGAGCCGCACGCTGGCCAATATTCTAACCAATCTAGGCACGCTCGCTCATCAACAAGGCGACCTAAAGAGGGCAGAGGGATATCATCGTCGAGCATTGACCATTGCGGAAAAAATTGAAAGGGGCCAGGTTCAGCTCGCCGACATCCTCAGCAATCTTGGAGAGTGTCTCCTTGAACTCGGCGATCGTAACGGTGCAGCAAGATACCACCTACGTGCCTTATCGCTTAGACGAGAGATTGCGCCCACGAGTGTTTCCACTGCGTCCAGCCTCGCCAGCCTCGGGAAAATTGCCCGGATTAATGGAGACTTGCCTGAGGCACAAAAATACTATGAAGAAGCTTCGGAGATGGCCAGAAAGGCCGGCGCTCCTGCAGCGGAGATAGCAAGGTTCCGTTTCGGAGAAGCTGAAGTGCAGAAAGATCGCCGTGATTTCATCAAGGCCGAAGAATTATATCGTCAAGGGTTGAGTCTTCTCGAAAAAACCATCCCACGCAGCATTGCCTATGCGGAGGCCATGGCTCAACTCGCCGGAGTGCTTCACCAAGAGAAGCGTTTAGAGGATGCTGCTCAACTGTATGACAAAGCTTTGGAGATCCTCGCGAGGACATCTCATTTGGCTGGATATGGAAAGGAGCGATCACTCTACAGGGCGACACATTCGGAGTACCCCTATGAGTATGCTGAGGTGCTGCTTGAAATGGGTCGGCAGGATCTCGCATTTCAGATTTTGGATGCATCGCACGCTCAGACCTTGCGTGAGATGCTTCTCGAAACACAAGTGGACGTAAGGCAGCGCGGAAATCCAGCTCTGCTGAAACGCCAGCGCATATTACGAAGCCTAATTCGAGCGAAATCAGAGTATCAGACCCACCTAGCAAGCAATGTTAACGGACATGAACAGGTGTCTGCCGTCGACGGCGAAATTGATGACCTAGTCGCCCAATATGAAGAAGTGAGCGCTCAGCTCCGCGTACGCAGCCCCGATTATGCCGCCTTGACCGACCCCCAGCCCCTAAGCCTAAAAGACATCCAGGAGTTGCTTGACGATGACACGCTGCTTTTGGAGTACGCGTTAGGGAAGGAGCACAGCTATGTGTGGGCTGTTACGAGGAATACGCTGTCAGTACACGAACTGCCAACCCGAACCGAGATCGAGAAACTTGCACGCAACGTTTACGAGCTTCTAATTACTCCGCGCCACCAACCCCAAGATGAAACAATAGTTCAGGTAAGTTCCCGTCGCACCCAAAGCGAATTGAAATTGATCGAGAAATCTGCGGCGTTGAGCCAGGCTATTCTTGGGCCCGTAGCTCACATTCTGCAAAATCAGCGATTGCTCATCGTTTCGGACGGGCCTCTGCGATATATTCCGTTTGCTGCGTTGCCTGTGCCAAGCTCCACTAAGTCCAATGTTCCGCGCCAGACACGATATCTGTTATTGGACCATGAGATTGTGACTCTCCCCTCCGCCTCTGTCGTTCGAGAGTTGCGCCGACAACAAATGGGTAGGCCGCGGGCACCGTTAGATGTGGCTGTCTTCGCTGACCCTGTATTCGAGTCTTCCGATGAACGCATCTCGAGGAGCACACAGTTTGATAAACCCAGTCGATCGCAACAGCTTGCTCGCAACATTGTTCTAGAAGCTAAAAGCTTGTCGGATGATCGGCTTAGACGAGCGATATCTGACTTTGAAATCAATCGAGGCAATGGTTTCCATTTGAGTCGGCTGCTCTATACAAGGCGGGAGGCTGCAGCCATTATGGCAGTCGTCCAGAATGGAAGGGCGATGGAAGCCCTGGATTTTCAGGCTAACCGGAAAAGAGCCATGAGCCCAGCGATGTCCCGCTATCGTGTGATCCATTTCGCTACCCATGCCCTGCTGAACAATGAGCATCCGGAATTGTCCGGCCTTGTGCTGTCATTAGTGGACCAAATGGGACACCCTCAGGAGGGGTTCTTGGAGCTGCAGGACATTTATAACCTACGCCTGCCAGTGGACCTTGTAGTGCTGAGCGCGTGTGATACGGCGCTGGGTCAAGAAGTCAAGGGCGAGGGGCTGATCGGCCTGACCCGAGGTTTTATGTATGCTGGTGCAACGAGGGTGGTAGCAAGTCTATGGAGCGTCGATGACAGCGGCACCTCCGAATTGATGGCGCGGTTCTACAAGGCCATGGAGCGAGACCATTTACGTCCAGCAGCCGCGCTGAGGGTTGCTCAAATCCAAATGCTTCGGCAGCAGAGATGGAAATCCCCTTTTTATTGGGCAGCCTTTCAGATCCACGGCGATTGGCAGTAGCCGCCAATGTTTTTCAAAGCGGAAACTGTTGTAACTGCCCCAAAAGCTTAAGATTTTCCGAAAGTCCTACGCTGAAAAAGTTGCTTCTACTCGAGACTTGTACCTTGGCGGGGCTTCCGCGCTTACGCCCTAGTTTGGTCCGGCAATTGACAGCTTGACGGCAACAAGAAAGCAGAATGAGAGAGCGATCAGGAGCAGGAGTTAATGGACAGCAGCCCGGATCTGTTGAGAAAGGGTTTTCACCTCGCGCATTTCATCGTCTCAGATCGAGCGACCGCACTTCAGATCGCAGGTGATGCAACGGGCAAGCTTGAGGTCTACCGCAACCAAGAAAGGAAACGCAGCTATTGGAGGCACAAGCACCTCAAGAGAAAAATCACAAGGGTCATCCGCCAAGATGATGACATGTTTCAATGGCTCATTTATTTCGAGGCGGAAAGGCATGAGAAGCACCACGAACAAGCAGGTCGGTCGACGAGGGACGATCTCGTGATCCGCTATATTAAGCACCTGGCGCAGATCACCACGCCCATGTCATCGTTTTATGTCAATGTCGGGTTCCAGCGCCTGTTGCGCAACTATACCACCGCAGAAACCCGGAGCATTTATGAGCTGATGACCAACCACTTTCCGGGAAATGAGGAGTACCGAAAAGTAAAGACAATGTTGCTGAACCGGCTCAAGACTCGGTTCGGAAATTTGCTGAAGACGTGCCAATGCAATCGCGGGGAATTAAAGTTTGAGCCGTATGAGCGCCAGGAGGACCTTGCGGACCTGGTGGGGCGGTGCCTGAGCGAGTTTACGCCGTGGAGTACTTCTCAGACGTGCTGTCTATCAGCTCCGGTGGAGGAGGGTCTTTGGCCGGGGAACAAGAATCTGGCAGGTAAATCTGGGAATCGGAGCCTCGATGCTGTTGAGACGTACCGCTCTCACATCTTCATTCATTCCCCGTGCTTTACGAATCTCATCCAACATCTGGGATTGGATTCGTCCTGGGAGAGGTTTAGCGTGCCACGCTTTTTTCTCCATACGAATGGTGATCACGAAGGAACACCATCTGCTTCGAGGGAGCCAGCTCCAGACCTCACCGAACAAGAGAGACAGACAATTGCGGGACGTCTGAATCGTGAGGCACTGAAGCGTCAACAGATTGACCCCAAGAGGTTGCGGATTCTGGTGGATGGCCATGAAGTCGCGCAGATAGCCTTATCACACCGACACCCTATATGGCATGAGCTGCAAGAAGCAGCAAGATTGATTGAGGTCTGGACCGCGGACGGAGATGAGGACATACTCCTCGCAATGCACTGGATTGACCATTCGGAGCTGCACCGGTCGGTGAAAGCCGAAGCAAGAATCGATCTGGGGAGAACACACCAGCTTAGGATAAGCATCATTCCTGGTGATACTTCTGCTCGAATACGGCTTGATTTGCGCCGGAAGCGAGTCTTGACTCTTTGGAAGGGTCGTCCCGTTTTATCAAACTGGCGACAAGCGTGGCCGAAATATGCCCTGACGATGTCTGCAGTCCTTCTGATGGGCGCCGCGGGAGTTGTTATTGGGTATCGCGATCAAGCAGTGAAACAACGTCAAACGATCGACTCAATCAATAGAGAGCTCACTCAGGAGCGTGCTGCTCGCGCAGGCATTCAGCAGCAACCTTCAAATTCAGCTGAGCAATTGACTGCCTCTTTTCGGCTGCTGCCTGATCAGGTTGAGCCACGGGGTTCCCATGGGCAAGACGTACGCCGGCTGACAATTCCATTGCGTTCGAATCTGGTTAGTCTGGAGCTTCCCGTAAATAGCGACGCGCAAGAAAGATACCGCGTAAGGCTCAACTCATTCTCGGAAAACAAACCAATCCTTGAAGAGGATTCCCTAAAACCAATCAGCTTTGCGAACAATGATTCACACGTAGCATTTATGATCCCTGCAGCATTTCTAGTTCCCGATACATATTATGTGGTCATGTTGGAGATCCTCGATCCTCACGGAAAGCCGCTGCAGAGTCGCACGTTTACTTTTTCTGTCGCGTATAAGAAATAATTGCGCCGGAATGCAAGCTGGCGCCCGGTTTCCGCTTGCTCTGGGGCATGCGTCAGGAAATACCCCTTTCACGGAAAAATGCGAAGTTCCTCCTGGTCTTGCCTGCTCTCTCACCTTGCGGCGGGCCAGAACACTGTTCTGTGCCAGGTCGCGAGCACGGTTCTTTGCTGATCTTGCGATTGGAAATCTCGGTGCCAGTCCCCGCGCCGTTCCCGTGCCATTAAGGCAGAGGCCCACAACTTTCAGCTGGAGAAAACAGAGTACCAGCCTTCCCGCACCTGCTCCTCAGCTCGTGCACTAAAACACCTCCAATATACCTCGCCGAATCAGAAGCGGTTGTCACTGAGATGCGCTGAGGCGAACTTCCTCGGACCTTACACGTTGACGCACCTTGCCCTGTCCGCGCATATAAACATCTACTCGGAGCCTGAGCGATCTTGGCATAGCTCCCTTTTGTAGTTCTGAACGCGAATGATCAGAGTTGCCCAATGAATCCCCTGTTCAAACCACAATCGGTGTCTCACAGGGATTGAAATTGACAGTTATGGCAGAGCCGGCCTTCAGGGCTTTTAAGGCTAACACTTTGGAAAACGAACGATTGGGGTCCGAAATCGAACCGGCAATCTCTGTCCATGTGCCAGATTCCAGCCGATCCAATGCCACGTTGATGTCAAGGGCACGTTGCGACCCGTGGCATTCTGAACAATAAGAATCCTGAACTCTCAGGTCTCATTTTGTCGTTGGTCGACCGAAAAGGTCGTCCTCAGGAAGGTTTTTTGACGTTGCAAGATATCGACAATCGAAAGTTGTCGGCGGATCTGGTGTGTTGAGCGGATGCGAAAAAACTGGCTTGGGTGAGCAGATGAATGGAGACGGGTTAATTGGTTGGCGCGAGGGCTCATGTATTCCGGTGCAAACCGGGTAAACGCGAGCCTATGGAACGCATCCGACATGGCCACTGCGACACTCATGGGCGAGTCTTACCGAACGATGGAGCATGATAAGGTGCCTCCTGTTGCAGCTCTGCGAGCCGCCCAACTCCATTTGTGGAGACAAAAGAAACAGGAATCGGCGTATTACTGGGCTGCTTTCCAGATTCAAGGTGAATGACATTAGCCAAGGGAGCCTGTCTTGCCCGAAATGTGCTCTTTCGTCCCCTTCTGATCGACGCTGCTCCATGTTGCAAGAATTCACCACGTCGAATACTGCCACGGTCACATCCATCTGTGTCTTATAGAATGCAAGTCTCCAGTAGCTTGTTCTGGCTGACTCAGTAATGATCGAAGAACGACCGGGCCGAATCGCTTTTCCGCAAGGACCATATCGCGCGAGCGACCTCGCTTTGAATTGGGATGCTACGCGGGCAGACGCACCAGCCGAACTCTTTCACGTTGGATATGACCTTGCTTACCTGCTCACCTCTGATCGCACGGCCGCGATTGAGACGCTCGTTGCCGCATTGGAGAAAGTCCGGGTCAGCAGCCGACGGGAATTAAAAAGACTGTATTGGCGAGACAAACACGGCGAGCGTCCAGTGCGTCGCATCGCGCGTTCCGACCTCGACATGCTGCAATGGTTGGTCCTTTTCGAAGCCGACAAACATGAGAGGGCGCAAGAAAAAGTGGGCTGCGTCACACCGGAAACCATGATTGTCCGCTATATCAAGCAGCTAGTACAGCTCACAACTGCGCTGTCATCCTTTTATGTCAATGTCGGCGTCACCCGCATGCTTCATTGCTATACGACATCCGAAGCACAACGCGTATATGAGCTGCTGAGCTCCAAATACCTTGGCCCCGACGAGTACCGTCGGGCCAAGGCGGTCCTTATGGACAAATTGAGCCAGCGTTTCTCAACATTCCTGAGCACAGTTCGATCAGAGCACGGAGAACTGCGGTTCGCGACGGTCGAAAACCCCAGCAAATGGGCCGGGCTCGTCCGTGCCTGTCTGCAAGCATTCACACCCTGGAGCACTCAGTCTCGCTGTATTCAATTTGCCGCTATGGCGAGCACCGACACGGAAAGACCGCAAAGCAATCCAGGCTACTTTGATCAAAACGAAACCGAGCTACGATCCTGCCATGTCCTCATTGAACCCGATTGCTATTCTCGAATCACGCGTGAATTGGCGCTAGATTTGCCAGACAACAAGTTGGCGATACCGAGGTTTTCTATGCCTGATGAACGAGCGAGCAATGACAACCCGAATCTCGATCCGGCTGCACGCCAGCTTTCACAAGAGGATATCAATGAAATTCGACGACGATTGGCGCTGACATCCGAACGTCAACGAAAAGCCAACCAACGCGCCATTGTGCTGGTCGACGGCACCGAACACACCCGTTTGGATCTACTTCGTCAGAACGACGTTCAAATCGGGCTTGAAGTCGGCGCCAGCCTGGTTGAGATCAGGACAGAAGACGAGCACGGAGACTTCCCTGCCGTCACCCACATGATTTCGTACCTAGGCAACGAATTTGAGCCGGTTCATTCGGAGAACTCGCTCGCTAATGGGCGGTTAGCCTTCGATCTCACCCCCATGGCCAAGCGGCTGCCAGAATCGGCACGCGCGATTCTGGCTCTGAACTACCGCCCAAAATTACAATTTGCCCGGCCCGCCCAGATTTTGCAGGCCCTGGGAAGATCGGCTTATAACTTGTGGGGATACGCCCTGGCGTGCCTCGTCATGGCTGTCCTCACCTGGGGCGTGGCAAGCCTATTCTATTTGCACCAAATAAAGTCCCTGGAACAAAAGCTTCAAAACGCCCAGCACGAGCATGTATGGTCGCCGACCGCGGCTCGAGCCATCGTTTCATACGTGTTGGCCAGGGATGATGAAAGAGTCAGAGGAGTTGAAGACCAAGGCGTTCCGGAGATCTCCTTGGATCTCTATTCGCCAGCCATAGGCCTCGAACTTCCTCTCCGCGGGATTCCGGTGTCGCCGAGCTACGTCGCGGAGCTAAAAACCTTTGCCGAGGATCGCACGTTGATGACACAGAACTTTGTGCAAGCTGTTCGCACAGACCATGGCGCCTCAATTGAGATCATCGTTCCAACTGATCTCCTGCGGCCTGGATCTTATTACACGGTGGAACTTGGTTCTCCCGGCCGTAGCGACCCGTTTTCGTTCAAGGTAACCACCACTAAATAACGCTCTGTTCCTTTACTGCTCCGTATCAATTCAGATCTCCGTCCGATACTGCCACTGGTTTGTGCGCCAGGTTACGGTAAAAGATTACTGATGAATAATGATCATCAGGACACAAGCGGATCGCAGCTTCCGCAACGCGAGGACACACACAGCGCGTCTACGGCGCCGGTGTCTGGCGAGCAGAAACCCCGCCACAGCTATCGGTGGCCCAAAGAAGCGCGCGACCTGACCCGGACTAACCTCCATGCCAGCGGGCCGGCACTCACCCGGCTTATCGATCAGCTTGTACGACTGACTGCTTACCCACGTTGGGCCTGCCTCAGGTTCGCCCGGCGCATGGGCATTCACTCCAAAAAGCAACTCAGGGCCTGGACGACGCAGGAACAACAGCGACTCCTGAAGCTCATCGATCTGCAACCGGTCAAGGAGATTGCGAAACTCCTGCGGCGCTCCGAGAGTTCAATTTGGCACATGCTGTATCGAATGGGCGCCAGTGCCCAGATGGGAAAAGACAGCTTTACTAAATACACATTGGCGACAGCGCTCCACGTACGCCCGGAGAAGATCGAGGAGTGGATCTCGCTGGGATGGCTCGAAGTTCGCGAAATTCCGACCGGCGCCGGAAAGCGAACTATTATTGATGGTGAAGCATTTTGCGAGTTTTGCAGGAAGCACACAAAGGATGTAGTTGGGAATCGACTGAACAAGGAACGTATCGAGTTTGTCTACCACTACGCTTTTCCCGTGAACCATTCAGAGCTCTTACCGGTGCGCGCCAGCAAAAAGGAACGAAATGCGTATCTGGCGCAGGTGGAGCAACAGGACCAGGAGAATTCGTCGCTCGGCCAGCGCCGCAAGCAGCCACAAGGCCATCCAGATGATGATGACCAGGATCTCGGCTTGACTGGATGAGAATCCGTGTAATGCTTCCCAGAGGAGACCGGTGCACGTGGTAACCGAAACATCCGCTTTTCCCAGTGTGATTCGAAAGCCAAATGCCTTCTGCGCCCGGCTCATTGAATCCTACTGTTTCGGATGTGGACTGCTCATTGCGGCGAGCCCTCGGATAGGCATCCTCAGCGTCATGGAGAGACTACACACCTGCCCGGTCTATTTTCGCTACCCCAGGCGTGACTAGCCCTGAGGGCTTTCCTGAATCCCGCGCGACGCAGGTTGCGGATTACTTGTCTTTCTCTTGCGTCTTTTTAGGAGGCAAGCGCTTTTGCACAGGAAGCTTCGCCCAAATCTCTGATGGCGGTACCGCCAGTCCATGAGAAAGCTGCAAGACACCGTCAAAGGACACCGGCTGTTCACCACGTTCGATGCGCCCTATCTGATTCCGGTGATAGCCACACCTCTCCGCCAGCTTCTCCTGGGAGAGGCGCCGTTCAATCCTCAGCTTTTTGACCTGCTGGCCGAACAAAACCAATGCGCTGGACACGTGGTATAGGGTCTTCGGCAGGCGGCTCGGAATCTACATCCTGATTAGATAGCATCTTGATTAGGTGTATACTCGGGATCGATTGGCTCACCATCACGAGGACATCTGGTACTCGGCCTGTTTTACCGAGGACGACGGTATTTATTCGTGTGACCACAAGCACCCAACGCTTGCGGAGGCGATGAATTGTCTGGTTCCGGACGGGGGAGGCTTCATCCGCGCTTTTGATGGCGGGGTCTATCGGGCGCTGAACGAAGGTGAGTATAGCGATTTTCTTGAACAGCTGGAAAAAATGCCCTGGAGCAATCGCCACAGAAGCTCACTGCAGTCTGCGCGGAATGCTTGAGCAAACATCCACACAAGCCACGCCTGTCTCTGAGGCTTCGGCAATAAGGTCCGTTGCGCTGGCGTAAATCTCACTTCCAGGGTAGCGCTAAACGACCAGTTCATAGGCGTAGGTCTCCCAGAACTGGTCTGGTCATAGATCAGGGTGAAAGGTTCCCTTAGCGATCAATGATTACCTGAAATTATTGCACGAACGGCGTTACCAAATAGGTTCAATTGGTCGGTGGCATCTAAATCAGCTCGCCTTTGGTCCTGCTGGAATTGAAAGTTGCGAGGCACAGGAGGAAATAATTTACAACGCTCTGGTTAGTTGCCGCGACTTACGACGGCCATGCTTGAATGCGCCGACAGCCCGTATGACCTTCCTGCCACCATCGAACATGCTCGGTTCACTCTCACTGCTGTTAGGCATAACAGCATCCGGACCAAAGAAATGTCTCAAGTGGGCTTCTTGCCAACGACGGGATATGGCTTCCTCCGAATCAAGCACAGTCACCTGTTGAATTGCGCTGTCTTCAATCCCGTCGATGACGTCCAGCACGCTTTCGTTGGCGTCAGCCGTCACGCAAGAAACGCCAAAGAAGTGCCTCAAGTGTGCTCGTTGCCAACGACGGGCTATGGCTTCTTCCGGATCAAGTTTATTCATGTGTTTTAGATTGAACTCTCTCTGCGACGGTGCAAAGGCAGGACGTAGTAGGCCCGAAAGGCTACAGGCGTTGGCCGAGTCTTCCCCCTCTTCTCCGTTTTTGGATCTCAGCAGTTGTCATCAGACAACGCCCCAATGCGGTCCCCAAATTGCTGCGAAACTCATTTTGCAGCAACTCCGAATCACCCAGTAGCCGACGGCCGCAAGTGTGCTCGAGACTGATTCGACCGATTCGGCCATAGCCGGGACTCTCGATGTCCATACTGAGAATCAACCGCTGGGAAGGCGAAAGAACCCATGCCCTTTCAATGGTTTGAGTAGGCGGCGAGTCCACTTGTGCGGCAACCAGGAACCCGTCATCCAGCACAATTGAAAAACCGTTGAAGTCGCTGCGAAGGCTCTCTTCCAAGATGTCGGCAACCGCCGCCGTGTTGAAGGTGCGTTCCAACTGGAAGGCCGCTCTGCGGATTGCGATATTGGAATGCGCTACTTTCCTCTGTTGGCTCACCCGCAGGGCGAGCCTTCCAAATTCGGTAAACTCCTGATACCCGAGCTTGCGCACAAAGAAAAACACAAAAATAACAAATAAGGAAACTGCCGGGATCCAAACTAGCCGTGAGGGGTACAAAAAGGCAAAGCACAGCACCGTGCAACTGGCCGAAATCGCATAGAGAATGTAGACGGCCTGACGCTGGGTAAGGCCTGCCTCTAATAATTTATGGTGGATATGCTCCCGGTCAGCGCCAAACAGTGAATGACCGGATAGGAAGCGACGCACAACGGTCAGGCAAAGATCGGTAAGCGGAAGGGCCAGAGAGATGACCGGCACCAGAATCACACGCATAATGTTTGGCTGCTGTTGCGATTCTGACATAAGAAGGCCACTCAGCATAAAACCGATGAAAAGACTGCCGGAATCACCTAGAAAGATTGACGCTGGATTGAAATTGAAGACCAAAAACCCGATGTTCGCGCCGGCAAGGACCGCAATAATCAATGCAACTCCATGCCTCCCATCCACCAGGGAAAAGGCGAACAACGTGGCCATGGAGAAAAGCGTTGCCCCGGCCGCCAACCCGTCCAAGCCATCAATCAAATTGATGGCATTGCACACAATCACGACCCACAGAACGGTCAGAGCGAGACAGCCAGCCGTTGCCAAGAACGAAGTTCCGACTGCCGGATGGATGCATATGAGGCGCAAACCCGTTGCGTAGAGCGACACTCCGCCGATGATCTGAGCCGCCAACTTCCATTTGGCGCTCAAGCCTCTCAAGTCATCTACAAGTCCCACAACAAACAAGAGAGCACCGGGAAGAGTCAATTGCAAGAGCGTCGAATTCTTGGCCGCATGAACCAGCCCAAAGTGGCGGCAAAAATAATATGCTGAAAAAGCGATGATGAACGTCAGGAAAATGGCGACGCCGCCGAGCCGCGGCGTAGGCACTTTATGGATATGGCGCGTAGAGCTTGGACCAACAGCTAAGCCGTGCTTGCGCGCAAAATCGCGAATCAGCTTGGTCAAGCCCGCTGCCGCCAGCGCACTCAGAATAAGAGTAATAAAGTAGAACGACATCTACAGCCACCCTCAGTCAACAAGGAGTCCTGAGCACCCCTGGCTCCGCGCCAACCAGGGTTAATTTACTTATCGGAACGGTGCAAGAAATACTACACAAAATCCAGAAACTTGGGAATAAGACTTTTAGCACATCTCCTCTAAGGGGCTTTACTTTGAATGTTGAAGTATTGTTAAGACAAGTTCACAATCGAAGGGGAAATTCCACCCGTACACTAGGTAGGTTCGCCTATACTAAATCGCTCTCTCAGTGCGCACCTAGACATGTCGTCCCGCCGAAGGCCCAGACATCAGCGAGAATCTGTAGTTTGTTGCCGGTAAGGATACGCACTTTGGTGCACCTCGCAAGGCTCTGCATTGGAATTCATCGGCACGAGGTCTGACCGATTGGCGGCCTCTCAAACTTGATACTTCATCGCCTTGAAGCGCGGGGCCTGTGTTCTCCAAAGAGCGACAGTTGATTTAGCGTGGTAAAACGCGGGCATTCACTCCATAAGCCCGTTAAGACCGGTATTTATTTCTGATTCTTTTGGCCCCAGCCGCGCAACGGGCGGAAGCTTACCTGCAGCGCAGCGCTAACGTTGGTTTTTGGTACTGCCGAAAGCAGGGGGAAATTCCAATGTTCGTATTTGAAGGTCCCTGAAATGACCAGACCATAGACTTTCCCGAACGTCCCGGTGGCATCATAGTCGCGAAGATACCCTCCCTCTAGGAACTCCGGGTTAACATGCTGGCTTCGGTAATGTATCTGGATATTCGAAGTAGGGCTAAATCGGTATGTTGTCCAGGCATTGAGTCCACGCCCTTCCCGGCCGATTGCGTTGCCGATGATCTGACCATAGTTAGTGTAACCGCTTATATAGTGCGCGTTGGAGTACTCATTCCCAATGGCGTGCAAGTTGGGAATATCGGTATAGATCCCTTCGACGCGAAGGTCAAGCCTCGGTAGTTTTGGCAGTTGCGGCGCATACAAACCGGCGCGAAACGACGATTTGCGGGGGAACGAGACGGGCGAGATTTCGTCTTCGGTAAATGAGTCGCTGTACAACGTTAGCCATTTTCGGAGCCCGGGCAGTCGATAAGAAAAGTCAAAGGCGGAACGGCGATCTCCCGGATCAGCGGCGGCTCCAGGTATGGTATTTCCCGGTGAATAGCTTCGCAATAGAGAGTGCAGGGTCAGCGGAAAACCGGGGCCGCTAAAGATCGCAGTTTCATCAAAACCAAATTCGAGATTGCTTGTGGGTTTAAACGAGAATTTGGCGCCTTGCAAAGCAGGATGCGGGTGCAGGGCGGGCCCAATTACCTGGTTGTTCCCGGCGCTGTCTACAATCGACACGAACTCTTGTCCGCCCAATTGGCTCCAAAACGCTTCCAGCCGAATCGGGCCCATTAACCTGAAAAGCCAAGGCAGAACGAAGGGCGTCGCCCGGGAAATCCGCAGCATGGGGAGGGATTGCGCATTGTTGCTTGCCAGGAAAGGACCGTCCGCTCCCGGCCCCCACCACAGAGTTTGCTGGCCAAAAGAGATGATGTTGTTGTGAAAATTGAACGCGACATATGCATCCAGGAAGCGGAGCTGGTCAACTGATTGTGTGCGTTGCGGCGGAGCGAAGGGTAGGCTTTCAAGGTTGGCGATAGCTTGTTGTGCGGCCGCGGGCTGAGCCGCGAGGGTGCCCGCATGCTGGTATTCCCCGCGCACATAAAATGCTAATGGCCCCACCACTGCGCGGGTGGACACTCCGGCGATCGAATTGGCACCGGTTCCAAACGGCCGTCCGAAGTCATCTGTAAAAGTCTTTGCAAAATGGTAGTCATCAGCCAGGGGCTGACCGGATACATAACCAGCTCGGGTGTATATCTCATCAATACGATCGTAGGGTTGGTTCTGGCTGCCATCCAGTTCCACTGCAAATTCATTTGCGAGCGCACGAACCGTCGTTGCTGGCAGGTCATGCGCATCTGGATCGATGAATGTCTCGGCTTCGGCGACCAGGCGGGCGCATTCAGAACGTGTCCAGGGACGCAGGCCAGCCGCCCCGGAACGCACAAAGCCCAAGGCCGCCAGCTGGTCAAAAGCGGGATAAACCCAGCTGTCAATGGGGACAAAGGTAGTGCCCGTTTGTGGACCGGCAAACGGGTGTTTTTCTGATACGAAAGTGCCGTACGCACCCCCGTCGATGTCGGGGTCATGATGGGCGCGATAGACCTGCCGGCCAATCAACCAACCCAGAGCGGCACCAGCCACAACGTCAGATGGAAAATGCTCGCGACCTGTGACCCGTGCAACGCTCACCGCGCTGGCCGTACCGTACGCAAGCCCTTGGGATAGCCATCCGGGATATTCGTGCGCAATGATAGAGGCAGCCGTCCAGCTCAACATCGAGTGGTCTGAAGGAAATGACGGATTGCTGAACTGCTGGAAAAAGCGCCCTTGCCCATCGGTCGTCGTTGGCCGTTCTCGCCCCAACGCCCTACCGATGGCCTCATTGACAATCCA
>Ga0126378_10000842_pt1 | contig 22564 bp, 18 predicted proteins | sample PanSoiMetPlot_23_FD_92587 | JGI IMG/M metagenome (GOLD analysis project Ga0126378, IMG submission 92587) | Tropical forest soil microbial communities from Panama - MetaG Plot_23 | ecosystem: Environmental > Terrestrial > Soil > Tropical forest > Bulk soil | place: Panama | collected 2016-02-17
CTTGCCCAGCTTGCCGACGAGACGGCAGCCAGGTTCCCGGCCGCCGCCGGCATGCAGATCGGGCCCGAGCAAGGCACATTCATGACCTTGCTCACGCAGCTCACCGGCGCCAGCCGGGTGCTGGAGGTCGGTACCTTCACCGGGTACTCCTCGATCTGCCTCGCCCGCGGCCTGACCAGCGGCGGCACGCTGACATGCTGCGACGTCAGCGAGGAGTGGACATCCGTCGCCCGCAAGTACTGGGACCTCGCCGGGGTGGCCGATCGGATCCGGCTCGAGCTGCGGCCAGCGCTGGAAACGCTGCAGGCGTTGCCGGCCAGCGAGGACTTCGACCTTGCGTTCATCGACGCCGACAAGACCGGCTATATCAGCTACTGGGATGAGGTCGTGCCCAGGATCAGGCCGGGCGGGATCATCCTGGTCGACAACACGCTCTGGCACGGCCGCGTCGTCGACCTGGCCACGACGGACGAGAACGTGCTGGGCATCCGCGCCTTCAACGACCACGCTGCCGCCGACGACCGGGTCGTGCTCGTGCTGCTGCCAATCGGCGACGGGCTGACGATGGCCCGCAAGAAGTAAGCGGACTGACGTATTTCCTGGCTCGGGTCAGCCGTGAGAACTATCGGCGCGACTGGCTGAGCGAGAAAGCCTCGTCGGGCTCGATCTCGATCCGCTCACGCCGGAGCTCGTCGTGGACAGTGGATTCCTCGTCGATTCGCTTGGCCAGGAGCCGAACGCGCTCGACCGGCACGACCTCTTTGCGCAGGATGGCGCGCTCCTCATGCAGGATGATCTCCTGCTCGCCTTCCTGAATAGCGCCGCTGATCTCCTCCTCGGCTGTGATCGGAACGCGCTCGACGTCGTACTCCTCGTGGAAGACGTGGATGGCCTGATCGATTGGCTCGACGTCCACGTACTTGTGCAGCTTGACGCGGCCGGTTTCGAGCATCTCCGTGCCGACCTGGATGCGCTCTTCCTGGCGGACGAGCCACTCTCCCGGGGCCATCTCGCCCTGATGCATCGATTCCGGAGCCACCATAGGCTGCGGCGTCGTCTCCTGCTGAGCCATGGTGTCTTGAGCCATCTGCTCGCGGGCTATCTGTTACTCGGCCATCCGCCCGCGGGGCTGCTGAATTGGGACGGTCAGGCCGTAGTAGCGGCTGAGCTCTTCTGCCTGCGCAGCAGACATGTGCTGGCCAGCGTCGATGTTAGGACCACCCATGATCTTCTGGGCGTCGAACGGGACCAGCAGCCCCTCCGGGGTCACCTTGGCGCTGCCCAGCGGGACGAAGCGGCCCGTCTTGCCGGAGCGGACGCGAGCCCAGGCGGGCGTCCCGTCTACGTCGTCCCTGAAGACCTGTTCGACGGTCCCCACGACCTTGCCATCAGCGCCGGTTACCCGTGCACCGAGAAGGTCTTCGGCCTGAGTCGTCATGGTGACATCTCCCCCCGAGTCGCTATCACCGTACGGCCGTAGGCCACAGCAGCGGCCCCGACTCACCTACCGACGGTAATCTACCCACCACTGTCCGTTTCAAGGCCCGAGAATTGCCGCCGAGGCGACGCCCGCGCGGTCCGTCCAACGTCAGCTGCTCTGGAGAGTCTGAAGCCAGAAAGTCACCAGCGCAGCCCTCGGTCGGTACGATGTCCCGCTATGGCGGCATTGTTCAGCCGGATAATTCCGATCTTGTTCGTCGGCGACCTGCACGCCGAGCGCGACTTCTATGTGAGCCTCGGTTTCCATGTCACCTACGAAGGCCCGGAGTACCCGTACTTTCTGGCGCTAGGTCACGGCAAGGTCGAATTCGGCATCGAGTGGCGGCAGGACTTCTCGCCTGCTGGGCCCGACAAGGTTCTCACCTGGCAATTCGGCGTGAGCGATCTCGATCTGGCCAAAAAGCGGCTGGAGGAGGTCGGCGTCCGCTACCGCGAGGAACTGATGACGCCGAGCCCGGACTGGCAGTACCGGGTGCTGCATGCCAGAACTCCCAATGGCTATCACCTGCTCCTCGAGGAGGGCAGCGACTAACAGCCCTGGGCTGCCGGTCTGACTCTCGAATAAAGGCCCGGCCGGACGCGAGCCGAGCAGGCCACAGCAGCTCTGTCCGCCATGCGAGCATGGGCACATGCGGATCAGCGGCGTTGACTCGACTGACCTTTTCCGTGGCACAGCGGCCCGGCCGCTACAACTCATCCGGGTGCGCCTGGTCAACGATGGCCCGAACGCGGTCGCTGCAAACGAGACCGTGCTGGTCACGATCAACGGCGCAGCAGTCAGCACGCCCGAGCCCGCGCGGGGAACCGGCCTCGAGCTAGGGGCCGAGGTCACCGTCGAGGTCGAAGTCGAGGCGGCTGCTCCGGTACAACCGGGCTCGTCTCGACCTGTGCTCGTGCGCGCAACCGCGCCGTCGGCCGAGACGGAGCTAGCGACGGCCATCATCGTGGCCGAACCGGGCTGGGTCATGTGGATGGTCAGTCACTTCCACTACGACCCGGTCTGGTGGAACACCCAAGGTCAGTTCACCGAGTCTCGCCTGCTCCTGCCTGGTGAGCACGGCGAAGAACCTGAAGTGCGGACCGCGTTCGAGCTCGTGCGGATGCACCTTGATGCCGCCGTCCGTGACCCTGACTACAAGTTCGTCCTGGCCGAACTCGACTACCTGAAGCCTCATTTCGACGCGCACCCAGAGGACCGGGCCCAGCTACTCGAGTTCATCGCGGCGGGCCGGATCGAGCTTGTCGGCGGGAGCTACAACGAGCCCAACACGAACCTCACATGCGCCGAGTCGACGATCCGCAACGCCGTCTACGGCATCGCCTACCAGCGCGACGTGCTCGGCGGCAACCCGCGCACGTCGTGGATGCTGGACGCCTTCGGCTTCGACCCTGGCTACCCGGGCATCATGGCCGCTGCGGGCCTGACCGAGTCCGCGTGGGCTCGCGGGCCGTTCCACCAGTGGGGGCCGAACCAGTCGACTGGCGACAACAAGCTCATGCAGTTTGCGTCGGAGTTCGAGTGGCTGTCCCCCGACGGTAAGGGCCTGCTCACGAGCTACATGGCCAACCACTACTCGGCCGGCTGGCTGGCCGGCTGGCACGCCAAGGATCTGGCTACCGCGGAAAGAGACGCCTACAAGCAGTTCAGTCAGCTCGCGCCGGTCGCGGCCACTCGTAACGTCCTGCTGCCGGTCGGCGGCGATCACGTCGTGCCGGCCCGCTGGGCTACGGCGATTCACCGGGACTGGAATGCGCGTTACACCTGGCCGCGATTCGTGACCGCGGTGCCGAGCGAGTTCTTCGCCGCAGTGCGCGCAGAGGCAACGGACCGGGGCGTGTGGATCACGCCGCAAACCAGGGACATGAACCCTGTCTACACAGGCAAGGACGTCACCTATATCGATACCAAGCAGGCGCAGCGCGCGGCCGAGGCCGCGGTACTCGATGGCGAGCGCCTCGCCACGCTGGCCTGGCTGGCTGGCGCGGACTATCCGATCGCGAGCCTAGACAAGGCCTGGCGTCAGCTCGTCTTCGGCGCTCATCACGACGCCATCACCGGCAGCGAGGGCGACCAGGTCTACCTCGATCTGCTCGGCGGGTGGCGCGAGGCCTGGGAGCGCGGCGAGCAGGCGCGCGCCACAGCGATCTCGTTCCTGGTCGGCCTCGCCGACACCGCAAGCGCGGCCGCGCCGACTGGGCCCGGCGACGGGATCGCGGTCGTGGTGGTGAACTCGCTGTCGTTCGGACGCACCAGCATGGCAACAATCGCACTCACGCTGCCCGCAGGCTGGTCGTCCTGGCTGAGCCTGCACGACGACGCTGGCGCCACAATCCCGTTCCTCGCCGACGGCGCGGCTCATGATGCGAGTGGCGCGCTCAGCGCGGTGACCATAACCTTCCGTGCCGTCGACGTCCCTGGTGTCGGTTACCGCAGCTACGTCGTCCGGCCGGCCACCGGCGACGGGGACGGCGCCGCCTGGCAGCGCGCCGATTCTGCCGCGCGCCCACTGCTGGAGAATGACGTCTTCGCCGTCGAGGCCGACGCGTCACGCGGCGGGACCCTGGCGCGCGTGCTGGACAAGAGATCCGGCACTGACCTGCTGCAGCCTGGCGGCGGCGGGAACGAGCTACTGCTGCAACCAGAGCACCCGGGACACCCGCGCTGGGCCGAGGGTCCGTGGCTACTGTGCCCCGCCGGTCCCGGCATCGGGACCACCACCAAGACCGCAGCCGTCCGGGTGGAGCGATGCCCGATCGGCGGTCGGATGGTCGCCGAGCTCGAGCTTGGCGGATTGGTGATCACGCAGGAGACGCTGCTATGGGACGGAGCGGACCGGGTCGAGTTCCGCACGCACATCGACGGCTCGATCGGCCAGGACCGCCTGCTTCGCGTGATATTCCCGGTCGACGTGCCCGGCGGGCTGCCGGTGTATCAGACCGCGGTGGCCGTCGTCGGGCGGCCGCCGGGGCCAATCGATATCGACGTAGCTGAGCACTGGTACACCCTCGACAGCCCGGCGAACGAATGGCTCGCTGTCGGTGCCACGGCCGCCGTAGCGGTCACCGGGCCCGAGGGTCGCCGGCAGCTTCAGGCCATCGGGGTCGCCGAGGTCGTGGCGCCGCCGTCATTGCGGGCACCAGCCCGGGCGCTGATGGCAGCGCTGGCCGGCCAAGGCGTCACGGCAACCTGCTCGCTACCCGACGGACCGCGGTACGGCTACCAGGACCTCGACTCGAATCTGCCCGACTTTCGGATCTGCCTCGGCGGCCCGGCCGACAACGAGCTGACCGCGCAGGTGCTGGCCGCGGCCGGACCTGCCGCGGCCGCCGCCATCGACACTCAGCTCGCCGCCACCGGGGTGGCAAGGCTGTGGCTGCCGGCCACCCGAAGCCGCGCTGAGGCCTTCGGACCTGGCGCCGACGTGCGCGGGGCGCTGGACTTGCCGGTGCTCGTGGTCGCCGCTGCCGACCTGGCCGCCGAGACCGAACGGCTCGCGGCCGACCTGGCAGACGCCGTCATCGAGGCGGACACGGTCACGGATCCGGGTCCAGAAGGAACCAGCGCGACCGAGATTGGCGCGGGCGGCGCTGGGACTGTGCTCGCGCCGCACACCGTGGCGCTGCTGAACCGCGGCACGCCGAGCGGCCTTGTGACTCCCGACGGGCGGCTCACTATGGCGCTGATGCGGGCGTGCAGCACGTGGCCATGCGGGATCTGGATCGACGGCAAGAAGCGGACCACTCCGGACGGCACGAGTTTTGCCTGGCAGCACTGGAGCCACACGTTCGAGTACGCCCTGGCAGCTGGCACTGGCACGTGGCGGACCGCTGGATTCGGGGCGGCGGGCCAGGACTACAACCAGGACTTGCTCACGGTTGTCACCGGGCTGCACGGGGGGCCGCTGCCTGCGAGCACGCGGCTTGCCAGCGTCGACCCGCCTGGTGCGCTGCTGTCTGCGCTCAAGCCACACGGCAACCCGCTGGCGCCTGGCGCGCAGCCCGATCCAGCAGACGGCCTCACGGTACGGCTACGCGACGCGAGCGGCGCCGGGCCACTCGACGCGCGGGTGGGCCTGTTCACCGGTATAGCGTCAGCGGCCGCGACTGGTCTGTGCGAAGACGGTCCGAGCGACCCCGTTCCCATCGTTGAGTCGGTCGCGGCGGTCACGGTCCCGCGGGCCGGGCTGACGACGATGGTCGCGATGCCCGCCGAGGCTGCGCCGCCGCGCGGCGCGGTCGCCGACAGCGTGGAGCCTGCACAGCCCGTGTATGCCCGGTACTGGATGCACGGCAAGGGCCCTGCGCCGGCGGGTAACGTCCCGGTCGCCGTGCATCTGTCGCCGACCACCGTGCGTCTGGATGGGGGCCAAGCCGGCGCGTTGCGCCTCACGGTCGCCTGCGGCCGGGCGCCCGCATCCGGTGTCGTCCGCATCGACGTACCGGCCGACATCACTGTGACCCCCGCAGGGCCGCTGCGTTACGACCTGCAGCCGCTGGGCTATCAGGCCTTCGACCTGACCGTACGGGCGCCGGACAGCGCCGGGCCTGGCCGGTGGTTCGCCACGGCGTCGATCGAGGAACCGTCGGGCCAGGTGATCGAAGACAGCGCGCTCCTTTCCATCGGGCAGCCGCCGCCGCCACAGCTCGACCTGCCGTGGGACGAGGTACTCGCGATGCAGGAGGCGGTTGCGACGGCGCAGGCAGGCGAGGCTGACGTCAGCCTGCTGAGTCCGACGCTAGCGATCAGGCCGGGCGGGAACGGGGCCGTCGAGGTGCTCGTCCGGAACCGGACGGCCGCCGCCATCCACGGCGAAGCTCAGCTCATGTCGCCGTTCGGTAGCTGGCGGCAGATGTCGCCGTGGACGACCGGATTCGCGTTGGCCGCCGGGGCGGAACGCACACTGCGATTCGAGGTGCGCATCCCGGTCACGGCACGAGTCGGCGAGCAGTGGTGGGCGATCGTCAAAGTGATGTACTTCGGCCGGCTTCTGTACTCCGAGCCAGCCGAGGTCACGATCGTGTAGTGCGCTGTTAGACGCGCGGCGGCCTGTTCTCAAACGGCGTGCTGAGCACGATGGTGGTGTGCGTGGAGACGTTCGCGGCTGCCCGGATCTCCTGCAGCAGATCCTCGAGGTCGCCCGGCGACCCCACCCTGACCTTCAGGATGTAACTGGCGTCGCCGGCCACGCTGTGACATGCCTCGATCGCCGTCAGATGCTTGAGCCGATCCGGGGCGTCATCCGGCGCCGCCGGGTCGAACGACTTGATGGACACGAAGGCCGTTAGCGGCAGGCCGATCTCCTCGGCGCTGATGACCGCGGCATATCCCTTGATCACGCCGCGTTCCTCGAGCCGACGGACGCGCTGCTGGGCTGCCGACACCGAAAGGCCAGTCCGGCGCGCCAGCTCGGTAAAGCTCATCCGGCCGTCGCAGGCAAGCAGTGAGATGATGGCCGCGTTGATCTCCTCCACGCGGCAACGTTAACGCCTCCGCGCAGGTCACTCCGCCCACTCCACGGATAACAGAACTATAACGGGCTTACGCTCCCGTAACATGCTCATCCGCCGGATAGCCGGGCCGACGGGCGCAAAGGTACGCTCCGGCCAGGGGCCCGCCCGGGCCGCGGCTATCGAGTGAGGTTCTCATGGCACAGATCGTGCTGGATCACGTGGACAAGGTCTATCCGGGCGGCGTCAAGGGCATCGACGCACTGGACCTGACCATCACCGATGGTGAATTCATGGTGCTGGTCGGCCCGTCTGGGTGCGGCAAGTCCACGGCACTTCGATCCATCGCCGGGCTTGAGGACATCACCGCGGGCACCATCACGATCGGCAACCGGGTCGTCAACGACCTGCCGCCCAAGGACCGCGATATCGCGATGGTGTTCCAGAACTATGCGCTCTACCCGCACATGACCGTGGAGCAGAACCTCGCCTTCGGGCTGCAGCAGCGCAAGACGCCGAAGGACGAGATCAAGCGGCGGGTCACCGACGTGGCCAGGATGCTCGGCCTGGAGGACTACCTGAAGCGCAAGCCGGCCGCGCTGTCTGGTGGTCAACGCCAGCGGGTCGCGATGGGCCGTGCGATCGTGCGGGAACCGCAGGCCTTCCTGATGGACGAGCCGCTATCGAACCTCGACGCAAAGCTCCGCGTGTCCATGCGTGCCTCGTTGTCGCAACTGCATGAGCGTCTCGGCGTCACGACCGTCTACGTGACCCACGATCAGGTCGAGGCGATGACGCTCGGCCAGCGGGTCTGCGTGCTCCGCGATGGCCGGCTGCAGCAAGTCGACACGCCGCAGGCGCTGTACAACTCGCCGGTCAACCTCTTCGTCGCTGGCTTCATCGGCTCACCAGCGATGAACTTCGCCGCAGCCCGGCTCGTCCGGGACGACGGTCCGGCTGTTACCTTGGCCGGGCACAAGCTTGCGGTCGACGACAAGCTACTGTCGTCCCGCCCCGGCCTGGACAGCTACTTCGAGAGGGACGTCATCCTGGGGGTGCGGCCGTCGGACTTCGAAGACGCAGCGCTGGCCGAGCCGACCTGGGCCCGGATGCCAGTCCACGTCAGCGTCACCGAAGAGCTCGGCAGCGAGATTCACGTGATCTTCACCATCGACGCGCCGCCTGTGCAACACGCCAGCATTACCGAGGCTCGCTCGGACGACGGCGAGGACGAGGCGATCCCGCTGGCCGACAACAAGACACTGTGGACCGCCCGGGTCGCGGCCCGGAGCGCTATCAAGCCAGGATCGGATACGACGCTCGCGGTCGACACGTCGAATCTGCAGTTCTTCGACCCAGCGACCGGACTGTCGATCGGCCGTACGGCCGGCTAAGGACCGAGCACCGCCACCCGCGGCAGGCGGCCAAAAGGTCGAGTCGGCAGCATGCCGACAACGGCCGCGGCGATGATGGCCAGCCCAATCGCCGCGGCCAGCGTTGTCATGGACGGCGGCCGGCCGATCCCGCTGCCAAGGCCATACAGCCGCGATACAGCGCTGATGAGCGACGTGCTGACCAGCCGCCCGACCACAGCGCCTACGACCACGGCCAGCAGCGCGAGCACTGTCGTCCGCGCCATCAGCGCGCTGCGCACCTGCAAGGGGGTTAGCCCCATGGCGCGCAGCACACCCACGTCGCGCTCGTGATCGCGGTATCCCAGGAGCGATGCCGTGAGCAAGCTGGTCAGCGCGATCACCGCCAGCACGACGATGAGCGCGACCAGGGCCGCTCGCACAATGCCGAGCTGGTCCGCCGGGTTCGGCACGACAGCCACGTCCAGGCGCCCGCCCGAGGTGCGGGTGAGCCTGGCGGCCGCCGTCGCCGGGCTGACGCCGGGCCGGAGGATCAGACTGTAAAAACCGATCGGGGCAGGCGCCCCTTCGTCGGCCAGCGTGTCGCGGCCGTAGGCGATTACCTCTCCGCCGTACTGCGGGTCAATGATGCGACCGACAATCTGAAAGGTGACGGGCACACCGCCGAACCACATCCGCACGAACTGACCGATCCTCAGGCCCAGCGACGTCAGCAGCGCTTCGGTCGCGACAGCTTGCTCCGGGGCGTGGTACAGGTGCCCCTGAACGACGTGGAACGGGTAAGGCTGCTGTGAGGTACCCATGCCGAGCGTGGTGATTGTGGTGGTCTCCCCCGGAACGAGCGCCTCAACCCGGTCGCAGTAGTAGGCGCTCTGCACTTGCGGGTCAGCGCTGACGACCTGATAGGCCTGGGCCGGGGTCAGCGAGCCCGGGCTCGCGGTGACACGGGCGGCGAGGCCGATGTCGGCGGGATTGCGCTGGACATCGTCCAGCGTCGCCCAGAATCCTAGGCCGATCGTAATCATCAGCATCGGCATCGCCAGGCCGCCGATGGCCAGCGCAGCCGACAGCTTCCGGACGAAGGCAGCGCGTGCGCCGAGCACCACCGCTGGCGGCATCCGCGCCGCCATCGCGTAGCTGGCCAGGCGCGACAGATGGCCACGCGGGGGAACTGAACGGACCGCGGCGATTGGCTTGACGCGACCCGCCTGCCACGCGGGTGCCGCCGTGGCCAGCAGCACGACGCCGAACGTCCCGCCGAGGATGATGCCTGCCCAGCCGCTCGGCACGGTAGCGGCCACCGCGCTGACCCCGGGTACGCGGCCGAGAAGCAAGGGCGTGAGCAGCCGCGCCGCTGCCAGGCCGACCAGTATTCCCGCTCCGGTGAAGATGGCGTGCTCGGCCGTCATCATGCCCATGACCTGGACCGGGGTGAAGCCGAGCGTTTTGAGCATGCCGAGGTCAGCGTTCTGCAGCAGCACCCGGCCGCTCGTGACGTTGACAATGGCCAGCACCGCCGCGCCGAGGGCCATGAGCCCGAAGAGCGCCAGCAGAAGACCGAGCAACGGGTCACGGCGCGACATCGACTGCTGCACTTGCTGCCACGTCGACACAGTGCCGACCGCGCTACTGCCGAGCTGAGTGACGACCTGCTGGACGACGACATTTGTCGCGGCCGGATTGGCGATGCGCAGTCCGACGACCTCTTCGGTTCGGCCGGCGATCGGCTCGATCTCGCGCAGCAGGGTCGGCAGGACCCAGATGAGGCCCGGTGTCTGATCTGGATAGAAGCCCTGATCCGACGTGTCGGCGATGCCGAGCACGCGCACGCGCAGACGGGCTGTCTCGTCGACGTTGTCCAGCACGAGCGAGCTGCCGACCGCCGCGTGGATTGCCTGAGCGAAAGACGCGTCCAATACCACACCATGGACAGATTTAGCCGTGAGCCACCCGCCCGATGTCATGAGCGGCCTGCCAACGGCGGGGGGCACTGGGGTCATCGCACGCAACTCAACCCTGACGCGCTGGCCGTGCTGGACCACGCTCGCCGCCGTCGAGGAATAGGGGCCCGCCACCGCCTCAATGTCCCTCAACTGTCGCCGCAGCCGGCTGACGTCAGTGCCGGGCGACAAGTGGAGCCAGATCTGCGCGCCTCTCGTCGCAGTGAAAAGGCCCTGCCACGGATTGGTCGCGCCCTGCAGCAGGCCAGCCGACAGCAGGAGCGCGAGCACGACACCCGCTACGACACCGACGATGACAACGGCACGCGCCTTGCTTGCCCGCAGATCAGCCCTGATCCAGCGGGCCATGGCGCGCATCTGATCAGCCGCGCAACTTCAGGACGTCCGGCAGCGGCGTCGGGCGTTGCTTCACTGGCATGGGTGCGTCGTCCACGATCATGCCGTCGAACAAGCTGACGACGCGGTCAGCCGCGCTCGCCACCCGCAGATCGTGTGTGACCAGGAGGATGGACTGGCCGTCGGCATGTACCCGGCTGAGCAAGCGCAGGACCGCCATCGCTGCCGCACTGTCCAGGTTGCCCGTCGGCTCGTCAGCCAGCAGAAGAAGAGGCCTGTTCACCATCGCCCTCGCAAGAGCGACCCGCTGTTGCTCGCCGCCAGACAGTCGGGCGGGCGCGGCATCTGCCTTGGCGGCTAGGCCGAGCTCGCCGAGCAACTCCGCGCGCCTCGTCGTGGCCTGTTTCCGGCTTGCACCAGCCATGAGCGCGGCGAGTTCCACGTTGTCAGCGACGGTCATGTTTGACACGAGATTGAAGAACTGGAATACGAACCCGATGTGCCTACGGCGGAGGATTGCCCACCGCGCCTGGCTTAATTTGTCGACACGCTCCCCGTTCAGCCAGATCTCACCGCTGGTCGGCCGCTCGAGCCCGCCGAGCATGTGCAGCAGCGTGGACTTGCCGGAAGCCGACGGTCCGGTAATCGCGACGAATTCGCCGTGCTCGAGTCGCAAGTCCACGCCGCGTACGGCCGGCACGATGACGCCGTCGCCGGTGTACGTCTTGCTGAGGCCGCTCGCTCTCAGCAGCAGCCGGCCGTCGTTCCCGCTCGACCCGGCACCGGTCACATGAACTCCTCCTGGCAACGCTGAAGCCAGTCCAGATCGGCCTGCAGGTGCAGCATTGCGCCCTCGATAAGCAGCCTGGGTATCTTCCTGTCCGCGCCCACTGCGAGGTCAGCGAGGCTACGCATCTGCATCAGGTAGTGGCGGCGCTGCCGGTTGATGAGCCCCAGCCGATCGGAAGTGCCGGACAGCTCACTGAGCGCGAGCTTCATGAAGAACTCGTCGCGGATACGCGGGCCCTCGCTAGTCGCGTCGATCCAGCTGACCACAGCCTCGCGACCGGCGTCGGTCAGCTCGTAAACGCGCTTGTTCGGCCTGGTCGCCTGGATGACATCCTGACTGCGAACGAGCCCGTCGCGCTCGAGCCGCTGCAGCGTCACGTAGATCTGGCCGATGTTCGGCGTCGGGTATGCCTCGCCGAACAGCTGCTCGAGCTGCGTCTTCAGCTCGTAGCCGTGGGCCGGCTCCTTGGCGAGTAGCGCTAGCAACGGCATGCGCATAAACGTGGTCCCTTCCCGCCACTGGCCTTCATATTCGCACACGGCCGGTACATCCGCGCCGTCTGTTCCGGCCGGTTACAGAGCCTTTCGTTTCTCTGGTGTGTCATTGACGCGTACCTAACACGCGTATATAACAAGTATGTACTGGCCGGCCGCATGTTTAACCCGGCGTTAACGAGCCAGGTACCGCTGGCCGGCAGAGACGCCGGCAGAAGGCAGACCAGGTGAGTCGGATAAGGGCTTGGAGCACGCTAGCGGCGCTAGCTGCTTGCGGTGCCCTAACGATCGCGGTCAGCAGCTGCGGGCCTCTCGGAGGCGCGGGCTCAGCTGCGGTGCCGACGGCCAGCCCAGGCTCGACCGCCCGGCTCGAAGCGACCGGCCCGATTACGTTCGCTACCGGCAAGGTCGACACCGGCTACGTCGCGCCGCTGATCGCGCAGTGGAATAGGGCGAATCCGCAGCAGAAGGTCACCCCCATCTACCTGCCGGACGACGCTGACGATCAGCACGCGCAACTCGTTGCCAATCTCCAGGCCCACAGCACCGTGTACGACGTCATGAGCCTAGATGTCATCTGGACAGCCGAGTTCGCCAGCAGCGGCTGGATCACGCCAATCAGTTCGAAGCGCTTTCCCCTGACCAGTTTCCTGCGGCCGGCGGTCGCGACGGCGACCTACCAGGGCCGTCTGTACGCCGTGCCATTTACGAGCAACGCAACGCTGCTGTACTACCGCTCGGACATTCTCCGCTCCGCGCACACGAGCCCGCCCACGACCTGGGCACAGCTTGCCACCCTGGCGAAAACCGTCGCGCCACGCTACGACATGGGCGGATACGGCAGCCAGTTCCAGGCGTATGAGGGCCTAACCGTCAACTTCGCCGAGGCTGTCCAGTCCGCAGGCGGGTCGTTACTCGCGCCCGGCGGCACGGCGGTAACCATCGACTCACCGCAGGCGACGCGCGCGCTGGAATTCCTTGTCAGCGGGCTTCGGGAAGGCTGGATACCGCAGGCGTCGCTCGGCTGGAACGAGGAAGCCTCACGGCAGGCATTCGAATCCGGCAGGCTGCTCTTCCTGAGCAACTGGCCGTATGTCTACGGCGAGGCGAGCCAGCGCACGTCTGGTAACAAGGTCGCCGGCCGCTTCGGCGTCGCTCCCGTGCCGGGCCTCGACGGTCCCGGCTCCAGCACGCTCGGCGGTGCGAACCTTGCGATCAGTTCGTTTGCGCCGCACCCGGCGACGGCGCTGGCGTTCATCAGGTTCCTCACCAGCATGGCCAGCGAACGACAGATTTTGCTGCGGTCAGCACTGCCGCCGGTGTGGACCGCCCTGTACAGCGAGTCGTCGCTGGTCCGGCGCTTCCCGTTCCTGCCGGTGCTCAAGCAGGCCATCCTCGCTGCCCGCCCTCGTCCCGCCATCGTCAACTACAACCAGTTCAGCCTGGCGATCTCCAGCGCTGCACACCAGGCGCTCGCGCAACGGCTCTCCGTCAGCGCGGCGCTCACCGAGCTCTCAGCCGAGCTCAGGCAGATCCTCCGCTCCGGTTAGCCCCGAGCGCGCCCTGCAGCGGCGCGCAACACCAGCAAAAGGAGGCGGCCACCATGCACATGTGGCCAACAAGCACAAACCGCAGGGCCGTCGCGGCCATTTCCGTGGCCGGGCTGGTAGCGGTCGGGCTGGCTGCCTGCGGCAGCTCTGCTCCGACCGCGAGCAGCCAGGTCGCGCTCAGCGCTAAGCAGACCATCGTGTTCGCCACTCAGGGCCTAGGCTCGGAGGGCACCGCGACAACCACGGCGGTGAAGGCCTTTGAGAAGCTGCACCCGAACATCACGGTGCAGATCCTCTCCCTGTCACCGACATCGGACGTCGCGTTCGAGCAGCTCACGCAGCGCTTCACCGCGGGATCAAGCTCGCCGGACGTGATCACCTCGGACGTGATCTGGCCGGCCCAGTTCGCGCAGTCCGGCTGGCTGGCCAACCTGGCCAAATTCCACCCGGACACCAGCGCCTACTTCTCGGGCCAGATGGCCACCGGTCAGTACAAGGGCGGCGTCTACGCGATCCCGTGGTTCATCAACGCCGAAGGACTCTATTACCGCACTGACCTGATCAAGACCCCGCCCACCACGGCTGCGGCGCTGTTCAGTGACGCGGTGGCAGCCATGAAGAGCGACCATGCGCTCAAGGAGGGGCTGGCGTTCGAGGGCGACAAGTACGAGGGCGCCGTGACCGCGTTCCAGAGCATGGGCGGCCAGCTCACGCCGTCAGCTCTGACCAATATCAACACGCCCAGCAACGTTGGCGTGCTGACGATGATGCGCGACGCGATTTACAAGTACCACATCGCGCCGACCGCGGTCTCGACGTGGGAAGAGTCCCAGGTGCAGAACGCGTGGCTGGCGGGCCAGACCCCGTTCGCGCTGAACTGGCCCTACATCTTCGCGCTCTCTGACGCGAAAGGCTGCCAGCCAGGGTGCAGCGCGGTCTTCGGCAAGACCGGCTGGGTACCGTTCCCGAACCCGACCGGCACACCGCAGGCCTCCCTCGGCGGCGATGATCTCGCGGTCAACGCCAGGAGCATGCATCAGGCCGCTGACTTTGCCTTCATTCAGTACCTGTCCAGCGACACGGCTCAGATCGCCCGAGCCATCGCGGCAGGTGACCCGCCGTCGGTGAAGTCGGCATACGGCTCGCAGCTGTACGCGGCGGCGCCGTACTTCCAGCAGGAGCAGGCGGTGTTCAGCGCCGCGACACCACGGCCGGTCAGCCCCGTCTACACGCAGATCTCCAGCCAACTGCAGGCCATGATCACGTCGGTGCTGAGCGGCTCATCGACACCGTCGGCTGCCCTGTCGTCCACCGGGCCGACTATCACGCAGTTGTTGCAGACCGTGTCGTCGGGTGGGTGACCCGGCGTGACCGCACGCCAGGAGCCTGCGGTTCCGGCGGGGCCAGCTGGTCTGGCCCCGCCGGAAGGCGCCGCCACCGCGAAAGCGATCGGCGGACCGCGTCGCCGAGGCAGCTACAGCTTGGCGGCCCGGGACCGGCGGTTCGGGTACGGGCTGGTCGCGCCAGCGGTCATCGTACTGCTAGCGATCACCGCATTCCCGCTGGTCTACAACGTCTGGATCTCGTTCCACAACGCTTGGTATCTGTTCCCGACCACCTTCAGCAACTTCGCCGGTGTCAAGAACTACAAGGAGTTGTTCACCGGCGGTGCATTCCTGCCGTCGCTGTACCGCACGCTCGGATTCACCGCCGTCTCGGTTGCCGTCGAGCTGATCATCGGGCTCGCCTTGGCGCTCGCGCTGAACCGGAAGTTCCGCGGCCGCGGCATCGTGCGCGCCGCAATCCTGATCCCCTGGGCAGTCCCCACGGTCGTGTCCGGGCTGCTGTGGAAGTCGATGTTCGACCCACAGAATGGCTTCGTCAACTACATCCTCACCCAACTGCACCTGCCGCTCGCGCACACCACCTGGCTGTCGCAGACGTGGACCTCATGGGGGGCGATCCTGCTCGCCGACGCCTGGCGCAACACCCCGTTTATGGCGCTGCTGCTTCTGGCAGGCCTGCAAGTGATCCCGCGCGACGTCTACGAGGCGGCGAAGATCGACGGCGCCGGGGCAATCCGGACCTTCCGCCAGATCACTCTGCCAATGCTCAAGCCCGCCCTGATGGTGGCACTGATCTTCCGGACGCTGTCGTCGTTCCTGATCTTCGACGTCATCTACGCGATGTCCCATGGCGGGCCAGGCAACTCGACGCAAGTGCTCGCGTACCTGAACTGGTCCTCAATGTTCGTGCAGGGCGGCAACTACGGCCTGGGCGCGGCGATATCGGTGGCGCTGATGGTGATGTCCCTAGTCATCGCCGCGATCTACGTCGCGTCGTTCCGCACCGAGCAAGTCGTATAACCCTGAAGGAGTCAGATGGCCGCACTCACTACAGCGACCCCGTCGGCCGTCAGGACAGCCGGGCGGCGAACGCGGACACGCCAGGCTGCAGGATGGTCGGGCTTTTACGTAATGGTCGCGGTCTTCGTGGTGATGAGCCTTTTTCCGTTCTACTGGATCGTGATCACCGCACTCAAGACGCAGCCGGAGATCAGCGCGGGCACTACCGGGCTATTCCCGGCTCACCTGACCTGGAACAGCTTCTCCACGACCCTCCGCCAGGGGGTGTTCGCCAGGGCCTTGCTCAACAGCGTGATCGTGGCCGGCTCCACCACGATCCTCACCGTGATCATCGCGTCGCTGGCCGGTTACGGGCTGGCTCGCACCACCATCCGCGGTAAGCAGCTCATCATGGGATTCCTGCTGGTGGCCGGGTTCTTCCCGGTGATCGCGATGGTCGGGCCGATCTTCATCACGTACAAGAACATCGGACTCCTGGACAACCTGGCCGGCCTGGTGTTCGTGTACTTCATCTACTCACTTCCGCTTGCAACGTGGTTCCTGACCAGCTACTTCGGGCAGATCCCCCGCGATCTGGAAGAAGCCGCGATCGTCGACGGCGCGACAAGGCTGCAGGCACTGCGCCGGGTCATCATGCCCGTTGCGGTGCCCGGAATCTTCACGGTCGCGATCCTCGGGTTCATCTTCTGCTGGAACGACTTTCTGCTCTCCGTGTCGTTCCTCACTACGCCGCACAACTACACGGCTCCGCTGGCGATCATGAACCTCGGCCAGAGCCAGTACCAGACCTACTACAACTTGATTGATGCCATGGTCGTAATCATCACGCTCCCAATCGCGCTGATCGTGCTGTTCGCGCAGCGGCGGATCATCTCCGGACTCACCGCGGGCTCGTTCCGGTGACCAGAGCAGGGAACGGAGCCACGAGCAGGCCATCACGGTTGCGGGCGCGGTGGGGTCTAACTCGTCCGGGCCAGTTCCCGGCCGATCACGAGTCGCTGGATCTGGTTCGTGCCTTCGACGATCTGCAGCACCTTGGCCTCGCGCATCAGCCGTTCGGCCGGGAAGTCCTCGACGTATCCGTAGCCGCCCAGCACCTGGACTGCGTCGGTCGTGACGCGCATGGCGGTGTCGGTGGCGAGCAGCTTGGCCATCGCGGCCTGCTGGCCGTACAACAAGCCAGCATCCTTGCGCCTGGCGGCGGCCAAGTACAGTGCACGCGCTGCGGCGACACCTGTCGCCATGTCCGCGAGCATGAACTGAAGCCCTTCGAAGTCGATGACGGCGCGACCGAACTGGACCCGGCTCTTGGCATAGTCGACGGCGCAGTCAAGCGCCGCTTGGGCAACGCCGGTCGCGCACGCGGCAATCCCGAGGCGGCCAGCGTCAAGCGCACCTAGCGCGATGCGGAAGCCTGTCCCAGGCTCGCCGATAAGGTTGCCAGCCGGGACACGCGCCGACTCGAACCGCATCTGCGCGGTTGTCGAGCTGCGCATCCCCATCTTGTGCTCGGGTGGCGCAGCCGACAGGCCCGGCGTCGCGGCCGGAACATGGAAGCAGCTGATGCCGCCCGAACGGTCAGGGCCGGCGCTATCTCCCGACGTACGAGCGAAGAGCGTGTAGAAGTCGGCCTCGCCGCCGTGCGTGGTCCACGCCTTCACGCCGTCGATCACGAATTCGTCGCCGTCGGCTACTGCCCGGGTGGCTAGCGCAGCCGCGTCGGATCCACTGCCGGGTTCGGAGAGGCAGTAAGCCCCGAGCTGATCGCCGCCGAGCATGCCCGGCAGCCATCGCTCGCGCTGCTCCGCCGTCCCGGCCGTGGCGATCGGATAGCAGGTCAGCGTGTGCACGCTGACGCCAAGGCCGACGGCGAGCCAGGCGGTGGCCAGCTCCTCGACAACCTGGAGGTAGGTCTCGTAAGGCTGCCCGCCGCCACCGTGATCTTCGGGGTACGGCAGGCCGAGCAGGCCTGCGTGGCCCAGCGTCCTGAACTGCGCACGCGGGAACCTGCCCTCGTGCTCGGCAGCGGCGACGCGCGGTCGCAGTTCGGCGTCGGCGATCTCACGAGCGAGACCGAAGAGCGCCGCCGTCGTGTCGTCCCGCGCCTCCCGGTCGACGGGCATTAGCCGGCCACCACAACCAGCTCGCGGCTCACGTTGTTCAGTCGCTGATATCCGTCGGCAGTACACACGACGATGTCCTCGATTCGGGCGCCGTGCGGGCCAGGGTAGATGCCCGGCTCGACGGAGAACGCGTTCCCCGGCTGCAGCACCTCGGTGTTGCCGGACACGATGTAGGGGTCCTCATGCGTCTCGAGGCCGATGCCATGACCGGTCCGGTGCACGAAGTAGTCGCCGAAGCCAGCGGCGGTGATCGGCTCGCGCGCGGCTGCGTCTACTGCCTCGGCCGTGATGCCAGGCCGAACCGTGCCGCACGCGGCGTCCTGAGCGTCCTTCAGCACCTGGTAGTACGCGGCGAAGTCGGCTGGCGGCGGCCCGATCGCGTACGTCCGCGTGCAGTCCGAACAGTAGCCGCTCGGCATCGTGCCGCCGATGTCCACGACAACCGCGTCACCAGGCTGCAGCACGCGGTCGGATGCCGTATGGTGCGGGCTCGCCGCGTTCGGACCGGACCCGACGATGGCGAAGTCGACGGTCACGTGCCCCTCAGCCAGGATCGCGTCGGCGATGTCCGCGGCGACGTCCCGTTCGGTCCGGCCAGGCCGCAGCCAGCCAGGGACTTGCGCGTGTACGCGGTCGATGGCCTCGCCGGCCGCTAGCAGCGCGGCCACTTCCGCCGGGCTCTTGCGCGCGCGCAGGTCCCGCAGGGCGATGCTGGCAAGTTCTTGACGTGCGCGGGGCAGCGCCGTCCGGAACCGCAGCACCATGAGGGCCCACATGCGGTCGGCTAGCCCAACAGCGCTTACGTCGCCAAGCCGTCGCGCCACCAGCGCGTACGGATCATCTGTCTCGTCCCAGCCCACGATCTCCAGGTCCAGGTGTCCGGCCGGCGACGCTTGCGCGGCTGGGCCTTCCAGGCGCGGCACGACGAGGAACGGGTCGCCGCTCGCGGGCACAGCCAGGCAGGTGAGCCGCTCCAGGGCGTGCGCGTCGTAGCCGGTCACGTATCGCAGGTCAGGCCCGGGCGTGAGCAGCAGCGCGTCCAGGCCTGCATGAGCTGTTGCGGCCGCGACCTCGCGAAGGCGGGTGGACGGAAAGAGCCCCGTTCCCTCCTGGTCGTGTCCCATGGTTTCCTCCCGCGCTTGGCGCGTACGCTCGCCGTCGCCATCTCAATCATCTCAGGTCGCACGTCAGGGCGCTGACGCGAGCGCCGCGAGGACGCGGCCGAGCGACGAGCCGAGCGCGAACCGCTCATCGAGCGCGGCGACCCTGGCCGGGTCACGCGGCGTGGACGGCAGGTCACCGCCGGAGAGTTCGACGGGCGCGTCCGTGGCGACAAGCACCACCGGCATGCACGCGTCGAGGTACGGACGCGCCGCAACGAGCTTTGCGCGGCTGCCCGCGGGGAAGCCGCCGTGGCCGGCGTCGATCGCCGCCAGCATCGCCTCGACCGAGCCGAAGACGCGCACCAGTGCGGCCGCGGTCTTCTCCCCCACACCCGGCACGCCAGGCAGGCCGTCGCTCGGGTCGCCGCGCAGCGCCGCAAACGCGGCATACGAGCGGCCGGGGATGTGGTACTTCGCGGTGACGGCCGCCTCGTCCATAATCTCGAGGTTCGCGACGCCCTTGCCGATGTAGGCGACCTTGATGTTGCGCTCGTCATCGACGACCTGGAACAAGTCCCGGTCACCGGTGACGACCTCGACGGGCTCGCTGGCTTGCGCAGCGAGCGAGCCGATGATGTCGTCGGCCTCGTACCCGTCGGCCCAGGCCATCGCTATCCCGGTAGCGGACAGCACCTCAACGATGATCGGGAGCTGGACGTTGAGCGCTGGGGGCACCTGTTCGGAGCCGTCCGGGTTGGCCCGGTGAGTCTTGTAGGACGGCAGCGCTGCGACGCGAAAGGCCGGCCGCCAGCTGGCGTCCATGCACGCGATCAGCCGCGTCGGATGACGCGCGCGCAGCAGCCGCGTGATCATGTCGAGCAGCCCTCGGACGGCGTTGACCGGCGTCCCGTCCGGCGCAGTTTGCGTCTCAGGCACGCCGTAGAACGCCCGGAAATACATGGAGGCCGCGTCTAGCAGCATGGTCGTCCCCATGGCGGCATCCTGCCAGTCGGCGCTGCGTTACCTCAGCGCAACTGTCTCGATGATCGGAAAACCCTGCGAAGTCTTTTAGTAGTCCTTAGATTACTGTTCGTGACTACTTCGACGTTCGACAAACTGGTTGTTACGCAGACGCCGACAGGCCCGCAGATCAGCGGGTTCGTGTCCGGCGAAACTCAGGCCCGGCTCGTCTTCACTCGTCGCGGTGAGCAGATAGAGATCGTTTGCGTGACCGAGGATCTCGCCTGCGCCCAGCTGGCAGCCATCGAGACGCTGAGTAGCTGGCAGCTCGTGTCGGCGCGGCTCGAGCCGTACCGGAGCGACGTGCCAGCGCGGCGCGCGGCGCCGAAGCCGACTAAGGCAGGAAAGCAGGCCCAAGGGCGTTGAAGCCTGACCGGGGCGTGCCATAGGCCGGCGCTATTGACCTATGGATAGTTGGCATTGGAGGTTAACAAGGGCCGGGCCGTACGCTCTTGCCGACTGATTTAGCAGGCGTGGAGGCGGCGGATGACAGTGATCAGCCCGGTTCGCAGCCGATGTCCAGCCGATCTAGTTCGTGCCATTCGTGCCGCAACCGGGCGGCACGCCGACTGGCAGCAGACCGCCGAATTGGTCGCCGCGCAACTGCGGACGCACTTGCCTGCGGCGGACATCCTGACCGCGGCTGAGCGGTCTGGCGACGCGGCCGGATACCGCTGCCATCTGCTGCACGCAGAGCCGGACGGGTCGTTCTCCGTCACCGCGATGGTCTGGCGACCCGGCCAGGTGACGCCCATTCATGACCACGTGACCTGGTGCGTCTTCGGCGTCGTGCAAGGCATCGAGTACGAAGAGCTGTACGCACTCGATCCCGACGGCACCTGCCTCGCGGAAGTCGGCATCAATGAGAACCGCCGCGGCGAAGTTAGCGGCTTCGCGCCACCGGGTGACATTCACCGGGTTCGCAACATTGGCGATGACGTCGCGATCTCCTTGCACGTCTACGGCGCCGACATCACCCGACTCGGCAGCAGCGTGCGGCGCACCTACGACTTGCCCGTTCGGGCGCTCGTCGCCGCGCACTAGTTCGCTGGGGGGTCGCAAGCTCGGGTCGGCGGACGCTGGCACGCGCTAACGCAGCCGGCGCTCGAACTGCAGTTCCCAGTGATCAGGCTCTTGCGGCCGGACGAGCTCCCGGGTACCTGTCGGCGTGAAACCGTGCCGCCGGTAGAGAGCCATCGCGCGGTGGTTCATCTCGGTGACCCAGAGCGTGACGGTGGCGGCGCCCGCCCGGCGCGCTTGCTCACAGACCGCCTCGACGAGCCTGTCGGCCACCCCTTGGCCCCGGTAGTCAGGCGCGACCCACATGCCCACCAGGTGCCAGTCCTGTTCCGAGCTGCCCGACCCGTCCAACTCGTCGGTGGGTATTCCTGTCGCGAGGCCGATGAGCGTCCCGCCGTCGAACGCGCCGAATGTTCGCCCAGATCCCGCGCGACTGCGCCAGAGCTCCTCGGGGTAAGCCTGTTCCTTAGCGAGCGTCGATGAGAACGCGTACGGGGCGTCGGCCAGCGCCGCCAGGCGCGTCGCCCGCGACTGCCGCCAGTCGTCTGCCGCCAGTCGGCGAACTAGGACGTCCGGACGGTCGGCCCATTGCTCGTTCATAGGCACCGAGCCTCCGGCACACAGCCGCTCCGGCGCAACCAGGTTTCAGGCGCAGCCTGGCCGCTGCGTGCTAGCCGACGGAGGAGTAGGCGACCACGCCGCGGCGCACGAGGTCGATCGCGGCCCGGGCGGTTTTGGCCAGGTCACCACCACCGGATCGCGCGCCAGCCGACGCTCCGGCAACCTCCGCGATCTGGCTCAACAGGTCGATGAGCTGCTTGACGGCCCGGACAAAGTCGCCCGCCGTCAAGTCGGCGTCGACCAACTTCTCCAGCGACGTGCCGCGTGCCCAACTATGGACGGTCCTGGCAAAGCCGAGGTCGGGTTCGCGCAGGAATGACAGATGGTGGCTGTCCTCGGTCACCGACAGCTCACCCCACAAGTCGCGCATCTCGGCTAGGACCTCGGGCGACTTGCCCGATGGCAGCCGCACGGGGCTTGCGTCGTCCGGCCGGCGGGACTCGAACGTCAACGCTGACGCGCACGCTGCCAAGTCTGCAGGCTCCAGCCCGTCCCAAGTTCCGCGGCGAACACACTCGGCCGCGAGCAGGTCAAGCTCGGTATACAGGAGCGCGAGGCGACGGCCGTCGGCAGTGACCTCGTCGCCAGTGATGTAGCCAAGCTCGCCCAGCACTGCGCAGACCCGGCCGAAGGTGCGCGCGAGCACGTGCGACCGGCCCGAGACTCGCTCATCGAGTGCCTCGGCTTCCCGCTCGAGCCGCGCTCGCCGCGCCAGGTCGCGCAGATGCACCTGCATGTCCGGGCAACCGTGACACGAGTGCCGCCGCAACCGCCGACGCAGCGAGTCGATGGCCGCGCTCGACTCCGCGCTGCGGCCGCCCGCGCCACGGCCCGCGCCACCGCGCGCCCCGCCGCCGGA
>Ga0126378_10000843_pt1 | contig 22550 bp, 20 predicted proteins | sample PanSoiMetPlot_23_FD_92587 | JGI IMG/M metagenome (GOLD analysis project Ga0126378, IMG submission 92587) | Tropical forest soil microbial communities from Panama - MetaG Plot_23 | ecosystem: Environmental > Terrestrial > Soil > Tropical forest > Bulk soil | place: Panama | collected 2016-02-17
CGGCAGGCGGACCCTCGCCGGGCGGGCCTCATCGAGGGTTGCGAGACAATCGCCTCCGTGGTTCCGGAGCAGCAGGAGCAAAAGCTGGCGCTCATCAGAGACATCGAGCACCGCATTTCGGATCTTGTTCTCGACAGTGTCGACCGCAACCAAAGCCAACGCCTTCGGCAATTGCGCAACGAGCTGGCTGGCCAGAGAGTGGTCACCGCCACCGACGCACCGCCGACACTGGTGGATCGCTTCCGCGAACAAGATGGGACGCTGGGCCGGATCGCCACGGTAACCGCCGGCCATTCGGCGAAGCTCGAGCTCGCTCCCAATCTACAGGCCTTCGTGCATGCGGTGCGCAACGTTCCAGTGGAAGGCAAGCTCTACGAGGCGGCCGGAGAAGACGTGGTGGTCGCTGACCTGCTCAGAGATATTGAAGTCGAGGGCCCGCGCACCAGTCTTTTGTCGCTCGCTGGCGTCTGCATCCTGGTGTTCATATTTTTCCGGACGGGTTCAACGGGTCGGGACAGCGCGTTCGTCCTCGGCACGCTGATCGCGGGCGTCGTTCTCATGGGCGGGGCAGCGGTGCTGCTGCGCCTGAAGATCAACTTCTTCAACTTCATCGTCTTTCCGATCACCTTCGGCATCGCAGTCGACTACGGCGCCAACGTGGTCAGCAGGATCCGGGAGCGCGGCGGCCAAGTGCTCGCGTCTTTGGTTGAGGTGGGCCCCGCGGTGGCGCTTTGCTCTTGGACATCGATGATCGGCTACGCCTCGCTTCTTCCCTCCGTCAATCGCGCCCTTCGCTCATTCGGCCTGTACGCGCTGGTTGGAGAGGTGACGTCCATCATCTGCGCCCTCGTGCTCTTGCCGGCGCTCAAGCTGCTCACTTCCAGCCGCCCTGCTGCCGAGCGCGCCCAAGCCATGCCGAATTCGTCTTCAGCGCGCGGAGGAGCGCCAGTGCACCATGCAACTCTTTGGTCATTGCCTTCCGCGCACAGCGCGTTGGATGAGCGCTCTCGCTCGCGGTCAGCGGCATCCGCAGCCTTTGACCATGAGCCGAACATCGCGCCACGTAGAGCGGGATGAAGCCTGGGCCGCCAAGGGTAGCTGCATCGCTTGCGCGATGGTCAGAATTGCAGGGAAAGGATCGCCCGAGCGTAAAACGCCTGGGATTGAGAGGTAAGCCCTCCGCCGGCGGCCAAGGTTATCCAGAAGCCTCGCAGCGGACCATGCATCGTGGTTGCCCATGAGATCGCGGGGCCAGCCCAGGCAAAGAACAGGGTGTTCTCGTCCGGGGGTTTCTCGGCTTTCCCGAAGATTTCGGCACCGAGCTTGAGCGCCGGTCCGGCGATCTCGCGGCTGACGCCGAACGCATATTCCACCTCCGGGATGTATTGCGCGTCGACGGAACGCTCCAGCTCAAAAGCGATGTTGGTCGAGATATTCCACGCATCGATGTCCTTCCCGAGAATGAGCTTCACCTCGGCCTTCTGCTGCGCATCGCCGCGGAACAGGCGCTGGTACTCCAAGTAGAGGACGGGATCGACAAACCAGTCTCCGGCGGGCACCAGGCGAATGCGCGATTCGATCTTGAAACCGGCGTAGCCCGAGTCGCCAGGATCAGCGACGACGTCCAGGAGATTGTAGAGCGCGATGTCCCACGCGGATGTGATTCCGTACTCCAGCTCCAGCATTCCTCGGTATCCCTTGGAAGCGGGGCCGTTTGTTACCTCGCCATCCGTCGCATAGGTGTTCCACATCTCGACGTCGAGCTCCCCCTTCGGTGCGGTGACTGCTTCGTACGTTTCACCGTACGCGCGGCGATCCGCTCCTGCGCGGGCAGGCAGAAGCAGAATTGCCGCCGCTGCGCAAAGACTCATCTCCAAAAGAATGCTCGGCGAACCCCTCATACCCGACTCCCTCCCAGGGAATATTGAGATTGATTCTCATTATCAAATTCATCTACCACGAGACTCCGATCGTTGCAAGAGGGTTGTGCTAAGGAGCCCCCGATGAAAGATCCGATGATCTCGCGGCGTGCAGTCCTCAAGTGGGCAGGGTGTCTCGGCGGGGGCGCTGTTTTGCAAAGCGGCGATGCGTCGCCCGCGAGCGAATCTCCTCTGGCCCGAAAAATCCCCAGCTCAGGCGAGGCCCTGCCGGCGATGGGAATTGGCACTTCTCAGACGTTCGATGTGACCAGCTCTGCCGATCGCGCGCAGGTCAAAGAAGTGATGCGCGACTTCGCGCGCCTGGGCGGCCGACTGGTGGACACCTCGCCGATGTACGGCGCCTCGGAGTCGGTGATTGGCGAGGCGGTGGCCCAGCTCGACATCGGTAAACAACTGTTCCTCGCTACCAAGGTATGGACGAACGGGCGCGACGCCGGAATAGAGCAGGCGCGAGAGTCGATGCGTCGGATGAAGACAAACAAGCTGGATCTGATCCAAGTACACAATCTGCTCGACGTCGATACGCATCTCAAGTGGCTCAAGGAATGGAAGCAGGCCGGACAAGTTCGCTACATCGGCGTGACGCACTACCGTGAAGGCTCACACGCGGCCTTGGAAAAACAGGTGGCCTCGAAGCAGATTGACTTCGTGCAATTTAACTACTCGATGGCAGAACGCGAGGCCGAAGCGCGACTGTTGCCCGCGGCGGCGAGTTCGCGAACGGCGGTGCTCGTCAACCGTCCATTCGCTAGAGCCAGCTTGTTCGAGCGCGTCAAGGGTCGACCCGTGCCTGATTGGGCATCGGAGTTCGACGCCACCAGTTGGGCGCAGTTCTTCCTCAAGTACATCCTGGCGCAACCGGGGGTCACCTGCGTAATACCAGCGACCCGCAATCCAAAACACTTGGCGGACAACATGCAAGCGGCCCGCGGCAGACTTCCCGACGAAAAAATGCGGCAGCGAATGTTGGATGTGTTGAGCTCGCTCTGATCGCGAGTTGCGCCTTCCGGCCCGAGCTCAGCTCGCCGCGACGATGTCCGCGCGATCTTTTCGCGGGCCCAATCGCTCCGTGCCTGCCACCAGCTGGATCTCGGTAATCTCCGGAGCGGGGCCGACCCGAATCGGAGGGCCCCAGTATCCTGTTCCACGGCTGGTGTACACCCACAGACCGTAAAGCTTCTTCAGGCCGCTGACCATCGGCTGCTGCATCCGAACGAAAAACATGAAAGGGAAGATCTGCCCTCCGTGCGTATGGCCGGACAGCTGTAGATCGACCCCCTCTTTCGCGGCCTGCCTTGCTGTTCGAGGCTGATGGGCCAGGAGAATCCGAGGGAAGCTCTGGGGTGCACCGGCGAAGGCGAGATCGGGGCGCGATTCGTGGCTCGGATGGAACTGCCCGCCATTGTAGTCAGTCACGCCCGCAACGACCAACCCTTCGGCTCCGCGCCGTAGCACCCGGTGCTCATTCTGCAGAACAGTGATTCCCAGACGTCTGACTTCATTCAACCAATCATCGGCGCCGTGGTAGTACTCGTGGTTGCCGGTAACGAAGAAAACGCCTTCCTTTGCTCTCAGATTGGCCAGCGGCGCAACGTGCGGTCGCAGATCATCGACGTCGCCATCGATCAGGTCGCCGGTGATGGCTATCAAATCCGGTTCGAGCGCATTCACCTGCTCGATTAGCCGCGCCAGCATTCTTGGGTCCTGCCTATCGGTAATGTGCAGATCGCTGATCTGGACAATTCGAAAGCCATCGAACGCGCTTCCCAGGCGGATTAATGGAAAGCGGATCGACTCCAGCCGCGCCGGCCCTCGTGCGGTGCGAAAGCCAATCGTCCCCGCAAGCCCCACAATCGCAAGCACGACGACGGCCTGGATCTCGCCGAGCTTCATTCTCTGCGCCGGGCTGGTACCCCAGAGATCGACCAGAAATCGAATCGCGTCCGTAATGACAACCGCGCTGAGCGCCAAGCCGAACAGGCCAATCCACACGTGGGAAACGGCGCGAATGGGCCGGGCAATCCACGGCGGGAACGAGCGCCCCGAGAGAAGGCCGAGCGGAATGGAGGCGAGCAACAGCCACAAGGCGATCCAGGCTGCGATCAGTGCGCGTCCTTGCAAACCGGCTCCGCCGATTACCCGAGCGCCGATGTAGTAATGCAGTCCGCCGAGCAGCATTACTGCGATCGCGAGTCGCCTCAGCCCCTTCGACAAAAAGCTCTTCCTCCAGGTTGAAGTCGAAACCAGCTGCCTCGATCCGTCCAGGTCCTACGGAGCGGCGCCGAGGTCGGTTGCCACATTCCAACTGTGTAACTGAGTCGCCGGGCTCACGCACGAGATCTACTGCGGCTGCAGGGGCTGATTGCTGCGCCGAATAGCGTCGTCTTTGATACTGCGTGATGAAAGCGGTCGACCGAGCTGCTGCTTGTCCGAGCTTGGAAAAGCGTCTGCCGCCAGCTTGCATTTCGCAATCCCTCGGCCAAGCGCTTCCTCGCATTCACCCGAATCCTTTGAATTGACTCGAACCAGCGGCGGGCACGCTCGATGCATCGCGAATCGCAATCAGGGTCGTTGGAGGTACGGATGCAGAGGTCCCGCAGGTCCATCCGAAGGTCGGGAGCACTTTTTTTTTCGCTCATCGGCGCGCTAGGCGTTTCCTTGATTCCATCGGCGTTGCTCCTCGGTTGTGCTGTGCCGCAGCCTCGCCCCGTCGCGGAACAGGCGGCAGAAATGGAGCGTGCGCGGTGTGGGGCGGATGTCGATGAGGCGTCTCTCGCTCCGCTGTTCAGCTCGGACACAGTAGACAGCGCCGAACCAATCTACACCGCGGTCTCCTCCGGCGGTCGCGGAGTTGGAGGGAATTACTCACAGCTCAGCGGCGCCAGCATCAGAGTGCGCGCAGTGAAGGGCTTCAGCGCCACATGGCTTGATCGCGCACTCGAGTGTCACAGCGCTCGGCGCGTGCTCGGTCACATTCCGGCGACAACGCTGCCGGACGATCCCTTCTGGCTGCCGGGAAGGATGGTGAATATCGAGGTGGCTGCAACGCACGCCGGCTTCCAGATTTTCATTCGAGGGCAGAGCATCAAGGACGCGGAGGAGATCCTCAATCGGGCGAACGCTTTCGTGGAGGCAAGAGCGCGTCGGTGAGCACTCGCCGAGGCGAAGTTGCGTCGCGCTTTGTCGGCCGAGTGCCTCCGCAAGTCGATCTAGCGACGCAAGACTTGATTGACGGGTCGCATTGCATCTTGCAAGTTGCGCCGGCGTATGGATTGCAATTCGAGGCGCGAGGCGTTGCTTTCTGCCGACAATAGGCGGGGCCGTTCACAGCCGGCGATCGGCACATTTTCTGCACTGAGTCAGCGGCCATGCAAGAAATTCGAACGGCGATCGTTTGCACTGCCGGTGCAGCCATTCTTCTGTCTGGATTCACTGCCCAGGCGGATGCAGCTGACACCGACACAGCGCCCTCCGATCCGAATCCCTCCAGCGGCAACTCGGCTGGAGGTGCTGCACCCGGGCCTGCAGCGCCCGCGGAGCCGTTCGCCTGGGGTGACTTCACCTGGCTCAATGGAGGCTCCCGCCAGCACGCGTCCTTGCTGGACACCAAGTATTTCACCGGCACCTTTACCGCCGACATCAATTACAACTATTCCTTCAACAACCCCATCGACCACACCAACGTCGGCTCAACGGCGACCTTCCGCGAGGGCGAGGTCAACCTCTCATTCATCGCTTTTGGCGGCGACTTTCACTACAAGCACGCACGCGGGAGGCTGTTACTTCAATTTGGAACGCGCGCCACCGGCGTTCCGCGCAACGACCTCACCCCGCTGCGCGGACAATTCGATCTCTACACCGCTCTCCGTTACATCAGCGAGGCCTACGCCGGCTATCACTGGGACGTATGGCACGGCGTCAACCTCGACGTAGGGATGTTCATGTCGTACGTCGGGCTCTTGTCCTACAACAACTTCGAGAATTGGGTGTACCAGCCGTCCTACACTTCGGATAACACGCCCTGGTTCTTCACCGGTTTTAGATTACAGACCTTCCCCAGTGACCGACTCAAGCTTGAGCTTTGGCTGATCAATGGCTGGCAGACGTATGGCATGTTCAATGAAGCACCTGGGGTTGGGTACCAAATCCTCTGGCGGCCCGAGGAATACATCTCAGTCCTCGCCAACGGATACGTGGGCTTCGACACCCCCAACACCTCGACGCGGGTTCGCTTTCACAGCGACAACAGCTTCCTACTGCGCTACTACAACAATCCCGGCGGTCGGATCTCAAAAGCTGCATTCTCGATTACAGGGGATCTTGGATTCGAATCGGGAGCCGGCGTCACCCCGTTCGGCGGCGATGGAGGGCCGGCACAAAATTTCATCAGCGGGATGTTCTACAATCGAGTCTGGTTCTTGAACGACCTGTTTGGCTGGACGGTCGGTACTGGGCGCATGCACAACCCAGGTCGGTATCTGGTTCTGCTTCCCACCGGAGTCGCCGCCACCACCTTCACCACGAATAAAGGCGACGTTTTTGATGCTTGGGACGTGCAGACCAACATCCAATACATGCCAAACGAATATTCCACTTGGGGGATCGAGCTGGTGCACCGGGAAGCGAACGTTCCATACTTCGCTGGCCACGGCGGCGTGACGTCGCCCAACGGCTATAACCCTCCCATCGGTGACCCCAACGGCTTCGTACCTGATCTCGTCAAATCTGAGACACGCCTCATTTTTTCGCTGTTGTTCCGGATATAGGGAGGTTAACCGATGGGCATGCCAAGGGTTCGGTTCGTGGCGCTGCTCGTCCCTTGCTCGGCATGCTCCTTGTTTCTGCCTGCGCGAAAAGATCCGGTCAGTGAAGCGAAGGAGACAGAAGCCGCGGTCTGCCCTGCAGGTCGCGCTCCGGAGTACCCAGAGAGTCTATTCGATGCCCGCTCTATCGTCCGAGTCGAGGAGATTTACTCAAGCGTCCGAACCGGCCGGAGCGGCAATGAGGCGCGTCTGCAGGGCGCGAAACTGAGGCTTCGGCCGATCGCCGGAATGACAACCAACGATTTGGAGGCGCTGCTCCTCTGCCGCCAGGCTAGGCGCGTCATGGGGCGAAGTGGAGAAATTGAATTGACATCGGATCCTTACTGGCTTCCACAGAGCTGGCTGAATATCACCGTCGAGTCTGAAAGCGGCAACTTCTTGGTCAGCGTACGCGGGCCAGACAACAAGACAGCGAACGAGATTTTATCAAGAGCGATGGCTTTCGCGGCTTCAGCGCCATCATTCGGCAACCCCGCCCTTAAGCCAAACGGGTAATCATTCGATGATCATGGACGGAGAATGCAAGACATAATCTTTATCTTTTTGACGGTCATTTTCTTTGCCATCGGTTGGGCTTACGTCGCGGCCTGCGACCGATTTTAAGGGAGAAAAATGCAGTTGGAATACTGGGTTGGAGCGATACTTTCCGTGCTGCTGACTGCGTATTTGCTGTACGCGCTGCTGCGCCCCGAGAAATTCTAGCGAACTCATGACTACCATCGGGTGGTTGCAAATCGTCGTTCTTGCATTGGTCATCTTTTTGGTTACCAAGCCGCTCGGTATTTATATCTACCGAGCTCTTGAGAGCGAGCGCCGGCCTTTGCCGAGCGTGCTTGGACGAGTCGAGCGATTCTTGCTTCGACTTTGCGGGGTCGACGCCCAGGCCGAGCACACGTGGAAGGAGTACGCTTTAGCTCTGCTCGCCTTCAGCTTGTTTGGAATGCTGGTGACATATGCCATTCAGCGGCTTCAGCACCTGCTGCCCTTGAATCCGCAACACTTTGCCGCGGTCGCTCCGGACCTGGCGTTCAACACCGCAGCGAGCTTCACCACCAATACCAATTGGCAGTCGTACTCGGGCGAATCCACCATGAGCTATTTCACCCAGATGGCCGGGCTCGCTTGGCACAATTTCACCTCTGCTGCGTCGGGCATCGCAGTGGCGATCGCGTTGGCTCGGGGTCTGGTTCGGCGTGCTCCCTCGACAACGCTCGGGACAAGTCCCTCGATAGTGCTCGGGACGGGCGCCGAGGGAGCGAAGACCCTGGGCAACTTCTGGGCCGATCTGATCCGGGTGACCGTTTATCTGTTGCTCCCGGTCAGCATCATCGCCGCGATTTTCTTCATCTCGCAGGGTGTGCTGCAGAACTTCTCGGCCTATCGCGAGGTGGTCAATCTCGAAGGGACCAAGCAACTCATTCCGATGGGCCCGGTCGCCTCACAAGAGGCGATCAAAATGTTCGGCACGAATGGGGGAGGGTTTTTCAACGCAAACAGCGCTCATCCGTTCGAGAATCCGACGCCGCTCACCAACTTCGTTCAGATGGTGCTCATCTTCGCCATCCCCGCTGCGCTCACCTATACCTTTGGCAGAATGGCTAGAGATCAAAAACAGGGTTGGGCCGTCTTTGCCGCGATGTCTGTTTTATTCCTGATGGGCGTAACCGCGGCCTATTGGGCCGAGTCTCACCCCAATTCCGCGCTCGTCCAGGCGCGAGTTGACCATAGCCTGGGAAATATGGAGGGCAAGGAGGTGCGGTTTGGCGTCTCAGCATCAGCGCTCTTCGCCACCGTCACCACCGACGCCTCGTGCGGTGCGGTAAATTCGATGCACGACAGCTTCACGGCACTGGGCGGGCTCGTCCCACTTGTAAACATCGAGCTTGGAGAGGTGATCTTCGGCGGTGTCGGCGCGGGGCTGTATGGGATGCTGATCTTCGTGGTGCTCTCGGTGTTCATCGCCGGCCTGATGGTCGGCCGCACGCCGGAGTACTTAGGCAAAAAGATCGAGGCGCGGGAGATGAAGCTGGCGATGGTCTACATCCTGATCTTCCCGTTCGTCATTCTCGGGCTGGCCGGTTGGTCCTCAGTTGCGCCTTATGGCACTGCCTCGCTGAACAACGCAGGGCCGCACGGGCTAAGCGAAATCCTCTACGCATATACCAGCGCGGTCGGAAACAACGGCTCCGCATTCGCCGGGCTCAATGCCAATACGCATTGGTGGAACACCAGCATCGGCATTGCGATGCTGGTCGGCCGCTTCTTGATGATCGTGCCCGTCCTGGCGATCGCCGGCTCGATGCTGGGAAAGAAGGCGGTAGCGCCAGGTCTGGGCACTTTTCCCACCGACGGTCCGCTCTTCACCCTCCTCCTCGTTTCTGTGGTGCTGATCGTCGGCGCACTCACCTTCTTCCCGGCGCTCAGCCTGGGTCCGATCGTCGAGCACTTTCTGTCGCTGGGAGGCAAGGTCTTCTGATGGCGACGACCAAACAATTGTCTTTGTTCGACCCGGTCATTTTGCGACAAGCAGCGGTTGACAGCTTTCGGAAGCTTTCGCCCTGGCTGGTGGCAAAAAACCCAGTGATGTTTGTGGTGGAGGTCGGCAGTGTTCTCACCACTTTGGTTTTCATTCGCGACCTCTTCGTCGCGCCTTCAGCTCCGCGCTGGTTCACCGGTCTGGTGGCAGTTTGGCTTTGGTTCACCGTGGTCTTTGCCAACTTTGCCGAGGCCGTCGCCGAGGGCCGTGGCAAGGCTCAGGCCGATGCCCTGCGGAAAATGCGCAAAACCGCCGAGGCGCGAAAGCTCGTCGATGGAAAGGAAGAGCGGGTTCTCGCGGATACGCTCCGCAAGGGGGACACGGTTGTCTGCCAGGCGAATGACTCGATCCCTGCAGACGGAGAGGTAGTCGAGGGTGTCGCTTCGGTGGACGAATCGGCGGTCACCGGCGAATCCGCACCGGTGATCCGCGAAAGCGGCGGGGATCGATCCGCAGTGACCGGCGGCACGAAGGTACTCTCGGATCGAATCGTCATTCGCATTACCTCCAACCCGGGCGAATCCTTCCTGGATCGGATGATTGCGCTCGTCGAAGGCGCCGAGCGGCAGAAGACTCCAAATGAAATTGCATTGCACATTTTGCTGGTGGGCTTGACCCTCGTCTTTCTTTTCGCGTGCGTGACACTGGTGCCGCTGGCGCTTTACTCAGGCATTCGCTTGTCCACCACGGTCATTGTGGCTCTTCTCGTCTGCCTGATTCCGACGACGATTGGCGGCCTTCTGTCTGCCATTGGCATCGCTGGCATGGACCGCTTGATTCGAAAAAATGTTATCGCGATGAGCGGGCGGGCGGTCGAGGCAGCTGGAGATGTCGACACTCTGCTCCTCGACAAGACGGGCACAATCACCCTCGGCAATCGCATGGCCAGCGACCTGATACCGATGCCGGGCGTTGCCATCGAGGAGCTCGCCGATGCATCGCAGCTCGCCAGCTTGGCGGATGAAACACCCGAGGGCCGCTCCATCGTCGTGCTGGTCAAGGAACGGTACGGCCTCCGCGGTCGCGAGGTGAAGCAGGAAGGCGCGAAGTTTATTCGCTTCAGCGCAACCACGCGCATGAGCGGCGCCGACATCGGCAATCGAATTATCCGAAAGGGAGCCGTCGATGCCATCCGCGCTCATGTTCAGTCGCTGGGCGGCTCTGTTCCTCCGCGGTTGGATGAAATCAATCAGCAGATTGCCGACTCGGGGGGAACGCCGCTCGCCGTTTCCGAAGGAAACCGCGTTCTGGGAGTCATTTATCTCAAAGACGTGGTGAAGGGCGGAATCAAGGAGCGCTTCGACCGCTTCCGGGCGATGGGAATTCGAACGGTGATGATCACCGGCGATAACCCGCGGACGGCCGCCGCGATCGCGCGCGAGGCGGGCGTGGACGACTTTCTCGCCGAGGCCACGCCGGAAGCGAAAATGAAACTGATCCGGACCGAGCAGGCAAAGGGCAAGCTGGTAGCGATGACCGGCGACGGGACCAATGATGCACCCGCTTTGGCGCAGGCGGATGTCGGTGTGGCGATGAACACCGGCACTCAAGCGGCGAAGGAAGCGGGCAACATGGTGGACTTGGACTCCAATCCAACCAAGCTGCTGGAGGTGGTCGAGGTCGGGAAACAGCTGTTGATGACGCGCGGCACACTAACGACGTTCTCGATAGCAAACGACGTGGCCAAGTATTTCGCGATTCTCCCGGCGCTGTTCGCCGGAGTGTATCCGCAGATTGCGCCGCTGAACGTGATGAAGCTGGCGTCGCCTTTCAGCGCGGTTCTCTCCGCAGTGATTTTCAATGCGATCATCATTGTTCTGCTGATTCCGCTGGCGCTGCGCGGCGTTCGATACCGGCCCTTGGGCGCCGCGGCGTTGCTGCGGCGATCGCTGCTGATCTACGGCGTAGGAGGCGTGATCGCCCCCTTCGTGGGGATCAAGTTGATCGACTTGGTATTGGAGGCCGTGCGACTCGTATAGGTGAGCTCGATGAAAACCAATTTGCTGATTGCACTGCGCACCACCGTCGTCACCCTGCTTCTCACCGGAGTTCTGTATCCCCTGGCGGTCACCGGAATTGGTCAGCTGTTCTTTGCTTCGGCAGCGAATGGCAGCTTTGTCACCGACGAGCAGGGTCGGGTGGTGGGCTCAGAATTGATCGCCCAGCCCTTCACCCAATCTTGCTATTTCCAGCCTCGTCCCTCCGCAGCAGGGGACAAGGGCTTCGACGCGACGTCGTCCTCGGGCTCCAACCTGGGGCCGACCTCGCAAAAGCTCAGAGACCGCGCGGCCACTGACTTGGAACGGCTGCGCCGGGAGAATCCGGCCGCCCGAGGTCCGGTGCCTGCCGAGCTGCTCACCGCGTCCGGCTCCGGCTTGGATCCTCATCTGTCTCCGGAGGCTGCGTTGTGGCAAGTGCCGCGAATCGCGGCTGCCCGGGGTATCGCGGCGGACCGTGTCCGCACTTTGATTGCCACCGAAACCGAGCCGCGCACGCTGGGCTTTCTCGGCGAGCCCCGGGTCAACATTCTACTCCTTAACCTCGCCCTCGATCGGCAGTTCGGGCGGCCAGAACGGAGCGCCGAAGCGCGGTCCAAATGAGCCTTCACCCTGACTCATTGCTACCTTTCACCGTGAACGCGAACGCGCCTGTTCAGCAGATCCTCAGGCTACACGACGCCTATCTGCGAGCGAAGCGAGGACGACGGGCAATTGAGCATGCGGTTGCGATTCTAGGGGGCGTAGTCATCATTCTTTATGCATCGCCGCTTCATGCGCCGATAACCATGCTTCGATTTCTGCTTTTCGGCTGGATTCTTATGGTTGTACTATTCGGCTTGTTGGGCGTCTCTGAATTGCTCCTCCTCCGGAGGAGGGAACGCTTCTTGAGTAACATTACGCGATGAAGGATGGCTCGTGCTGGCCGAAACCACACGCGCGCGGCCGGAAGATTTTCTTGAGCTCATTGAGCAGCGCAAGCGCGGTAGGCTGAAGCTTTACATTGGCTTTGCCGCCGGGGTCGGCAAAACCTATCGCATGCTGGAGGAGGCGCGCGCGCTCAACAGCCGCGGCGTGGACGTGGTGTTGGGCTTTGTTGAACCGCATGGTCGAGCCGATACCGAGAAGCTGATGGAAGGTCTGCCTCAGATACCCCGGCGAAACTTCGAGTACCGCGGTGTGACCGTCGAAGAAATGGACCTGGATGCACTGCTGTCGCGAAAGCCAGAGGTAGCGGTGGTAGACGAGCTGGCGCACACCAACGTTCCACTCTGTCGCAACAAAAAGCGTTATCAAGACGTTCTCGAGCTGCTCGCCGCCGGCATCAACGTTATTGGCGCTTTCAACGTGCAACATCTGGAGAGCCTGAACGACCTGGTCGAGCGGGTCACCGGGGTCACCGTCCGAGAGACGATTCCGGATTCCTTTCTCAAAAGCGCGGACCAGGTAGTGAATCTCGACCTGGCGGTGGAGGACCTCCAGGAGCGGCTCAAGGCAGGGAAGATCTACACACCGGACAAGATACAGCAGGCGCTGACGAGCTTTTTCCAGCAGGAGAATCTATCGACCTTAAGAGAGCTAGCCTTGCGCGAAGTGGCGGAGACCTTGGACCGCGCATCGGGGGCGCGCCGCTCGGGAGAGCAGCTTGCACCCGGCCCCGCGCTGGGTCGAGTGATGGTGTGCCTGTCCTCGTTTCCACCGCGCGCCGCCATTCTTCTGCGCCGGGGCTCTCGGATGGCGGGCCGGCTCAACACCGATTGGTTCGTGGTCTACGTGGAAACTCCCCAGGAGGCTCCGCACCTGATCGATGCCGAAGCGCAGCGCCACCTGCTCACCAACATGGACAAAGCGCGAGAGCTCGGCGCGGAGGTGGTTCGCCTTCACGCAAACGATCCCGCCCAAGCGCTGATCGACTTTGCCCGCTCACACGGCGTGGGGTTGATCATCGTCGGTCGCTCGCACCTGCCGAAGTGGCGAAGCTTCTTCAAGCTCACCACCGATCTGCGGTTGGTTCGCGAGGCTCAGGGAATCGACGTGCAGGTCGTCTCCTTCGATCCGAAAGAAGGGCGGAAGTGAACGGTGCCGGTGTCAAAACCTGTATGAGCCGACGACGGCCATATTCACGCTTGGGTATACGGCGGTCGGGTTCAAGTGAAGAACGCCAATGTCCGACTCGACTCCGACCTTGAATGGCCCCAGCGGAAGCGAGAGCGCCATGCCGATGCCTGCACTGAAATCCTGCGGCCGATAACAATGGTCGAAGCGGCCGGATTCGCCGAAGCAATTGATGTATCCAAGCTCGGGCCCAACTTCAAACTGCACCGGGGTTTGTACCAAAGACAGCAGACTGGCAGCGACGGCGTTCACCGATCGAAATCCGACGTGATTGCGACCCCCACTCGGGTCGGGCAAGTCGACAAAACTCTGGATGTATTCCAAATGCAGCCGAAACCGCCACGGTCCGAGGCTGTAAGCGCCGCCGATGCGGCCGCCGGGAGCCCAGCCGAACTGAGCCTCAAACGGAGCCTCGGGATGGCGGTCCGGACCACCGAGGACCGGAGCGGAGAGCGCAGGACCGGCGAAGACCTCGAAAGTGCGCGGCCCCCCTTTGCTGCTGGCGACTTCGTATTCGATTTTCCCGAGCGCCGGTAGATCCTGATTGTCGCCTTTCGCCAATTGGAACTGTGCCGCCTGACGCTCCCCTTGGGACCGGCGCTCGACGAGGTAATCACCAGCGGGAAGGGCGAGATTTAAGGGAGCTGCTGCGCCAGGTACTTCGGCGACAAAGCCGGCTGGGCCACGGAGAAAGTATTGCGCTCGGGGGTCTGCCGGCAGCCTGAGGTGGGCTTCAGCTCGGCGAAGATCGGTGAGAACGACGTCGCCGCGCCCGGACATTCGCAATGCATAGGTCGGATGCTGGGGTCCGGCCTGCGTCCCAAACGTGCCCGAGGTCGTCCGTTGCGCGGCGTATTGAAACGCTTCCGCCAAGGTCACTCGTCCGTCTTTGTCAAAATCCCCCGCGCCCCGGAGGGCGACCTCGAGGTGATGCGAGAAGAAGCTTCCCCCCAGCGCCGCCGATTCCTGCGCCGGCTCGCCCGCCGAAGTCGAGGCGACGAACGCCACTCCCTCGACCTCTTCCTCTTTCGGCAGCGGGAAGGTGACCTGAGGCGCGGCGGTAGCGCCCTTCAGCTGCGTCAGTGCGCCGGCGTCGCAGGCGTCGACGATTGCCACCTTCACTTCTGCGAGGGAGCGCGTCACCAGCGAACGGAGCTCATGGTATGGAAGTTGCTCATCCTTAAACTCGAGCCCTGTGAGATCTGCGTGTCCCGAGAAGTAGATGACCAACACCGCGTGATTCCCCGCCGCTCGGGACTTCTTCACTTTCGCTTCGATTCGCTGAAAAGCGTCGCGTACGTCTCGAACTGTGGCCGCCCGCAGCAGTACGACGTTCTGCTTGGGCAGCTCGCCAAGCTCGATCAGCGTCTTGGCAAAGTGCTCCGCGTCTTGCTCCGCGAACCACAGCTTGGCTCTCCCAACGGATCCTTCATTGCTTCCGATCACGATGGCAAAGCGGTCAGCGGCATGCGCCGCCCCGTTAACGAGGAGGGTCCCGATCAGCAGTGCCCTCATTGCCATCTCTGGTTGCAGGAGGATCCCTCCGTCAGTAGGCCGGCGAATCTACCTTATCTTCGCGCCGATAGCCTTCTTAAAACCTTTCGGACGGACAAATATTCTTTGTGGCCGGGCGCCGCCTTTGAGGCCCGGCATGCCGCCCATTCCAGTCGTTACCGTTGATTCGTTCGCTTCTCCAGCAGCAGGGTAGTTTGGAGCGTCCCGGATGGCAGTCCAGTGATGGACTTTGCGGCTCTGACCGACGGCTCGCCGAGCTGAATCGTGCGGCGCGCGGCCTTGGCGACCTGATCGAAGCTCAGCCCGCCGGCGGTGCAGATCGCAAAGAGGCGTTCAGGCCCTGCTTTGCCATCCAAAAACGCGCCGCCCGGCAGTTCCGTCGTGCCCGCGGCGAGCTCGCCGTCGGCGCCCTCCGCCGGATACAGTCGTGACACCTCGCCCGAGCTGTCGACCGAGATGACCCAAAGCCGGCAAGGCCGCTCGGTGCGAAATTTGAATCTCAGTTCGGCGTCCGCCGCGACGAGCGCCCCGTCCGAGATTGACTTGACCGGGCCCGAATCCTTGGCGAAGACGGAAAGCTCGATCGCCCGCCCCTTGAGGCCGACGTAATCGGACCCCGGACCGGCAGTGCGCACGATTAGAAAAATGGAAGCCGCAATGCCTGCTGCAGGAATGAGCCACAGCGCAGGCCGCGCCAAGAAAGGCCGGGCTTGTCGTCGAGCGGCGAGCACCTTGTCGATCGTGGCTGGGAACACCGACCTATGGAATTCGCTTCCTTCTTGCTCCATCCGGACCAGACGCGCTTGGCAATGCGCGCAGTGCTCCACGTGCGGGCTGCAATCGGCGTGGCCGTGGGTGAGCAGGTGGGCCTCGAGAGCGAAATCAGAAGGGCAGCGCGCAGTCATGAATCAGTCCGTTCAATGAATTTCCTTGCATTGGTCAAAAACCTCGTCAGCTTTCGCGAGATCGTCTTTGAAGACAGTCCAAGCGCGCTGGCCAGCTCCGTTTGCTCCATCCCGTCGACCAGGGCGCCCACCGCGATTGCTTGGGTCTTCAGGTCGAAGCGCGACAGCACTTGCTGGCTAAGCTGGCGATCCGGGTAGTTGTCGCTTGAGACGGTTGAGGCAAACGCGTAGGTGACGTGCTTTTGGTCTCGCCTCGCGGCATCGCGCACCGCGTTTAAGCAATGATGAGTCGCCGTCTTGTAAATGATCGGGAGCAGCGCCTCATCGGACTGAAAGCGGTGTGGACTCTTCAAGATTTTCAAAAACACCTCCTGTGTAGCGTCCTGGGCGGCCTCGCGGGACTTGAGCATTCGCAAACACCGGCGGTAGATCGTCGGCCCGACCCTGCGGTAAAGCTGCGCCACATGTTCCTGATCTGGGGTCACATTGCTTTTGGAAACCGTGTTTTGGCAGGGTGCGGGTCATCCTCCAAATGGAAAGGCGAACGTTCCCTGGAACAGCACGCGGCCTGCGGGGCGCGGTCTGCGTCTCATACGGCCTTACGGCACCTAATGCTTAGAGCTGACCCCTGAGGTTCGGACGAACGGACTTTTTTCGCCGCGGCTGCTGCACGGCTGGGCCGATAACGCGGCGGGAACAACCAACGAAGAGCCCGCTAAAGCAACGAGGTCTCGCGCATGAATCAGCCCCGGCGCGATGTCAGACGCGGCAGCGGGCGAAGGTCCGTTTTGTAGATCAGCGCGCAATGCGCATCATCGGAGACTCCGCCCGCGGCCGCGAATGAACTAACCCTCTGATGCCGACGAGGTTAAGCTTCGGCCTCGTCTCCGGCAATTCAGGCGTGAGCAGACAATGCAGCGCCATTCGTGGCGGGTCAGGGCGGACTGCGTCGCGGTAGGAGTCGTTTCGACGCGAGGCGCCTCTTCACCCATGCGCGCGCGTGACACCGGACGAAGCGCAGCAACTATCGGGCGCCCTCGACAGCATTGCCCTTGCGCCGTTGTCGGCCCTCGGGCAAGGTCGCTGGCGCCCGGAGGCGTAGACGGCGGTCGTCGAGACAAGAACAACCAAGAACAGCCATCTTCGAGGCGAGGCTCATCGGCTGCTGTTTCCGCTCGGAGCTCTTCTTGCCGGCGCAGGGGTATTGCCCTGGCTCCTCTTTGCTTTGGGACTCACCGACGCCTACCGTCCGATTTTCCATTCGATCGTCTTCCGTTCGATGTTTCACCCTCTTGCGGAGATAGAGGGCTTCCTGAGCTGCTTCGCGGTTGGGTTTTTGTTCACGATTCTGCCCCGGCGCACTGCCACTCCGCCGCCCGCCGCTTGGCAGATATCGCTTGCGCTCGCTGCGCCAACCGCGATTGTGATTTGCGCTGCCCTGCAGAAGTGGGTTTTCGGGCAGATCGCCTGGCTCATTCTAATCGGAGTGGTGCTCGAGTTTTCCCTTCGCCGCTTGAAGTCGCCAGCGGAGCTGAGCCGCTCGGCGCAGAGCACCGTCTGGATCGCGCTCGCTCTGATCATGGGCGCCGCGGGAGCAATCCTCGCCGCCTTCGCCGAAGCTTCGGGAAAGGACTGGTTTTGGCTGCACGAGGTGGGGCGATCGCTGCTAACGCAGGGCCTCTTCACCGGCCTGGCTCTGGGCGTCGCCGGTTTGCTCCCTTCCGCGGCGCAGGCCGACGCAAAGCAGGCTGCTGCGCGGCGCGGCGGCTTGGCGTACGCGGCGTATGCTTTTGCCGCTGCAGTTTTCTTCGCCAGCTTTTGGGTCGGTCAGCTTGTCTCTGTGCCGCTTGGCTTCGCGCTACGCGCTGCGGTGACGCTTCTTATCGTCCTGTGGCTGGTGCGCTCGCCGCCCTTGTCCAAGATGGCCGGCGCACGGGGACGCGCGGCGCGGATCGCGCTCTGGATGCTGCCAGTGGGCAATGCGTGGGTCGCGCTTATTCCGGAGAGCCGCCGCGCCGGAATGCACGTCATCTACCTGGGTTGCTTTGCGACCCTGGTGCTCGTGATTTCGACATACGTCTTACCGACCGGTTCGCACGGCGCGGACCGGCGGCTGCAGGTGAGTGCGCGGCAGCTCGGGCTCGGGTGGGGGTGTTTGGCGGTGGCGCTCGGAGCCCGGATTCTCGTCGAGATGGACCCGCCGAACTTCAAGCTTTGGCTGGGGATCGCTTGTGCGGCCTTTGTGGGCGCGACGCTCTTCACCTTCCCACGCTTTCTGCATCGCATCGTTCAGCTCATCCCTACCGGGGTGGGCGAAGAATGATCGTTAATCAGCAGACCGGCCCTGTGTTAAGAGCACCCGCACGCGGCCCAGTCCGGGTCGCGGCTCAAACAACGAGAGGGCAACCGATGAAACTGCGCAAATTGCTCACCGCGGTAGCAATAAGCTGTATCGCTCTGTTTATCTCGACTGTTTCAAATGCCGCCGATCCCAAGCCCGCCGCAACAACTCCCGCACCAGCCGCAGCCAGCTCCTACGCGATTCCAATCGGCCCAGCGATCAGCCTGGAGGCGGCGAAGAAAGCAGCTGCGGTGGCTGCCGCCGAAGCGCACAAGAACAACTGGCACATGGCGATCGCAGTGGTCGATCCCGCGGGCACGCTGATCTATTACGAGAAGATGGACACTACCCAGCTCGGCAGCGCCACGGTCGCTGTCACCAAAGCGCGTTCGGCGGCGCTGTTCAAAAGACCGACGAAAGCGTTTCAAGATTCACTCGCAGCGGGAGGAGTTGGTCTGCGCATTCTCGGCCTCGAGGGCGCGGTTCCAGTCGAGGGCGGCGTGCCTTTGATGGTCGAGGGCAAGCTCGTCGGGGCGATCGGCGTATCAGGCGATCTCAGCGAGAATGACGGCAAATGCGCCATCGCCGCTGCTGCAACGATGAAATAAGGCGGCAAGAGCACCTGTTGCCAAAGCAAACCAATGGCGTGCTTCCAAAAGACATTTCAGGTGCGAACCGCGGCGCACAATCAGGTACTGGACATAACCGATCACGTTCGGCGCATCGTTTCGGAATCCGGAGCCAAAAGCGGTCTGTGCAGCGTGTTTACGTCTCACGCCACGGCGGCGGTGACGATCAACGAGAACGCCGACCCGAATATCGGAACGGATTTCCTCAGCGCGCTCAGAAAAATGATCATCGAGCACGACGGCTGGTTGCATGACCGCATCGACAACAACGCCGCCGCTCATATCAAATCGGCGCTCGTGGGGCCGTCGGAGGCGATCCCGATCTCCGGCGGCGAGCTGGCGCTCGGCACCTGGCAGAACATCTTTCTTTGCGAGTTCGATGGACCACGGACCCGACGGATCATTGTTTCTGTGCTGTCTTAGTTGGAACCGAGAGCGCGAGCGCCATCACCGCCCAGGACGTAGCCGCGCAGGAGATGAACTGCGATTTTCCGTGAGGGAATCCGCTTTCAAAATAAGGCTGAACGGGCAAGCTTCGCGTCTGAACGAACCAGGAGCCGTCCGGCAATTGCGTCTTGAGCAGGAAAGCAATTCCATGCTTGAACTTCGGATCCCCAGCACGTAACTGGCCTGATTGGTGAAGAGCGACCAGGACCTCGCCCGTGGCGTAAGCGTCGCTCGACAATCCTGGCGTTTGGCTCCAGCCGCCGTCGTCGCGCTGCATTGCCAGAAGCTCGGAGGCTCGATGTTCGAGCGCAATCCCGCCGGCATCTCCCCAAGCGAGACCAAGAAGCTGCAGCGCGCGCTCCTCTGTCGTTTTGGGCTCGGCGGTCTCCAGCCACTTTGTGGCTCGCCTAATCCGGTCTGAGATTTCCGCACGCCGAGCGCTGGGTGCAAAAAGCGCCAGGGCTCTCAGGCTGATGGCGGTCGATGTGAAGTCGCTGTCGTCGATCGGCGGACGGTGGAGCGCAGCGCTCCAACGTCCATCCCGGCGCTGTTTCAAAGTCAAAAAATGAACCAGGGCGTCGCTCGTTCGATCGGGTTTTCGCTTTGCCGCTCCCAGCGCGAGCAACAGATAAGCAGGGTCGAGCGGATCGGGCACTCCGACCCCCAGCATCAGCTGCTCTCGCCTTGGTGCTAACTCCGCCTGAGTGGCTGAGGCGATGTCCTCAAGGGCTTTCTCCTCGACCGCAAAGCCTCGCTCGCGCGCAAATTGGAATGCCAGCGCGGGCAGGGACTGGTGGTGGCAGGAGACGCAATTCTCGGCGGCGTTGGACACGAATGTCGAGCTACTCCGCTGGAGTAGCGGCAGGCTGCGCAAAATCGCGGCGTCGGCATTGTTGTTCTCAACTGTGGCACCCACCGTATCCTGATGTCGAACAGGGGGCGTTGCCCTTCCCAAGAGCTTCAGAACCGAAGCGTCGCCCTGTCTGACCGCCCACTGGAAAGCGGTGTGGCCATCATCGTCGCGAGCTTTCGCGTTGGCGCCTGCAGCGAGGAGTTTTCTGACATTCTCGGCGCTCCCCGAAGCTGCGGCCCAGATCAGCGGCGTGCCGCCGTGGAATGTCTCACGCGCCCTGACTTTAGCTCCTCGGCGAAGAAGCAACTCAACGACGTCTGATGAACCGCCGGCGGCAGCCCACATCAAAGGGGTAATGCCGCTTACTGCTTCAGCGTCGACTGTCGCGCCCGCGTCGAGCAGCGCTTGGACGATGGCCATATTTCCCATCGCGGCGGCACCGTGAAGCGCAGTCCATCCCGCGCGATTTGCCGCCTTCGCGTCGGCGCCTTTTTCAAGAAGTAACTGCACCAAGGCCGGATCAGCGCTAAAGCCGGCGGACTGAAGCGGTGTGAAACCCCTAACCGATGCGGCATTCACATCGGCGCCGCGGCTGATGAGGAGCTTGGCGACGTCGCTCGTGCCGTCCGAATTTGCAGCGATGACGAGAGCGGTGTGGCCGCTGGCTGGCTTCGCGTTGGGATCTGCTCCATGGTCAAGAAGGAGCTCGACAACTCGCAAGTTGCCCACGCCCCACATCAACGCGGTGGCGCCCGATTGGTTCGTAAGACTTGGATCAGCTCGGCGCGCTAGCAAAACCTCGACGGCCTGAACGTGTCCATTCTGGGCAGCTTTCATCAAGGCGGTCGCCCCCTCCTGGTCGCGGGAATTCGCGTCGGCGCCTCGGTCGAGCGACCGGATGGTCTCAGAAAGGTCGCCGCGCTCGGCCGCCTCGACAAGCTCGGCGGAAGGAGGATTGCTCAGCTTGATCGCGCTTGCCTCGGGGGGCGGCGATACCGAAGAAAGAGTCGAGGTGCACGAAGAGAGCAGGCACAGTCCAAACCAGAACTTGCTTACGGCCGGATTGACGGTTTTTGGTTGCTGCAACGGGACCGGCGAACTTCGCAGCAAAGGGGCACCCTCTCGCGCTGGACGTCGACGATCGACGTTACACCCAGAAGTCCGCAGACGCATGCCCCCACCCGCTCAGTCTCTGCTGGAATCTGCGCAAGAGGCCGACTAGTTTCCGCCGTCCCCAAGAGGATTAACTGATGCGAAAACTGTTCGTTGTCGTCTGCGCAGTCAGCTTCGGCTCGGCATTGTCGGCCGCATTGGCTGCGGAATCGGCCCCCTCGACTGCGCTCGAGACAAGCGCGTCCATTCCCAACCTCGATCCCATCTATTCCGGGCTGGACGCCTTCTATATCGATCTGCATCAAAACCCCGAGCTCTCGGGCCACGAAGAGAAGACGGCTGCCAAGCTCGCCGATCGCCTCCGGCGCTTGGGATACCAGGTGACGACCGGAGTGGGCGGCACCGGGGTGGTGGCGCTGATGAAGAATGGAAGCGGACCGACGCTGATGCTTCGCGCGGATATGGATGCGCTCCCGGTCGAGGAGAGGACCGGACTGCCCTATGCGAGCAAGGTCACCGTCAAAGGGCCGGGGGGAGCAGCCGTACCGGTAATGCACGCGTGCGGCCACGACCTGCACATGACCACCTTGCTCGGGGCCGCCACCCTGCTCGCGCAGATGAAGGACCGCTGGCGAGGGACTTTGATGCTGATCGGCCAGCCCGCCGAAGAAACCGTCAACGGCGCCGAAGGGATGCTCAAAGACGGGCTCTTTACCAAGTTTCCCAAGCCCACCTATGCGGTCGCTCTGCACGACTCGGCGGAGCTGCCATCCGGCACCATCGGCTATGCGCCTGGATTCTTTCTCGCCGCCGCCGACTCGGTGAACATCACTGTCTTTGGCCGCGGCGGCCATGGTGCGTACCCTCACAAGACCATCGATCCGGTTCTGATTGCCGCTCGGATCGTCTTGGCTCTCCAAACGATCGTCGCGAGGGAAAGGAATCCACTGGATCCGGCGGTCATCACCGTCGGGTCGATTCATGGCGGCTCGAAGAACAACATCATTCCCGACGAGGTCAAGCTGCTGCTCACGGTGCGCTCGTATACGGACGAGGTGCGAAAGAAGCTGCTCTCCGGGATCTCGCGAATCGCCAAGGCGGAGGCCGCGGCCGCGAACGCGCCGAAGGAGCCGATCGTCGAAGTCACCGAATCGACGCCGGCAACCTACAACGATCCAGTGCTCACCAAGCGCGTCGCCGCTACGCTTGCCAGGGCATTCGGCGATTCCAACGTCACCCAAATCTCACCGAAGATGGGTGCCGAGGATTTTGCCGCGTACGGTCGGGCAGGCGTGCCGGCGCTAATGTTCGATTTGGGCGCGGTGGAGCCTCAGAA
>Ga0126378_10000844_pt1 | contig 22547 bp, 20 predicted proteins | sample PanSoiMetPlot_23_FD_92587 | JGI IMG/M metagenome (GOLD analysis project Ga0126378, IMG submission 92587) | Tropical forest soil microbial communities from Panama - MetaG Plot_23 | ecosystem: Environmental > Terrestrial > Soil > Tropical forest > Bulk soil | place: Panama | collected 2016-02-17
GTACCTGGGGCTCCTCGCGCTGCAGTCTAACGAGCATCGCGCTGCGCTCGAGCATTTCGAGCGGTATGCCGCCGAAGCGCCACCGAACGAGCAGCCGCCGAGGTTGGCGGAAGGAATTGCCGGGCTGCGCAGAGAGCTTGGGCTTCCCGCCGCGGGTCCGGCAACCCGCTGAGGTCTGCGCGCGCCCCCTACTCGTGCAAGCTCGCCCGACCGCAGTAAAGGCTCTAGAAGTCGGGATGCCCAAGACCTCAATAGATCGGCCGGGTCTCCCGAATGACCCTATACGCAGGGGTTCTCCTGCCGCAGACTCGGAACCTCCCGCACAGTTTTTGCCCTCTTGTGGGCAACGCTCGATCGCGCAAGCGACTGAGAGCACTGCGAAGCTCAAGAATTTTGTTGCCCCCAAACTGTCAAAAACTGCGCGGGACCTTTGAAGCTCATGACGTGGAGCGTGGTCGTGTCGTTGGGCGACCGAGGGCGCAGTTGCATTGGTGTTTGCATTGGGCGGCGCAGTAATGACAGCATTGTTGAGCGTCCTCGGGCCCGCGCCGAGACGGTGGCGTTAACGCTCGTGGGCTTGGCTCTTTTCGGAACCGGACAAGTGCGAGGAGGCAAACCAGCCGCTGCGCCGACGAGGTCGACCGAAACTGCTCTGTCGAAGGCGAACTGAAGCCAGTCTTTAGGTAGAGTTCCTTCCACCTTCTAATCCATGTCTTCCCAATTCAAGCTAGGCCTGGGTGCAAACTGCTTGGGCGATGGTCGGACCTCCTTTCGGGTATGGGCGCCGGATCGACGCCAGGTGGACGTTTCGACCGAGGGCGGGCCCGTCAACCACCTATTTCCTCTCCAGCGCGACGATCGCGGATACTTTTACGGCACGCACCCAATCGACGTCGGGCAGCGATACAAGTACCGACTCGATGGGGCCGATCGGTTCCCCGACCCCTGTTCGAGATTCCAGCCCGAAGGTCCCCACGGCCCGTCCGAGGTCGTGGATCCTTCAAGCTTCCCATGGAGCGACGCCGACTGGCCCGGAGTCAAGCTCGACGGGCAGGTCATCTACGAGCTTCACGTCGGCGCATTCACGCCGGAAGGCACCTTTTCGGCCGTCGCGGCACAACTGCCCTATCTGAAAGAGCTCGGAGTCACTCTTGTCGAGCTGATGCCGGTGAACACTTTTCCCGGCCGCTTCAACTGGGGTTATGACGGAGTCGGCCTGTTTGCCCCCTGCGCGGTGTACGGCAAGCCGGACGACCTGCGGCGCCTGGTGGACGAAGCGCATCGCATCGGGCTCGGGGTCATTCTGGACGTCGTCTACAACCACTTCGGTCCAGACGGAAATTACCTCGGGCAATTCTCGCGCTCGTATTTCAGCGATCGATATCCAAAGGAATGGGGCGATACGCCGAACTTCGAGGGTCCGGATTCACGGCCGGTGCGAGATTTTTTTATCCAGAACGCGTGCTACTGGCTGGCCGAATTTCATTTCGATGGCCTTCGGCTCGACGCGACGCACAGCCTCTTCGACGAATCGAAGGTGCACGTCGCAGCGGACATCGCGCGCGGCGCTCGGGCGGCAGCAGGCTCCAAAAAGATCGCGCTGATCGCCGAGAACGAAAAGCAGGAGGCAAAGTACGTCACGCCGGTGGAGCGCGGCGGATATGGCCTCGATGGAATGTGGATCGACGACTTTCACCACGTCGCGCGCGTTGCCGCGACTGGGCGCGCCGAGGCTTATCTGAGCGACTTCTCTGGAAGCGCCGAGGAGTTGGTCTGCTGCGCTCGCCGCAACGCCATCTATCAGGGCCAGTGGTTTTCGTGGCGCAAGAAGCCGCGCGGATCCCCGCTTTGGCACGTGGATCCCAAGCAGCTCGTTTTTTTCTTGCAGAATCACGACCAGGTCGGCAACCAGCTCAAGGGGACGCGGCTGCATGCATTGGCCGGCGACATTCGCGCTCGGGCGCTGACGACCTACTTTCTTCTGTTGCCGCAAACGCCGCTTCTTTTCATGGGCGAAGAGTTCTTCGCCTCCACCCCCTTCCTCTATTTCACCGATCACAATGTCGACTTGCAGCGCGCGGTGCAGAAAGGCCGGGAGGAGTCCCTTTCCCAGTTTCCCTCGGTACGCCACGCGATCGAGAGCGAGGGATTTCATCCGCCGACCGGGGAAGAAGCATTTCACGCATCGCGATTGAGGCTGGAAGAACGAAAGACTCACGCCGAAGCGCTCGCCTTCCACCGCGAGCTGTTGAGGTTGCGCCGAGAGGATCCGGTTTTCTCGGCTCAGAGCCGCAGAGGCATTGATGGCCAGACACTATCGCCCGGCGCGCTGGTGCTTCGGTATTTCGGAGCGGGGTCTGCCGGCGATCGCCTGTTGTTTTTGAACCTGACAACGGAGTTGGTGCTCGACCCATGTCCGTATCCGCTGCTCGCGCCGATTCCCCGCCAAGGGTGGCGAGGGCTCTTTTCATCCGAGGAGGTTCGCTTCGGCGGCTTCGGCGCCCGCTTTCCTTCGAGCGACGGGCCCTGGGTCATCCCCGGCGGCTGTGCGTTCGCGCTGGCGTCGACACCTGCGCCCGGGGGCCGTTCGACGTGAAGGCCGCACCGCGGCTTTATTTGGACCTTCCGACCGTTGCGTTCGAGTGGTCGAGCGGCGCCGACGTCGGTGAGTCGATCTCTCGCGAGTGGATCGTCACCAACGGCTTGGGCGGTTATGCTTCGTCGACGGTGGCCTGTTGTAACACGCGCCGCTACCACTCTTGGTTGGTAGCGTCGCTTCCCGGGTCGCTCGGCCGAACCGTCGTCCTGCCGCGGATGGTTGAAAGCATCGAGGTGGAAGGCGAGACCTACCGCCTGGACTGCGAGGAGCGGTCGAATGGCCAGCTCGAGGTTGCAGCGCTTACCCATCTCATCGCTTTTCGTCTGGGGGGCCTTACTCCCGAGTGGGAGTACGCCCTGGGGCGCGCTCGACTCTTGCGAAAGCTGGTGATGGTCCACGGCGAGAACACCATTTTTCTCGGGTATGAGCACCTCGAAGGCCCGGCGGTGCAGCTCTCGCTGAGGCCGTTCACGGCCTTCCGGCCTCACGACACACTCTCCCCGAGTCGACCCCCGATGCCGAGCGTCCGGATTCAGGGCGAGCAGCTGGAAGTGTACGCGCACGATGGCGCGATGCCGCTGCGCTTGCGCCTTTACTCCGACTGTCCGGCTCCCTTCGTCGGCCTGGGCGAATATTCCGCTCCCCTGCTCTACCGCCTCGAGAAAAATCGCGGGCTGGATCATTCGGAGCAACTGGTGAGCGCGGGATTCTTTCAGTGCGCACTGTGCCCAGGCTCCACGCTCGCGGTCGGCGCAACGACCGACGGCTGGGAGGCGCTGGACCGGGAGCCAGGCGAGGCGCTCGAGTTGGAGCTGGAGCGCGAACACCGGCTGTTGGAGCGGGCGCCGCGGGTTGCGCGGCAGGAAGTCGCCGCCCGGTTGCTCCTCGCGGTAGACCAATTCATCATCGACCCGAGCACCCGTCCCGCGGGCGAGGCCCCGCCCAGAGCGGCTGGCCAAGACGCGCGCAGCGTCATTGCCGGATACCACTGGTTCACCGAATGGGGACGCGACACCATGATCTCTCTCGAGGGGCTTGCGCTTGCGACGCATCGGGTCCGGGAGGCCGCCGCGATTTTGCGGACATTCCGGCACTACGTCCGCGACGGCCTGCTCCCAAACCTGTTCCCCGAGGGCGGACGAGAGGGCCTCTACCACACCGCCGATGCAACGCTGTGGTTCTTCCATGCCGTCAACCGCTATTTGACCGCCGCCGGCGATTGGGAGCTGGTCCGCGATTTTTTCCCGACGCTGCAGGACATCATCGACCACCATGTCCGCGGAACCCGATTCGGAATTGGCGTCGATCCCGTAGACGGCCTCTTGCGCCAAGGTGCGCCTGGCTACCAGCTGACGTGGATGGACGCCAAAGTCGATGATTGGGTGGTGACGCCCAGGCGCGGCAAGGCGGTGGAGATCAACGCGCTTTGGTTCAATGCTCTGCGTCTGATGGCTGAGTGGGCCCGTCAGCTCGGCGACGATGGAAAGCAGTACCTGGACCGCGCCGAACAGGCGCAGGTCTCCTTTAATCGGCGGTTCTGGAACCCCGGCGAGCAGTGTCTATTCGACGTCGTTGACGGAGAGGGCGGCGATGACGCGGCGGTGCGTCCTAATCAGATCTTTGCCCTGTCGCTCGATCATCCGGTCCTCCGCCGCGAAAAGTGGGAGCCGGTGCTCGAGAAGGTCTGGGCGGAGCTGTTGACTCCGGTTGGACTGCGAAGCCTCTCCCCGTCGCATGCGGACTACAAGCCTATCTACGATGGCGGTCTGCGAGCGCGCGATGCGGCCTATCACCAGGGCACGGTCTGGGCTTGGCTCATCGGTCACTTCATCGACGCCTGGCTCAGGGCCTATCCGGACAAGGCGTCGGCGCGGACGTTTCTGGCCGGGCTGGAGGAGCATTTGTTCACCGCTGGGGTTGGACAAGTGAGCGAGATTTTCGACGCCAGCCCGCCTTACCGGCCGCGCGGCTGCATCGCTCAGGCCTGGAGCGTGGCAGAGATGCTGCGCTCCTGGCTGAAGACCGCCTGAGGGCGTCCGAGCCAAAGGATGATGGCTCGCGCTGCGGGTAAGGCAATTCACTGTCCATTGACGCCACCCTGCTCGTCGGCTATGGCGAGGCGCTCTACTCGTCGAGGCACCTAGGAACGGGCCGCGACTCACAAACAACGGGGAGGGAATCGTGAAATTGAGATTGCAGGCTTTGCTTCTTAGCGGGGCGGCATTGGCTCTGGCGGGGTGCGGTGGCGCTTCGCTTCCGAAAGCGAATCAAACGACAACTCAGGCTGCCGAAAATGGAGAGGGCATGTACTTTTACCCCGACTTTCGGCCCTACTGGTCGTCCGACAGCCTGAGGGACATTCGCATTGACGTGGGTCGCTCCAATGATCGCCTCGTGTCGTGCGATGATTGGACGCAGATCGATCCCACTCCGCCGACTGGAATGAGGGTGCTCAGCTTCACGCTCAGCTCGCCGAACTTCGGCCAGGGCGACTTGCGGTTGCGCCACAACAGCACGCCGGATGGAATCGAGTTGTATCAGACGATTTCGTGGATGAACCCGGATGGCACTTGCGTCGGCGTGGAGACTGAACAACCGGTGGCGGTGATCCCCAATGGGCCAGGCCAGTCGGGCCGCTGGCTACCGCTCGCTAAGTTCGCCCTCTACACCGTTGCCGACGATGGCGGCATTGGCGACCGCGTTGCTTGCCAGACCAAACGCTGGTGTTGTTTGGGCAGCGCGCCCACTTGTCCGACCCGAGGCCCCTGTCCGCGACTGCCGACCCAGAGCGACAACATCGAGGCTGGAGCGCGGGACGTCTACCCGTTCCATTGGACCGACCAGTTCTTGCCGATCGAGGGGATCCCGAGCGGGACTTATTGGTTCGAGGAAGAGATCAATCCGGCTGTGCCCGTGCCGATCATGTGGGAGAGCGATTACACGAACAACAGCATGTTCTTCATGATCGACATCGATCAAGAGGCGGGCACGGTTCAGATCGTGCAGGAGCCGGATGGATCATTCGCGGCCTGTCCTGCGCCATAGGCTGCGCGCGGCGCTGACCCTTGCGGTGCTCGCAGCCGGGGATGCCCAGGCGGCGCGCCTGCTCGTTCGGGTCGATGGCCACGAGGCGCAGGCACTGTTCGGGGCGGCCGTCGTTGGCATCGGCGACGTAGACGGCGACGGCGTGCCCGATTTCGCGGTGGGCGCGCCACAAACGCTTGGACCCGGCGGCGGATATCTCGACGGCCGCGTGTTCGTTTACTCCGGCGCGACGAGCGCCCTTCTGTATCAGCTGGATCCACTGCGCTCGCGCGGTTTTTTCGGCGCGCGGATCGCCTCGGCCGGCGATCTTGATGGCGACGGCGTGCCCGACCTCGTCGTCGGTGCACCGGCCACCTCCTCCGATGACCTTTACGGTGTCGGCAGTGTTCTGGTTTTTTCCGGCGCGAGCGGCGCTCTTATTTTCGCCTTCCTTGGTGACGAAGGCGGCACGTACATGGGATCGGCGGTCGCCGGCGTTGGCGATTTCGATGGGGACGGAGCGCCGGAGATCGCAATTGGCACGCCCTACGGCACCGGCAGAGGACCTTACGGCGGTGGAGTTGTGACAGTCCGTTCCGGGTCAGACGGAGCGGTGCTCTACGAGTTCGATGGTGCCGCCTCGGGCGACTATCTTGGCAGAGCCGTGGCCGGGATCGGCGACTTGGACGGAGACGGCGTGCCCGATCTGCTCGTCGCCGCACCCAACGCGAGCCCCGGCGGGCAAGGCCAGGCCGGACTGGTGCAAATCTACTCGGGAGCCACCGGCGAAATGCTGCTTGTGCTCCACGGAACGGACGCGGGTGCGTTCTTCGGGCAGGCAGTCGCCGACGTGGGGGACCTCGACGGCGATGGCGTCGACGACTTTGCGGTCGGCGCCCCGAGTGCGAGCCCCGCGGGGATGCAGGCTGCTGGGAGCGTCTATGTGTACTCGGGGGCCAGCTTCGAGCTCCTATATCAGTGGAACGGCAGGGGATCATTCGACGCCTTCGGCACCGCCATCGCCGGGGGAGGCGACGTGGACGGGGATGGCGTGCCGGACGTAATCGTCGGTGCCCCTGGGTCGAGCCCGGGCGAGGTCTTGAGCGTCGGCAGCGCCTTGGTGTTTTCGGGCGCCACGGGCGAGCTCCTGTTTCGCTGGGACGGAGAAGAGCGCGACGAAGCGCTGGGGCAGTCAGTCGCCATCGTGGGTGACCTTACCGGCGATGGCCGGGCGGCAGTTTTGGTGGGCGCGCCCACCGCAAACCCCAGCGGACTGATCGGCGCGGGCAGCGTCTTCGTGCTGAGCTACTAGCTTGCGCGCACTTGCGCATGGAGCTTGAAATGGCGACGCAGCGATACTGGCTGATCAAGAGCGAACCAGGGACCTATCCGTACTCGCAGCTCGAACGCGAAAAGAAGACTTCGTGGACCGGCGTTCGCAATTTCGAGGCGCGCAACAATATTCGCGCGATGCATCCGGGTGACGTCGCGCTGTACTACCACTCGGGAGAGGGCAAAGAAATCGTCGGCATTGCGCGCGTCGCCTCGGAACCGTCGAAGGACCTCACCGCGCCCGGCGAGGACTGGGCAGCTGTCGACGTCGAGCCGCTAAAGGCGCTGCGGTGCCCGGTGAGCTTGGCGCAGATCAAAACCACCAAGTCGCTGGCGAAGTTTCCACTGGTGACCCGCTCTCGATTGTCGGTCGCGCCGGTGGAGCCCGAGGAATTCCGCGAGATCATGAAGCTCGCTCAGACGCGCCTGCCCTAAGAGCCCTCCGCTTTGGATCGACGATGCCGCTGCCTTTGATCTTGCAAAGCAGCGCTGCGCAGATGACCTTGATGAAGGGGCGAATCCGTCGCCGGCTGCGCCGGTTTGAAGTCCCGGAGAATTCAGCCCTTGGGTACTTTGTTGCCCACTTCATCCCTCATCGGAGCAACGCTCGTGCCAAGGGCGCGCCTCAGCCGGCCCTCGAGCTCCTCTGCGCGCACGCGGTGCTTGAAGGCTTTCCGCCCGTCGATGAAAATGACTGGAATGTCGTACTGAAACTTTTCGAACAGCGTTCGATCCTCTTCAATGTTGACTTCTCTGATCTCGAAGGGGATGCGCTTTTGGACTTGCAGGATGATTTGCTTCGCCTTCTCGCAAAGGGAGCAATCCGGCTTTGAGTAAATGTCGATTCGCATGCGCCTAGGATCTCCGAGATAAGGGGCGGACCTGATGCGGGGACTGGTCGGCGATTTTTCGACGATGCCGCTAAAGGACCTCGTCGTCTACCTCGGAAACCGGCGCGCGACAGGAACGCTTGCTTTGGAAAGGGACGGGGTCCGCAAGCGCGTGCATCTGGTCAACGGTTTGGTGGTGAAGGCCAGCTCCAACCAGCGGCGCGAGTATCTCGGCCAATTCTTAATCAACCTCGGGCACATTACCGAGGACCAATTCAACAAGGCCTACGAGACGCAGCAGGAGACGAGGGTCTTCCTGGGAAAAATCCTGGCGATGATCGGCCTGGTCCCCGAGAAGGTGATCCTCAACGGCTTGAGCTTGAAATTCCGCGAGACCTTGCTCGAGGCATTTCAGTGGGAGAGGGGCAGCTTTTCGTTCGAGCCGCTGCAGTCGGTTGAGGTGAACGACGAGTTGGAGCTTCAGATCGATCTCTTGGACATCCACCGCGAAGGCGAATTTCGCGAAACGGCCTGGAAGGCAATCCATGCGGTATTTCCCCATGGACAGGTGCGGCTGCGCCTGGATGAAAGACATCTCCCGGAGCCACCGAAACCCAGCACGCTCGACTTCAGATTGGTGCAGTTGATCAGAGAGGGCGCGACGATCGACGAAATGATCCTCGCCCTCCATGCGACGGATTTTTATCTCTACCAACGCTTGTACGCGCTCTACCGACTGGAGGCGGTCGCGGTGCTTCCGCCCGAGCCTCCGCCCGAGTCGCTCGAGGAACCGGCGATCGAGGATGGCTTGTCCACGGCCGAGATCGTCGACTATGCGCGCAAGCTGCTCGAAGTCGGCAACGCTTCAGAGGCGGAGGAAGCAGCGCGAAAGGCCCATGCTCTCTCGGCGAACGCGGAGACCGCGGAGCTCCTTCGCCAGGCTGAGTCGGCGCTGCTCGCGCAGCTGCGCCAGGAGCTGATGTCGGCGAAGGTCCCATCCCTGCTCGTCTCCGCGACAGACCTCAAGGATCTGCAGCTCTCTGCGCCGGAGAAGTACTTGCTTTCGCGGGTGAACGGCACCCGACAGCTCGCATCGATCGTCAACGCTTCCCCGATTCAAGAACTGGAGGCTCTCAAGTCGTTTCACCGCTTCGTTCAAAGTGGATGGGTGAAGCTCGTTTGAACGGCCGATCACCTGGACGACTCACGGGCGATTGGCGAGGCTGTTTTTTGCTTCGAGGTACAGTCTCATCGCCTCTCGTCCCAGCCACGTCGCGCGAATCCGCCATCTCGCGGTGTTGACGATCACCGCGGCGACGGCGACGGCCGGGTTCTCTTTGGGCGCAAAGCCGACAAACCATGAATAGTCGCGATACGGATTGCGATCGGCCAGCGAGCCGGTCTTGCCTACTGCGCCCTGCACGCGAAAGCCTCGCTCGCGGAAGGTGCGGCGGGCGGTCCCGGAGGTGATTGTCTCCTCGAGCATATCCGCCAGCTGGCGTGCGATCGGCTCGGAGACGACCTGTTCAGCTTCAGAGGTGGAAGGCGGTTCGCCGTCGATGAGGATCGGAGCGCACCAGCGACCTTGGTTGGCGATCGATGCAGCAATCGCCGCACCGTGCAGCGGAGACAAATACACGTCTCCGAATCCGGATCCGGCGGAGGCCAACCCAAGCGGGTCCGAGGGGATTGATGCGAGCGAGGTGTCGGTCGGAACGACGAACTCCAGCGGCCGATTGAAGTGGAACGACTCGGCGGCGGCCTCCAGCTGGTCGGAGGAGAGGTGTTTGAAGGTGAGCTTGGCGAAGACTGCGTTTGCGCTCATCGCCAGAGCGGTCGTGAGCGAGTAGCACCGTTGATCTCGGCTCGAGTCGATCAGCAGCTTCTCCGAAATCCGCCGCTTCCCCCCGTGGAAGCACTCAGGCGAATCCGGCTGAACCCCTGATTCAAGAAGAGCGGAGGCAGTGACGATCTTGAAGATCGACGCCGCAGGAAACACTGCCCTCGTGGTCAGCCCGCGAAGCCGGGGCTCCTGGGCGGAGTGCTCGGCCATCGCAAGCACCCGGCCGGTGGAGGGCTCCATCGCCACGACCGCTCCGTAGGGCGTCTGATAGCTCTCGAGGATCTGCTGCAGCTTGTCCTGAAGCGTCGGGTCCAGCGTGAGCACCTGCTCGGTGCCGCCGCGCGAGACCACGTACCTACCGTCCGACCTTTTTCGAGCCGAGGAGACCCAGTCGTCCTCGGCTGAAAGCGGCTTGCAACTCCCCAGCGGGGGCGCGGTCAAGCGGCTCGGGACGATCAACGCTGCCGCGTCGGGCAACTCGAGCAGGTGCGCTTGGTCAAGCCAATCGCGCGCCGCGGCATCGGCGAGATTCCCCTCTGCCATGTCATCCGGGGCAGTCGGCGGACTCTCGGCGGCTCTCTTCGCCTCGTCCTGTGCGAAGGCGAACGGCGCGAACGCGATCAGCGGGAGCAATCTCGCCAGGCGCCACGCCCACTGCACCAGCTGCGTCGACTGTTCCAGCGATCTGCTCAAAGTTGTTTCGCGCCCGAGGAGAGTCCATGCTACCCGACAATGCGCTGGGGTCAATTGGAAGTGCAGGTCAGGCAATGGCGCGGCCTGTGCGCTTGAGCTCTTCGATTTCATCAAGCAGCTCGTCCGCCCAACGGCGCAAATAGCTTCCTTCCTCTTCGGGGTCTTCCCGCGCCTGCTCCAGGACCGACTTCCCCCGCACGGACCCGAGGTGAACCAGCGCTTCGGCGACCTCATAACGAACCCACTTGTCGCGATCGTCGAGCAGCGGCGAGATCGCCTCCACTGCCCGCGCGCCGGTGATCTGGGCGAGAGCGGAGGCGGCCTGAGCCCTCACTGCCGGCACGGGATCCGAAATCAGCGCTCGCAGCGGCTGCTCCAGATCCTCGCCCCCGATCTTCCCCAGAGCCCGCACCGCCCGCGGCCGGACGTGCGGGGGTCCTTGCAACGCGGCCCGGAGCAACCCGCCTTTGACGTCTTCGCCCCACGAGATGAGCGCCTTCTCCGCGGCGATGGCGACCGCGGCATTGTTCTCGGTGTCCTCGAGGGCGGAGATCATGGCCGGGATGGCGGCCGCATTCCCGATCCGGCCCAGCGCGTAAGCGGCGTGGAGGCGCACCGCGGGGTTGGCGTGCCGCAGCGCTCCAATCAGCGCGGGCACCGCCGTTTCGCCGAGCGAAACGAGGCGGGCCTCGGCGTCGACCCGCCAACTCTCGTTTGGCGAGGTGAGGCGCGATATCAGAACCTCGGGGCGGATCTGCTCGCTCATTCCCGTCTGTTCCTCGTGGCCAAGTCCAGAGCGCTCTTATACCGTCCGGCGCCGTGGGGAGCATCCGCGAGATCTCGATCATCGGGGAAGCCGAGCTTCGCCGGATGCTGCGCAGCGCGCGAGCGGTGGTGTTGCTGGGCCTTTACGGCTTGTTCTCTCTGCTGGTGCTGCTGATCGTGGGATCGATTTCAAAAGCCTTTCAAGCTTCGGTGAATCAGCAGGTCGCAGCACAAGCGAACCCGGCGGCAATCGAGCAAGCCTATGCCCAGGCGCGCCTGGGCCTTTTAGGGTTCTTGTTCAGCGGCGACGTCGCCATCCTCGAGGCGCTGAAGGAGATTCCGCTGGTGGTGGTGATCGTCTTCAAAGTCACTCTGGTGTTTCTGCCGGCCTACGTCGCGCTGATTGGATTCGACCAACTGAGCGGCGAGCTTAGCCAACATTCGATCCGCTACCTGGTGGTCCGGGGAAAGCGCTCATCGATCCTCTTCGGAAAATTCGTGGCTCAGGCGCTGTTGCTCTTGAGCCTGGTGCTTCTCGTCGACCTCGGGATTTTTCTCTATGCCAAGGCGACGAATGAAGATTTCACCTGGCTCGCGATGGGCAAGAGCTTGCTGCGGTTCTGGCTGGCGGCGATCCTCTTCTCGCTCGCCTACTTGTCCCTCACCTCGCTGTGCTCGGTGCTCTTCCGAAATCCGGCGCTCAGCTTGGTGGTGAACCTGGCCGCGCTGTTTGCGTTCTGGCTTTTGGACGTGATTGGACGCGCGGAATCCCTGCGGCTCCTTCGTTTTTTCTCCCCCTCGCAATACGCGGCCAACCTGCTCCATCCGAGGCTTTCGGAGTTCGCGATCAGCACCGCTGGGTACGCGGGCTTCGCCGTCCTTTTTCTGGGCGCATCTTATCTGGTGATCCGGTCGAGGGACGTGTAATGGACCACGCGATCGAGCTGCGGGAGGTGGTCAAACGCTTCGGGCCCAACATCGCCGTCAATCGCGTTTCGCTCACCGTAGAGCGCGGGCAATGCTACGGCCTGATCGGACCCAACGGCGCAGGGAAAACCACGACCTTCTCGCTGATGTGCGGCTACCTGTTTCCGAATCAGGGTGAAATCCGGATCCTCGGCGTGACGCCGCAGCAGCAGGGAGCTCTGAAGCAGAAGGTCGGCGTTCTGCCGCAAGACGCCATCCTGCCTCCCTGGTCGAAGGTCGGCTTTCTTCTCCACTACTGGGCAACGCTCCAGGGGCTGGAGAACCCCGAGCGTTGCGCCCGCGAAGCGCTGGACCTGGTCGGCCTCGCGGAGACGTGGAACACGGCGGCGCAAGCGCTTTCCCACGGAATGGCGAAGCGCGTCTCGATGGCGCAGGCGCTGATGGGCGACCCCCCGGTGGTTCTGCTCGACGAGCCCACCTCCGGACTCGACCCCCGCATCGCGGCGCAAATTCGCCAGCTCATCCGAGACCTGAAGGGCAAACAGACGATCGTCGTCTCCAGCCACAACCTGCAGGAGTTGGAAGAGCTGTGCGACGCCGCGGCGATCCTGGATCGAGGCACGCTGGTCCAGTCGGGCTCGATGTCGGATCTCACCTCCATCGGCGCCGAGTTTCGCGTCCAGATTGCGCGTGGAAACGTGCCGCTCGCCGAGCTGAAAGCGCTTCGCGGTTGCACCGGCGCCTCGCTGGAGCCCTCGGGGATACTCACCGTCAGCTTTGACCGCTCGCTGGTCGCGCCAGAGGAAATCATCACCTGCGTAGTGGCCCTGCTCGCCGCGCGGGAAGTGCTCATCTTATCGGTCAGCCGCGGCCGCAAGCTGGAGGAGCGCGTTCTCCAGCTGACCTGACGAAGGCCGCCCCGGTGCTGAGCGGAGAGCTACTCCAACCGCCGATGTAGGAATCACGCTCCGGTTTTTCGCACCTGTGCGCGCAGGATGCCGGTTTCGAGCGTGACCGAGATCAACTGGTGACCGGTGGATGCGCACCATGCCTCGACGTCCCGTCTCGCCGCTGGATCGGTCGCGAGCAGGACCAGCGTCTCGCCGGCCGCGAGGCGACGGATGGCCTTGGCGAGCTCGATGATGGGAACAGGGCACGCCGTTCCGGTGGCGTCGATGGTGAGCAGCGAATCCACGGGAGACACGTACCGCTGCCGAGGCCTGTGCGCAAACGGAACCGCGGTGACTGCTCGACGAGAAAGCTGCTCAAGCTCGCGCTCTCTGCTATTCTGCGCTCGGTCGCGCTGCCGAATTGGGGAGCTGTCGTTATTGAGTCCAATCGCCGCGCGGATTGCTCAGCCGCTAACGAATTCCGGAGACAAGCTCAAAGATGAAACCCAATGTGATCGTCGCGCTGTTAGTCGGATTGGTGTTGGGGTTTGCGGTAGGCAAGGTCTTCACCAACACTGGCGGCTCACCTCCAGACGCTCAGACCGTGGTCGCAGCCGTCCCGCCCACGGGCGCGCAGCAATTGCCCCCGGGCGCGCAGGGAATCCCCACGCCGCCACCGGTACGCGCACCGGCGCCGACTCCGCCGCCCCCGTCGGCCGTCAAGAAGATTGAGTTTCCGTCCGACTCTCCCATGCAAGGGCCGAGCACGGCGAAAGTGACGATCGTCGAGTGGTCGGATTTCCAATGCCCGTTTTGCAGCAAGGCAGTCCCGACGCTGAAGAAGATCGAGGAGACCTACGGCAAAGACGTTCGATTCGTGTTTCGGCACCAGCCCCTGCCCTTCCACAGCAACGCCAAGCTCGCCGCAGAGGCATCGATGGCTGCGCACGCGCAGGGGAAGTTCTGGCAGTTCCACGACAAGCTGTTCGCCAATCAGACAGCGCTCGACCGAGCGTCGCTTGAAAAGTACGCCGGCGAGATTGGGCTCGACGTGACCAAATTCAAGAGCGCGCTCGACAACGGGACCTTCCGCTCCAGGGTTGAGGCCGATGCGGCTGCCGGTGCCACGGTGGGTGCTTCGGGGACGCCCACTTTTTTCATCAATGGTCGACAGGTCGTGGGTGCGATGCCGTTTGAAAGCTTCAAGCCAGTGATCGATGACGAGATCCAAAAGGCGGACAAGCTCCTCGCATCCGGCACCACGCCGGAAAACCTCTACCAGGCGCTGCTCGAGCAAGGCGTTCGCGAAGGACCACCGGTGAAGAAGATCGAGGTTGGATCGGCACCCGTCAAAGGTCCCAAGAGCGCCCCGGTGACGATCGTGGAGTTCTCTGATTTTCAATGCCCGTTCTGCGGGCGCGTTGTCCCGACGATCAAGACCATCGAGGAGCAGTACGGAAACAAGGTGAAGATCGCGTTCAAGCACCAGCCGCTGCCGATGCATGCGAACGCGAGGCTCGCCGCCGCCGCCTCGATGGCGGCGAACGAACAAGGCAAGTTCTGGCAGTACCACGACAAGCTGTTCGCGAATCAGCAATCACTGGATCGACCCTCCCTGGACAAGTACGCGAAGGAGATCGGCCTGGACATGAAGAAGTTCGACGCCGCATTGGACGCGAAGAAGTTCGACGAGAGAGTCGCCGCGGATGCGACCGAGGCGGCATCGGCCGGCGTCGAGGGCACGCCCACCTTCTTTATCAACGGCCGGGAGATCGTCGGCGCGCAGCCGATCGAGGCGTTCAAGACCATCATCGACGACGAGCTAAAGAAAGCCGACAAGCCGGCCAACGAGCCGAAGAAGACCGCCAAGAAGTAGCTCGACGCAGCCGGATTACGGCCCCGGACATCCTGCGCAGCCGGTCGGCGCCCGTGCCCGCGCTTCGGACTTGCTCGGCCTGGAGGCCTTCGGCCTTAGGACACTGCGATCGCGTCGATCTCGATCCGAACACCCTTGGGAAGGCCGCCGGCCTGGATGGTCGAGCGGGCGGGAGGCGGCCCGGTGAAATACCTTCCGTAGACTTCGTTCACGCGGGCAAAATCACCCAGATCCGCGAGGAACAGTCCGCACCGGACGACGTGGGAGAAATCCAGCCCGGCCGCGGCGAGAACAGCCTTCAGGTTCTCCATCACTCGCTCCGTCTGGGCGACCACGTCGCCGGCGATCACCTCTCCCGTGCGCGGATCGAGCGGAATCTGGCCGGAGAGGAAAGTGACCTTCCCGCCTTCCATCTGGACCGCTTGAGAGTACGGGCCGATTGCCTTGGGGGCACGATCCGTTTGAATCGCTTTGCGTGGCATAGGTCTCCTTCCGTTGAGGCGAGCGTTTGAGTACCGCGGCCGACGCCGACCGTGCAACTCCGGCCGGTAATCTGATTGTCGGCGATGTCCGCTCGCCGCGCCGGTCAAATGCGCTCGACCGAATAGACGCCGTTCAGCCGCTCGATTGTACGCATCAGCTCAGTGAGCTGCTTGAGATCCGAAATCGTTACCTCGAACGTGTTCACCGCCCGGTCGTCGCCGGTGGCTCGGCAATTTGCCTGCGAGATGTTCACGCCCTTCTTGGAAAAGGTATTCGAGATGTCCGCCAAAAGACCGGGGCGATCGGCGGTCAGCACCCGGAGGGTCACCGGCCGTTTGAAGTCGCCGCGCACGTCCCACTGCACGTCGACGCGCCGCTCGGGATCCGTGGCGAGCGCCTTCTCGCACCGCACATGGTGCACGGTCACCCCGCGCCCACGAGTGATGAAACCGGCGATCGGGTCGCCCGGAACGGGATTGCAACACCTGCCGAAGCGAACCAGGACATCATCCACGCCGCCGATCTGAACTCCGCTGCGATTCTGACGACCGACGAGCTTCCGGGCGATCTCGGTAACCTTGGAGAGGCCGCTGACTGGCGGCAGGGTGGGCCCAGAGCTGCCGTTTACCTCTGCTTCCCTGGTTCGCTCCTCGGTGTCCGCCAGCTTCTCCGGAGGAATCAAGCGTTTGATCAGCTGATGCGGGACGATCTTCCCGTAACCGATCGCCACCAGCATGTCATCTTCGACACGGTAGCCCAAGTCGTTGCACAGCCCCTTGAGCTCGCCGGACTTGAGCATCTTGTTCAAGTTGAGCGAAAAGCGGCGAAACTCCTTGTCCGCCAATTCTCGCCCGAGCTGCAGGCTCTTCTCCCGCTGCTGCTGTTTGATGAAGGACCGGATCCGCTGCTGGGCGCGGCTGGTCTTGACGAAGGTCAGCCAATCCTTCGACGGATGAGCCTGCGGGTTGGTGAGCACTTCAACCATGTCTCCGTTCTTGAGCTTGTAGCGCAAGGGGACGATCTTCCCGTTGACCTTCCCGCCGACGCACCGATTGCCGATGTCCGAGTGAATCGCGTAGGCAAAATCGACCGGAGTGGCTCCGCGCGGAAGGCTCTTCACGTCGCCTTTGGGCGTGAAGACAAAGACTTCATCGGTGAAGAGGTCGACCTTGACCGTCTCGAGGAACTCCTTCGGGTCCTTGAGATCCTGCTGCCACTCCATCAGCTGGCGGAGCCAGGCGAACTTCTCATCGTCCTTGGAGATGAGTGACTTGCCCTCCTTGTACGCCCAGTGCGCGGCGATGCCTTCTTCGGCGATCTTGTGCATCTCATCAGTGCGGATCTGGACCTCCATTCGCTCGCCCATTGGGCCTATCACCGCGGTGTGCAGCGACTGGTACATGTTCGGCTTGGGGATGGCGATGAAGTCCTTAAAGCGGCCGGGGACCGGCTTCCACAGCTGGTGGATGAGCCCCAGCGCCTCGTAACAGGACGGCACGGTGGGCATGATCAACCGAAATGCGATCACGTCGTGGATTTGATCGAAGTCGATCCCTTGCGCCTTCATCTTTTTGTAGATGGAGTAAATGTGCTTGAACCGCCCGGAGACGCGACCGGGCAGCTCGCGCTCCCGGAGCTTTCCTTCGATGAGGTGAACGACCTGATCGACGTATCGCTCGCGCTCCTTGCGTCGGCGGCTGACCTTCTCCACCAGCTCGGAATACTCATGCGGTTTGAGGTACCGCAGCGAGAGGTCTTCGAGCTCCGTCTTGATCCAGCTGATCCCAAGCCGGTTCGCCAGCGGTGCGTAGATGTCCAGCGTCTCGCGTGCGATCCGCTGCTGTTTGTCCTCCGGCATGTGCTGCAACGTGCGCATGTTGTGCGTGCGGTCCGCCAGCTTGACCAGGATCACGCGGATGTCCTGCGCCATGGCGATGATCATTTTCCTAAAGTTCTCGGCCTGCTTTTCTTCCTGGGACAGCGTGGCCGAAGCAGAGAATTTCGAGAGCTTGGTAACGCCGTCTACCAGCTGCGCGACCTCCGGTCCGAAGAGCTCCGTCAGCTCATCCGCGGTGGCAAGCGTGTCTTCGATGGTGTCGTGGAGCAGTCCGGTGACGATGGAGGCCTCGTCGAGCCGCAGTTGGGCAAGAATCCCAGCGACCTCCAATGGATGGATCAGATACGGCTCGCCCGAATTGCGCAGCTGACCTTGATGGACCTTGGCCGAGTACACGTACGCCTTCTTGATGATGTCCAGGTCCGGATCCGGATGGTAGGAGGCGACCCTCTGCAGGATATCGTTGAGGCGGATCATAGACCTCAGGCAATCGTAACTGGCGAGATTCCCTGGAGCAATGAGGCAGCGATCGGCGTAGGGGTGCGGGCGTTCCCGCCGGGGTGAACACCGAGCCGCACATTCGTTGACCGCGCCGGCGGCTCCCACCTAACATCGCGCGAGATGTCGAGCCTCTTGTTGTCCACGCTGGGGATTGTCTGCCCGGCGTGCGACCGCCTCAATCCCGCTCGGAGAGCGAAGTGCGCCGCCTGCGGCGCAACCCTGTTGCCCTTTTCCGAACCGGTGAAGCCGGCCGAAGTTCGACCCGCACCCTCATCGGCTCTCCCGCCGGCCCACCCGTCCGCCAAGGTCTCTCCGCTGGTGGACAGCGTTCTGGCGGCCCAGGCTCATGCCCGTCCCAAGCCGCCCGTTCTGGTCGCGCGCAAGGACGGGCCCTCTCCCAGATCGCCGTCGAAGTCCCGCCCGGCGCCTGCCGCCGCGCCTCCGGCGAAGGCGCCGGTTGCCAGGGAACCCATACCCGCCAACCAGCTGCTCAAAAAGCGACCCGCAGCCCCCCTCGCCGCCAGCGCCGCGGCGCCAATCGCCTTCGTGCTGACGGTCGTCGCTGGAAATGGCAGGGGGCAGCGGTACCGGGTTCCAGTTTCCGGATGCTGGATAGGGCGGAACCGGGGGAACATTCTTTTTCCGGAGGACTCATTCGTCTCCGCCCATCATGCAACATTGATGGTTGCTGAAGGAATGCTCCGCGTGCGCGATGAAGGAAGCGCCTCGGGGGTGTTCGTGGCCATTGCCGGGCAGGAGTCAATTTCCCACGGCGCGATGTTCAACATCGGCCGTCGGCTTTTCCGTTATCTAGGTCACCTTCAGCTTCCCCCCGCCCCGGCGGCAGGGCAACCCCGAGTCTATGGAGCGCCGCTTCCTCAGGGTCAGGCGCTATACGCAGTCGAGGAGGTGATCGTCGGCGGACGTTCCGGCAAAGCGGCGATCAGCGGCGCACCGCTGCTGACCATCGGCCAGGTGAACTGCGATCTCTCCTTCCCGCAAGACGACGATCTCGCCAGTCGACACTGCGAGCTGGCGCCCGTCGGCCAGGGAGCGGTGCTTCGCGACCTCTCCGGCGTGCTGGGAACGTTCGTCCGCATCACGCCTGGCACCGATCGCCAGCTGAAGACCGGGGATCGCATCCGCGTTGGCCAGCAGATCCTTCAAGTAGAAGCCGCCTAAAGCGCCGCGCTATCGCCTTGCGCTGGTGGGCTGCTGAGGCGCTGGCGCATTTGCTGGCCACGCGGTCGGCTGCGCGTGCAGCCTCAAGCTCGAGCGGTAGAGTCCATAGCCAAGTCCCAATGCTGCCGCGAGCAGCACCAGGGTAACCATCTGGAAAAGCCTCCATGCGCGCCCGACGCTTCGCGTGCTCCGCAGCAAAGGGCTCTGCGCATGGTCGACATCGGCGAGCGGCTCGACCCCCCCGGCAGTATCGATGGGTAACGCTGCGGCGGGCTCGGCGAGCGCGAGAAGCTGGGCCTTGAATTCGTCCGCGGTCTGCGGGCGCTTTGTCGGATCCTTCGACAGGGCCCTAAGAATAAGCCGCTCCATCCCCGCGGACACCCGAACGCCCTGACGCCGCTGACGAGGAGGAATGGGCGCCTCGGTCAAGTGCTTGGCGGCAAATGCCGCGCCCGAGTCAGCGACGAAGGGGAGCAACCCAGTGACGAGCTGATAGAGCAGGACTCCGACCGCGTAGAGGTCGGACCGAGCGTCCAGGTCTCCTCCTCGAGCCTGCTCCGGCGACATGTATTCCGGGGTGCCGCAAACAAACCCCGCGCGGGTGAGCGGGCCATCTTCGGCAGCGGCATCCACGATTTTTGCGATCCCAAAATCCAGCACCTTCACGAAGTCCGGCTGGTGGCGCAGCTGCTCCACCATGATGTTTTCCGGTTTGAGGTCGCGATGGATGATCCCCGCGGCGTGCGCTTCGGAAAGCGCGGCGAGCACCTGCGAGGCAATCCGGATCACCCGAGCTTCGGAGAGCGGCCATTCGCTGCTCAGCACCTGGTGGAGGTCCTTGCCGTCCACCAACTCCATGGCGATGTAGTGCTCTCCGCTTTCCGTCTCGCCAAAGTCGAGCACGTTGATCGAGTTGGGATGGCTCAGGCGGCTGGCCGCTTGCGCCTCCCGGCGAAATCGGGCAACCGTACGTTGATCGCACAAGAGCGAACGGTGCAGCACCTTGAGAACCACCGGCTTGTCCAGCGTCAGGAGGCGAGCGCGATAAACCTTCCCCATCCCACCTTCGCCGATTAACGTCTCAATCCGGAATTTCTTCGCGACCGTTTGGCCGACGTGCTCGTCGGGCTCGGGCTCTGGCGCAAGCGGGACGCCGCAGGAAGGGCAGTAAGCCGACAGCCGATGCGCTTGGGCGCCGCAGGAAGGGCAAGCCAATCGTCTCAGCTCCATGTGCTCGGGGCGCTCCGCAGCGCTCGACTGTGACACGCTCCAAAAGCTCGCTGCAATGCGCGGTCCGATGACCTCCACTGCTCGATCGGCCCGCTCTCCTGATATAGATGTGAACGCCGCACCTGGCCTGATGCCCGCTCCCATCTGCCCTCGCTGTAGTACCCGCAATACGGTGGACTCCGCATTCTGCCGCGCGTGCGGAGCAGCGCTGCCCTCGGGCAGCAAGAGCGCGGTCAAACCCAAGGTCTCAATTCGAGTCGTACGCGCGGATGGCGGCCCGGAGATCGTGGTAGCGATGGGCGGGCAGGAGCTGACCTGTGGAGCTCGTGGCGACATCCCGCTGGAGGACGATCCTTTCGTCGCGGCGACCCAGGCGCGCTTCTTCTTCACCGGCAGGCGGCTGGCGGTGGAGGACGTGGGCGGCGGAAATGGCATCTTCCTTCGGCTGCACCAGGAGCGCGAGCTGACGACCGGAGGTGAGCTTCGCTTGGGACGCCAGCGGCTCTTGCTTGAGCCGGTCCCCGCCCTGACCCCAGGCGCAGGCGGGGCGATGGTTTGGGGCTCTCCGGACGTTGGCTATCGGTTCCGCCTGATCCAGATACTGGAGGGCGGCGCTCGCGGCGCCGCCTTCCTGCTCAGAGACGGAGAGAACCTCCTCGGCCGGGAATCCGGCGACGTCACTTTCCCGAATGACGGGTTCGTCTCCGGACGCCACGCCGTTCTGCAGGTGCGGCAAGACCGGCTCTTTGTCCGCGACGTCGGCTCCTCCAATGGGACATTCTTTCGCCTCTTTGCCCCCACTGCGTTGGACAATGGCGATCACTTGTTGATTGGCCGGGAGCTGCTGCGAGTTGAGGTCAGCGAGCGGTGACGCCGCGGACCGGCAGTGCCGACTGGATCGCCCCCCTTTAGACGCTTAGTACGGCCGCTAGCCGTATGACTTCTCTTTCTTCTCCTGCTCTTCCTTGCAGCGAATGCACAGGGTGGTCACCGGCCGTGCATCGAGGCGCTTGGGAGAGATCGGCTCGTCGCAGCGCTCGCAGATGCCGAACGTCCCGTCCTCGATCCGCATCAGCGCCTTTTCAATCTTCTTGAGCAGGAATTTTTCCCGGTCGCGAAGCCGGAAGATCATCGATTGCGCGTACTCGGAGGAGGCGAGGTCGATCTCGTCGGGGAGGTCGTCGGTGTCGAAGTTCGATTCCTCCATCAACGTCTTCTTCGCGCTTTGCAGCAGGCTGACCTTGCTGTCCTCGAGCATCTTCCGGTAGCGCTTGAGATCTTTCTGGTTCAAGTCTTCGTCCTTACGGTTGAGCGGGCGATTTTAGATGGACTGCCCGTCAAAAAAAAGGCGAGAAGCTTTAATTGCGCGAACTCGCGGTGTCAAGCTGGGGTAACCTCAGCGGGCCGCTGAACAATGTCCGAAATGTCCAAATTCGACCGCGAGTTTCTTCGCTCCTGCTTGACTCTCGCGGCCAAGCCGGATGTCGACCACTTTCTCTACATCTGCGACATCCCACTGTCCCCCGACGACCTGCGCGGCCGCAAGGTGCGCCGGAAATTCATCTACGCCGTCACGTCGCAATTGTTGGCGGACGAGCTGGCGGCCAAGAGGCAGCGCGCGCTGGTAATCCCGCCGTATGACTATCTGCGAGTCGAGCGGGTGAAGGTAGCGCTCGTCGCCGCGCTGTCGCAGGAGGCGGTTAAAGAGGGGGACCTGGTGCTGTGTGTGACCGGCCGGGTCGGGCGCCCGGTCGACACCCTGATGCACGTCAGGTTGGGCGGTTCCCTCGAAGATCGGATCACGCTGGAGGGGGTGAAGCTCGGCGAGCAGTTCAACTCGCAAGTCGTGGACGCCTTGCTGCAGCTCGCGCTCCAGATCGGCCAGGAGGGATTCGAGGGCCACCCGATCGGAACCATCATCACCATCGGCGATCACACCAACGTGCTCGAGAAAAGTCGCCAGCTCACCATCAATCCATTCCAGGGTCTCAGCGAAGCCGAGCGCAATGTACTCGACCCGAAAATCCGCGAGGCGATCAAGAACTTCTCCGTCCTCGACGGCGCGTTCGTGATCCGCGAGGACGGCGTGGTCCTGTCTGCAGGGCGATATCTCTTGGCCGGAAGCGAAGACGTGAACGTTCCGCTCGGCTTAGGAGCCCGCCACGCCGCTTGCGCCGGGATCACCTCTTCCACTGAGTGCCTTGCTCTCGCGGTCAGCCAGAGCTCGGGCGCGGTCCGCTTGTTCAAAGGAGGATCGATCGTCCTCGAGCTGCATCAGAGCGCGCGCAGAACGTGAGCCAGGGGTTTCGGCAACCCCGTTCCTCGCGCCACCGTGCGCGGCAGAGAGCTCCCGCGGACTCAGGTTCCGACGTGCTTCCTTTCCCAGCTTCAGCTTTCCCCCGCCGAGAGTTACGGTGGGCAGTCCCGCGTAACACAGGTGGCCGTCAGCGCGACCGCGCGGTCCGGTCCGATGTAGCAATCCCAAGTCGCGGGGCAATCGAGCGCGGTCGGGTCATCCGTACCGCCCACCGGCAA
>Ga0126378_10000845_pt1 | contig 22545 bp, 19 predicted proteins | sample PanSoiMetPlot_23_FD_92587 | JGI IMG/M metagenome (GOLD analysis project Ga0126378, IMG submission 92587) | Tropical forest soil microbial communities from Panama - MetaG Plot_23 | ecosystem: Environmental > Terrestrial > Soil > Tropical forest > Bulk soil | place: Panama | collected 2016-02-17
GGGGGGCTCACTGCACCACGCCAGGGACCAACGTCGCGGCCGTTCGGCACCGGACCTGGCAGTCTGGACTACCGATGACGGCTTGCCCCACGTTCGGCAGTTGGGAAGAGTTCCACGCCTACCGCTTCGAGGAGCCGATCTGGCGCCCGCTGGTCTACGAGGTCCTGGACCGCCACGGCATCGCGCGGCCAGCTCGGCTAGCGATGACTTCCAGCGTGCACGTGGTGGCGATCGCCGGACCAGTCGTGGTCAAGCTGTACCAGCCGCTGTCGGATGGAGACTCGTGGGCCGTCGAGACCGGCGCCATGCGGCTGCTCGGCCGGCACGGGCTGCCCGTGCGCGCGCTGCTGGCCACCGGAGAACTGTTTCCTCGGGCGCCTCTGTTCCGCTGGCCGTACTGCGTCCTGAGCACGCTGGCCGGCCGCTCGACGAGGGCCCAATCACCACGCCGGACCGTGAGGGTATCGCGGCCTTTCTCGGCGACTTCCTGTGGCGAATGCATCGGATCCAGCCGCCGGTCGATCGATTCGAGGCGCCGGGCTTCCTCGCCAGACGCCTCCGGAGCTGCGCGCAGGAGCACCGTCAGCGGGGAATCCTGCCCGGTCACCTGTTGGACGACCTCAGCGGCGGCTCCACGGCGCTGCTGACAACCTCCCGCCGGCGGAGTTCGAGCGTCAGTGGTGGGAACAGGCGGAGGCCCAAGTTGCCTGAGGTGGCCAATCTCCCTGCACCTCCATCGAGACGGCTCGGGGGTGAGATGTCCAGCGTCAGCCCGACTCCCAGGCTCGGCGTCTCTGCTCCGGCATCGTCGGCCATGCATGCCGCGCAGCGGCATCAAAATGAGCAGGCTCTACCGCTTCCACTACCACCGTCAACGCGAGGTCATCGCCGCCGCGCAAATCCAAACCGCCGAGTCTCCAGAAAACCTGGGGCGGTTCACCCTCGCAACGCCGTCACCCCTGCAAACGCCGTGCTGAATTACCTGTATGGCGTTCTCGCAAGTGAGATGACGATCGCGCTGACCGGCGTCGGTCTCGACCCGGGCCTCGGCATCTTTCACACCGACGTGGGTCGTCGCGCGTCCCTCAGCTATGACGCGATGGAGGCAATTCGCCCGCGCGTCGACGGCTGGCTCGCGGCGTGGCTCACGGATGCTAGCTTCTCGAAACGCGACTTCTACGAGGAGTCCGACGGGACTATCCGGATCACTCGGCCATTGACCAGCCATCTCGCGATGACCGCTCCGGTTTGGCACCCAGCTGCCCAAAGCGTCGCCGGCTGGCTTGCGCGGGCTTTCACCGAAGGCCTGCGTGAGAGGCGCAGGCCTCACGCTCCCCTGCCGGAGCTGCCCGCACCACGACGGACATGGCAAGGGATGCAGCCACCCGTGCCGAAGGTCTGCATCGAGTGCGGCGGAGCGCTTGCCCCGAAGCAGCGCAAGTTCTGCTCTGACGCGTGCTCCGCCTCGTTTCGCGTGGTCTGGCTCCGCCGCGCACGACAGGCGAGCGGTTGGGTCACGAGCCGAAGAGCTCGCAACAAGCACAATAGGTCCGCTTATCCCCGAATAGCCGACATCGCGTCACCGCCGGCTCAGTTCTGCTTTGGGCCAATACCCGACCAACGCGGTGCAGCAAAAAACAAGCTATCCGATCACTTCATCGGCGCGGCCGAGCAGCGGCAGCGGGACGATGCGCGGTACCTGCGTCATGATGCCCACGTCACGAGGCTCTCCATGGGGTCAGCCGTGGAATCCAGCGCGGGACATTAGCCCGAAAGTCCTCATAGTCCGCCCCAAATGTTTCCTTGAGCGTTGGTTCTTCGTACGCCACGACGACGATGTGGACAAAGAGCCAGAACAGCGCCGCGTACCAGAGGAGACGCCATTCGCCGAATAAAAGCGCCTGACCAAAAATGACGGCAACGACCGCGACGTAAATCGGATTTCGCACGTAGCGATAGAGACCCGTTACCACGAGTTTCTGCGGCGGCGCGATCGGTGCTGGCGTGCCCAGCCCCTGCAGTGCAAAACGGGCAAATGAATCCACAAGCCCTGGCACTCCCGCAATGATCAACATTAGCCCAATGGCGCGCGTTAGCCCGTAGCCGAAAAAGGCTGGCCGAAACTCCCAATGCGTAATCCACCACGGAACGAATCCCGCCAGCACCAAGGGCGCGGCGACGAAGAACATAGCAGAGCCTAAGATGGCAGTCGCCTTCGAAACGGCCTCACCTCGATGCGCGGACCTGAATTGTTCTGAATCGAGCGGGGGGTGCCGCTAGCCCGCTCCTGCACTTCCTCCTAAAGCCTAGCACATGATGGTCCGGCAGAAAGATCGCTGTTCTGCAGGATTTCAAATCGGCCGATGTCCGAGTCGGGTCAATCGCGTCGGTGCTCATCAACGCCGCACGGCCGTCGATGTCCGCTTCGCACTGAAAGCGTGGACTGCCCTGGGTTCCATGGAGACTCCTTTCGTTGGGAATAAGGAGTCACATGTCCACATCGAGTACCCCCAAGAGGAGCCATCCGAGCCAGCGGCGCTACCCGCCTGAGATCCGGGAGCGGGCCGTTCGGATGGTCCGCGAGGCCCTCAAGGAGTTGGACCGAAGCCACGGCGTGGTAACCCGGGTGGCGGGTCAGCTGGGACTCGGCTCCGAGACCCTGTGCCGCCGTCTTCGCGGGGAACGATGTGGTGGACCTGAACCTTATGGCGGTGTTTGCAGATTGCACACATTCGGCCAGTCCGAGCAAGCAGTTCATCGACCTCGGTTTGAGCGAATGCCATGGGTCGTGCAGTATCGCAGAGCGCCACCTCCAGTGCTCATAGTCGCGCACCGCTTGGTTTGATCGCGGACGCGGGGGTCAAGGTTGCTTGCTGGGAGGCAGGTTGAGATGCAGCACGGATGCAACACATGGCGCCAGGAAGCCGGGCGAGAGTTGCGCCCATGGGGGCCCTCGGCGGGGCTCCGTGAACTCGAAATCGAGGCTGGTGGGCCGGGAGGGAGTCGAACCCCCACAGCTTTCGCGGCGGTTTTACAGACCGTTGGGCTCGCCACATGCCCTTTGCCGACCCACGGCACTACCCGGCAGCGAAGGCGCCGGCTCCAGGTTGGAAGCCCACCTATCGTACCCAACGCGGCCACTGACCAATGCTGACGCGGCGGCGAACATAGGATGGAGCCGTGCCCAGAGGGCCACATGCTGAAGACGCCGCAGCCAGGGGTCGCGTCGTGGATCTCCTCGTCGCCTGCCACCCTGAGCCGACGGCGCTTGTGACGACCCTGACCAGCCTGCTCGCCCTCAGGGCGGGCCGCGGCTCAGGTGTCGTATGGGTGGCCGCCGCCGTCCTCTCGGGCCAGCTTGCGGTGGGATGGACCAACGACTACGTCGACCGTGATCTCGATCGGGCGGCTCACCGGCGGGACAAGCCCTTAGTCCGAGCTGCCGCGGCCAATCACGGCAATCCCCGCCTGAAGCCCGGAACCCTCCGTACTGCTGCCATCGCCGCGCTTGCCGCGTGCGTCCCCCTCTCTCTTGCCTCGGGCATCGGCTTCACCGTCGCCCACCTGACGGCCATTGCCTTCGCGATGGCCTACAACGCCGGCCTCAAGTCGACGCTGCTCAGCGTTGTGCCGTACACGGTCGCATTCGGGCTGCTCCCAGCCGCCGTCGCCCTCAGCCTGCCCAGCCCGCGCTGGCCGGCCACCTGGGCGCCTGTTGCCGGTGCGCTGATCGGTGCCGGCGGCCATTTCACGCAGGCACTTCCGGACATCCCGGCCGACCGCCGGCTGGGCGTCCTCGGCCTGCCACAGGCGATCGGCCAGCGCGCATCAGGCGCCGCCGCCGCGCTTCTGCTCCTGGCAGCCAACGCGACCGTCGCACTGGGGCCTGGGCGTCCAGGCCCAATTCAGCTTGCCGGGGTCGCGCTCGCCGCCATCCTGGCCGCCGGCATCGTCGCAGCTGCTCTGGCGGACCGGCCCAGGCTGTCCTTCCGCTTGACACTGGCTGCGGCGACCGTAGCCGTACTGGCCTTCCTGGCGAGTGGTCGCAGCCTTGTGGCGCCGGCCTAGGGCACGGACGGTTAGTAGATGAAACCGATCAGGGGCACGCCGCCAGGCTTGATCGTCCGCATGTCGACGATCCCCCAGCCCCGGAAGTTCATTTCTGACACGGTCCAGGACCCGTCACCGTTGACCGACTCCACATACGCCACGTGGCCGAATCCGCTCTCCCAGGTCACCTGAATCGCGCCCGGCTTCGGCGTCTGACCAGTCGCCCAGCCCGCCGCCTGCGCCTGCGCAAACCACTCCCAGGCGTTTCCGAGCCAGGGCACCTGCCGCCGGTTGTACACGTACCAGGTGCAATAGCCGTACGGGAAGCGGTTGCCTGCGGCGACTGTGTACGAGCCGGTGAAGGGGCCGATCGTGTAGCCGGCCGTCCCGACAGTCACGCTGTACGGATTCCGCGCGAGTGGCCGCTCGAAGTCAGGGCCCTTGCCGCCGGGGATGACAATCTGTGCATTGGGCATGAGCGGGTCCTGGTCGGACGAGCGGAGGTAGTTGAAGTCGACTATTGCGGCCGGAGGCACGTGGTATGTGTTGCCGAGGCTGATCGGAGTGTCACCCTGCTTCGTCGTGACCACGATCCCATCCACCGGCGGGACGACCACTTTCTGACCTTTGACCACATCCTTGGCGGTGTTCTTCAGGTCCGAGAAGTTGGACCACCGGATGTCCTCGACGGACACGTGGAACCGGGCAGCAAGGTCCTTCAATGTCTCGCCATCCTGCACCTCGTAGACCCTCGGGACGTGGGAAATCGGCGCGTCGGTGGGAATGGCGATGGGTTTGACTATGGTACTCAGTCGGCCAAGCTGTACGTTGCCGACCTGACCCCCCTCTCCGATGACTAGTCCTTCTGCATTGACCTCCCCAAGTCGCAGGCTCAGCGAAGCGGGGAGGCCGCGGCCTAAGGACGCATATCCAGATAGTGCGAGCGCAAGCAGCAGGACCACTGCGTGCGTCACATATCGACTTACGTGCAAAGATCTACCCCCTTAAGGTCAACCCCAACGGCCGACCCAAAGTGCGGGTGGGAAAGATAACAGCCGTGGCCATCAGCTGTCAAATCTGAGCCCGCCATCAGTAAGACTGACCGTTACGCCGCAGTCCCGTCGGCTGCGGACTCTCACCGAGGCCAGATCGTCGGGGGGAGGTGTGGGTTCCGTAATGAGACCCACCGAGAGGTCGGCTGCGGTAGAGTCCGGTTCATGAGGTGGCTCGCCGGCCTGGCGGCACTTGCCCTCACCGGCGCGGCCTGCACCAGCGGCTCGACCGTTGCTCGATCGCCGGCGAATGGCCCTTCGGAACGGGCACTGGCCCCGTCGACTACAGGCCCCTCACCCGCGGCGGTAGCGCCTATCCCCTCCCCCACTCCCCAGCTCGCGCCCTACTACATCGAGTCGCTGCGCGCGCGTCCTTATCCTGGAGGCAAGCTCCAGCTTGGCGACGTGATGTTCCGCGCCGCAGGCTTCACCAAGTACTACATGAGCTGGCCCAGTGGTGGCCAGACGATGACAGGCACCATCTCCCTCCCCGATGGCAACGGCCCCTTTCCTGTCGTCGTCGTGAACCACGGCTTTATCCCTCCAGACCGCTACTGGATCGGTCAGGACTCCGGGATCTTTGGCGACCCGATGGCCGCGCACGGCTTCATCTCGGTTGCGCCCAACTGGCCGGGCTACGCCGGATCCGGGCCCGGTTCGGCTGACCTGCCGCAGATCGTCGGCGAGCTTGTGACTGCGCTGGACCTCGTCAGCTCGCTCAGCTCCCTCGCCCAGGCGGACATGGGCAAGATCGCTTTCGTCGGCCACAGCAACGGCGGCGGCATCAGCCAGCTCGCAATGGTCGTCGATCCCAGGATCAAAGCTGTGGTACTGCATGGCCCGGTCAGCAGCGACATGGCGGACAACGCCCGGAAATGGTGGCTCCAGCGCCCGGAGTCGCTGGGAAGCCTGGGCGCACCGGAGAGCAACCCCGAGGGCTACCGCCACCTCTCCCCCCGCAACTATTTCGAGACCGGCCAGCCGCCGGTCCTGATCATCCAGGGCACTGTCGACCATACGATCCCCGCGGAGTGGACCAACCTAACCTACGCGGCACTTCAGCAGAAGGGCATCGAGTCCAGGCTGACCTGGTTCGATGGCGCCGACCACGACTTCGTGGGCGCGAACCTTGACAACGCGGTGTCCGCCCAGGAAGCCTGGGTCCGGCATGTGCTCAAAATGTGACGGGAATCGGACACTGATTCGAACAGCTTTCGCCTCAGTCACCTCCTAGACTCGCTGCCCGTGGGTCGGTTCTTGCGGCCGATGGTCAGGAGCCAGACGTACCGGTCAGCAGTCTTCATCGCAACGAGGCCTCTGGTCGGGACTGTCTACCTGATGGTCCTGTTCACCGGCGTCACCGTCGGCATTGGCTCGACCCCGTTCGTGATCGGGATCCCGATCATCGCGCTCACATTCGCCCTCGCCTGGGGCTTCGCCGCCTTCGAGCGCCAGCTGGCGCGCTGGTGGCTGGATGCTGACGTCCCACCGATGTCAGCGCCTCGGCCACCTGGTCGCAAGCTCTGGCAGCGAGCCCGAGACCACGTCGCCAGCGCGGTCACCTGGAAGAGCATCCTGTACCTGACCCTGCAGTTCCCAGCGGGCGTGGTCGCGCTGGCGCTCGAAGTCGTAGGCATCAGCGCGGGCATCGCGCTGCTGGGGGCGCCAATCTGGTACCTGCTCGACCACCTGACCTACCGACCGAACAGCCTCGACTTCGCCGGGCCAGTCGTGTGGCTCATGGGGAGTGCGGCCGCGATCACGCCCCAGGCCCTGTTCATCTCACTCGGGCTGCTGGCCGCGGCCGGTTTCCTGCTACTGGCCTGGATGCTCTACATGATCGACATGGCCGGCCGTGGCTGGGGCGCCGCGGCCACCCGCCTGCTGGGGCTGAGCGAGTCGGGGCGGCAGCTGGCCGAGGCACGCCTGGTGGCGGCCAGTGAGCGACACCGTGCGGAACAGGCCAACCAGAGCCGCCGGGAGCTTATCGTCAACGTCTCGCACGAGCTGCGAACGCCGATTGCCAGCATCCGTGCCCACGTGGAGTCGCTCACGATGCGCGACGATAAGCCACTCGACTCGGAGGTGGCGCGCTACCTGGACGTGATCGACCGCGAGACCGAGCGGCTGAGCGCTCTGGTCGACGATCTCCTGGCGGTCGCGCGGGCCGAGGCTGGGGAGCTTAAGCTGACGGTCGGCCCCGTCTCGGTCGGACAGGTCGTCCGCCACGTACACGACGCGGTTGGCCCGATCGCCCGCCTCCAGCGAAAGGTGGTGCTGGTGGAACGAATGCCCGAACCTGAGCTGCCCCTGGTGCTCGCCGATGCGGATCGCTTGACCCAGGTGATGATGAACCTGGTCCGCAACGCCGTGTCCTACACGCCTGAAGGCGGCCTGGTCTCGATCGAAGCCCAGGCCGGAGGACCTGGCCAGGTGGCGCTCACTGTCGCGGACACCGGCATCGGCATTCTTCGCGAGGACCTGGACCGGGTCTTTGACCGCTTCTACCGGACCGACGCGTCACGGACACGCAGCACCGGCGGCTTCGGACTGGGCCTCTCCATCGCCCGCGACCTGGTGGAGGCCATGGGAGGGACAATCACTGTCGAGAGCGAAACAGGCAGCGGCAGCCGGTTCACCGTCCACCTTCCAGTTGCGCCAGCCGCGTCACCCCCTACCCCGATCAGGGCGAGGTCAGAGGCCGGGGGTGATTGATGGCGCTGGTGCTGGTTGTGGAGGACGAGGTCGACATCAACAATCTGGTGCGCGACCATCTGAAGGCGGAGGGGCACGAGGTGGAGCAGGCGTTTGACGGCCGCACGGCCCTGGCCAGCGTTCAGCGCCGCACTCCAGATCTGGTGATCCTGGACTGGATGCTGCCGGACCTCGATGGCCTTGTGGTCTGCCGCCGGCTGCGGGAGGAGTACCTGATGCCGATCATCATGCTCACCGCAAGGACCGAAGAAGTCGATCGGGTGCTTGGTCTCGAGGTGGGCGCCGACGATTACGTGCCCAAGCCGTTCTCGATGCGCGAGCTGCTGGCACGGGCGCGGGCGGCTCTTCGCCGGGTGGCGCTGGAGGGTCAGCGGAGCATTGGCGTCACCCCGACCGGGCGGGCTCCTATCGTGCACGGGCCGCTTCGAATCGACCTCGCCGCGCACACCGCCACCCTGGAAGGCGAGGCGCTGCACCTCACGCCCAAGGAGTACGAGCTGCTCGTGCTTTTCGCCACACACCCCGGCCGGGCGTTCAGCCGTGATTTCCTGCTGGAGCGAATCTGGGACCAGGACTTCGAAGGCTTCGACCGGGCGGTGGATACCCACATCCGGCGGCTGCGCGGCAAGCTGGGTGCGTTCGGGGACCGCATCGCGACGGTCTGGGGCGTCGGTTATCGATTCGTGCCTGAGGGACCGGGCCCCCGAAGCGGCCTCCGAGACCTCGAAGGAGGCCCCTGATGGAACGGATCCCCGCGTACGCTCGGGTCCTCGGCGTGCTGCTCGCGGTGGTCACCGTTCCAATACTGGGGTTCGGCGTCCTGGCAGGCACCCTCAGCGCAGTGGTGACCACTGCTCACATGCACCGCACAACCGCATACGCGGTTGGTGACACGCCACGTCTCCGCCTGGACGTGCAGTACAGCGACGTCGTCGTCGAGGCCGGTGCCGACGGTCGCATCGTCGTTGATGACGATCACACGGCGGGCTCGATCACACGCGCGGCTGCCGCGTGGGCGGTCAACCAGGCACAGGTCAGCATCAGCCGCGAACCCAACGGGGTGTCCGTCCGAATGACCGGCTCCCTCGACCCCGGCATGGCGGTCAAGTGGAGTCGTGACCTGAGAGTGCAGGTACCGGCTCGGACCGACCTCGAAGTCACGTCCCTGGGCAACCTGGCGGTTAGCCGGGTGGACGGCAACGTGCTCATCCGGGGCAGGTACGGGAATACAACGCTCCGACATGTCTCGCTGCGCGGCACCTCGATCATCGACGGCGGAACCGGCCAGGTCCGGCTCGACGACGTGACCGTGTCGGGCAGCACCAGCCTGAAGTCGGATGCCGACATCGTATTCGGGGGCTCCCTGGTTCCGGGCGGGACCTCGCTGAACATCGAAGCCGCCGGGCCGAGCAACGTTTCGATCACGCTTCCGTACCCCACCGACGCGCGCGCAGTTGTGGCATCGAGCAGGGGAAACCTGAATGCGGATCCGATCTGGGATTTCACTACCGCGAGGAGTGCTTTGATGCGGACATGGAGCGCCGACCTCGGCCCAAACCCCACCGGCAGCATCCGCGTGACCACCCACGAGGGCAAGATCAGCTTCTGGACCGGCTGAGCGCAGGTAGCATGGGCCCGTGACAGCGAGATCCGTGATCGTTGCCGGCGCGCGTACTCCGATCGGCAAGTTCGGAGGTGCCTTCAGGGACCTCCCTGCAGTAGGCCTCGGCGCTGCCGCCATCCGGGCTGCCCTCGAGCGCGCCGGCGTCGAAGGCACCGACGTCGACTACGTGATCATGGGCCAGGTGCTCCAGGCCGGAGCGGGGCAGATCACGGCCAGGCAGGCTGCCATCAAGGGGGGCGTGCCCCGTGAGGTTCCTGCGATCACGATCAACAAGGTCTGTCTCTCCGGCCTCAACGTGGTCGCGCTGGCCGACCAGATGATCCGGGCGGGTGAAGCGGAATCGGTGGTGGCCGGCGGCATGGAGTCCATGACACAGGCGCCCTACCTCATGCCCAAGGCCCGTTTCGGGGCACGGATGGGCGATACCGAGCTCGTGGACGCGATGGTCCACGACGGCCTGTGGTCGACCTTCACCGGGCAGCACATGGGCGAGTCGTCCGACGACATAAACCGCGAGCTCGAGATCAGCCGCGAGGACCAGGACGCGTGGGCAGCACGCTCACATCAGCGGGCGGCCGAGGCCTGGGACTCGGGCCGGCTGGCCGAGGAGACGGTCCCGGTCATCATTCCGCAGGACAGTGGACGCGCTGTGACGGTGGGCAGGGACGAGGGCGTGCGACCTGAGACGACCCCCGAACGCCTCGCCGGTCTGCCTCCCGCCTTCAGCCCCGACGGCACGATCACAGCCGGCAACGCCTCACAGGTCTCAGACGGCGCGGCCGCCGTCCTGGTGATGTCCATAGAGCGGGCACGCTCGCTGAGTTTGCAGCCGCTTGCCGAGATCGTCGCTCATGGGATGAGCGCGGAGCGCTACGCCTGGCTGCACACGGTGCCGGCGTTGGCCCTGGCCCGCGGCCTGGAGAAGGCCGGCCTGAGAATCCACGATCTCGACCTTGTCGAGATCAACGAGGCCTTCGCGTCTGTCGCGCTGAACGTCACCCGGATGCTGGCGCTGGACGAGGAGCTGGTCAACGTGAACGGTGGTGCGGTGGCGCTCGGTCACCCTATCGGGGCGAGCGGGGCGCGGCTTGTGCTGACGCTTGCCCATGAGCTCCGCCGCCGCGGCGCGAGGCTTGGCGCCGCGACTCTGTGCGGCGGCGGTGGCCAGGGCGACGCCCTGATCATCAGGCGGATGGATTAGGCGCCCATTCCTCTTGACGGGGAGGATCCCCCGACAAGGGGCGTCGCCAGCCTTCTACAGACAGCGCGATCCCGCCGTCGCCACGCGGGTCAGAGGCACCGATAAGGCTCCCGTCGGCACCTACCTGGATCACTTGCACTCTTGAGAAATAGCTGTCGTAGCTCATGGGCCTCTGGCGGACTGAGAAGCCCAGCTCGCGCAGCGCTGCCAGCACCTCAGCGGGCACGCGCAGCTCGGCCTGAACGGTCTCGCCCTGGAAGTCCACCCTCGGCGCGCTGACCGCCTCCAGCGGCGTCATGCCATGATCGATCAGGTTGAGCAAGGTTTGTAGCACACCGTTCACTATCCGGGTGCCACCGGGGGCGCCCAGCACGACCGCGGGCCGGTCACCGGCCATGACCATAGTGGGCACCATCATCGTCACCCGGGTTTTGCCAGGAGCCAGGGAATTGACGCGGCCAGGGCGGGGGTCGAAGCAGTTCAGGTAGTTGTTCCACATGAAGCCCAGGCCAGGCGTAACCACCCCGCTCGAGGAGCCAAGCGTATGCGTCATCGAGACTGCGTTGCCGGCTGCATCGACCACGCACACGTGGGTCGTGGTCGGGCTGTCGTGAGCGGCCCGCGCCGCAGCGGCGTACTCCTTGGCGGTCAGCTCGGCCACCGGCACCGGGGTGAACTGGGGATCGGCAAGGTGCTGCTCCCGCTCTGCCATGGCCCAGTCCATCGCCTCCGCCCGCCGGCGGGCCGACTCTGCGGATGGCCAGCTTGCCACAGCCAGGTCGAAGCCCTCGAGATAGTTCAGCATCTGCAGCAAGGTCATCCCGCCCGCAGGCGGCCCCGCAGCGACCAGCCGGCGGCCCCGGTAGCTGCCTGACACCGGCTCGCACAACATCGGTCGATAGCCGGAAAGGTCCTCCACGCTGATGAAGCCGCCGTTGGCCGCGAAGTCCGCCGCGATGGTCGCCGCGATCTCGCCCTGGTAGAAGTCCTCTGGTCCGACCTCAGCCAGCCGCTCGTAGGTCCGCGCCAGGTCGGGATTGGCGATGACCTCACCCAGCGAGTAGAGCCGGCCCTCCTTCGTATAGATCCGCCTCGACTCCTGAGTCCAGCGGATACGCTCCTCGCTGGGCGCCACGTCAGGGCCGTAGTCCGTGATCAAGTAGTTTCGGAAGTTCCCGGTAACCAGCATCCCGGCTCGCGCAGCATCGATTCCCGGCTGTAGAGCCTCAGCCCAGGAGAGGGTGCCGTGACGGCGCAGAGCCTCCGCCAGGCCCGCCACAGTTCCTGGCACGCCGACGCTCTGGTAGCCGCAGTCGTTCACCCAGTCCTGCAGCACGTAGCCGTAGCGGTCGCCGGCCTCGCGGATGAAGAGATGCTCCCACTGGTCTTCGCGGACCCCGGAGCCGGCGCGGGCGTAGAACTCGATGACCTCCTGCCTGCCCTCATCCGCCAGGTGGATCAGCATCACCCCTGAGCCGCCGATGCCGCACATCATCGGGTCGATCACGCCCTGCACCAGGGCTGTGGTGACGGCAGCATCGACGGCATTGCCGCCGTGCCGCAGGACAGTCAGACCCGCCTCGGCGGCGGCCGGCTGCGGGCAGACGATCATGCCGTTCACGTCGTCATCACCTCCAGCGCTTCGTCCATTCGCGCAAACCGTGCCCCCAGGGCGCTCAGCCCGTCGATCAGGCGCTCCAGCATCAACATGCGGTGGCCGCGGCCGATCACCTGTGGGTGCATCGTGTACGTGAGCACGCCGCGCTCCTCCTCGCGCGCCATGTAGCGAAAGTCGTCCAACCAGTTCTCCAGTACGTCCTCAGCCCGCCGCAGGCCCTGCACCGGCGCCCCGGGCCGCCGCACCAGCTCGAAGTGGGGGTGGTCGTCGGTCGACCAGCTGATCGGTATCTCCCAGAGTTCCGTCTCAGGGCCGAATCGCATCGGCCCATCGGTCGTCACAACGTCGCCCGTCCGGCAGCGGTAAGGGCTGTGGTCGTGTCCCATCAGGCTGGAGTCGTACTTGAAGCCCCGCTGAATCAGCAGGTCGACGGTGTGCGGCGAGAGGTCCCACGACGGGGAGCGGTAGCCGGCCGGGGCGGCGCCGGTCAGCCGCCGGATGCAGTCGCTGCCGCGATCCAGGACAGCGGCCTCCTGATCGCGGGCCAGCGTGGCCGGCGGCTCGTGGAGGTAACCGTGGTGACCCACCTCGTGGCCACGGCGGTGGACGCGGCCGCAGACCTCCGGATAGGTGTCGATCGTGTGGCCGGGGATGAACCAGGTCGAGCGAAGAGCGCGGCGTTCGAGAAGCCCCAGCAGGCGCTCCGCGCCTACAACGCCGAACTCACCTCGCGACAGGGGCGTGGGAGTCGTCTCGCCCCGGTTGATCCAGGGTGAGACCGTGTCGAAGTCGAAGCTCAGACAGACCAGATGGGTCGGCATGGCCTCCTAGAGGTGTCCAGGTGGTCCGAATGCGCCCGGGCCGCCCAACATCGGAGCACGCGCATTAGCAATGTGCACGCGAGAAGCGCAGACCCGGGGTCCCCGCGAAATCGAAGATTTCGTGGGGTGGGAGATGGCCCGGGGAAAGGGGCCCCCACGTAGTGGGGACGCAACGGGCCGCATCCGGGCCCCCACGAACCCTGCTTCGTGGGGTGGATAGGCTCCAGAGGTCCGGTCGGGCTTTTCGGCCGCACCTCTAAGGCCCGCCTCTGACATAGATCGTCTGGCCGCTCACGAAGCTGGACTCGTCGCTGCACAGGAAGGCGATCACATTAGCGATGTCCACTGGCTGGCCGATTCGGCGCATGGGCGTCCGCTCAGCGGCGGCCTTCTTGAAATCCTCCCATGCGACCCCCATCCTTCGCGCCGTCGCCTCAGTCATGCGCGTCTCGATGAAGCCCGGCGCAACCGCGTTCACGTTGATGCCGAACGGACCCAGCTCGATCGCCAGCGTGCGCGCCATGCCCTGAAGCCCCGCCTTCGCGGTGGAATAGTTGGTCTGGCCACGGTTGCCGTCGGCCGAGGTCGACGACAGGAAGACCATCTTGCCGTAGCGCTGCGGCACCATCACCCTCTGCGCCGCTTGCGCGGACAGGAATGTGCCCTTCAGGTGCGTGTCGATCACCCCGTCCCAATCTTCGTCGGTCATCTTGTGGACCAGGTTGTCGCGCGTGATGCCGGCACAGCAGACCAGGATGTCAAGCCGGCCGAACGCGTCGAGCGTCTTCTGCACAGCGGCCTCGACCTGGTCACGTCGTGAGACGTCACACGCGACCCCCAGGCCCTTCCCCCCCAGCGGGCCGGCGACCTCCTGGGCGGGGCCCTCGTCGAGATCGCAGACCGTCACCGATGCTCCGTCTCGAGCGAACAGCTCGCAGGTGGCCGCACCGATACCACGCCCGCCCCCGGTGACCAGGGCGACCTTCCCATCGAACCTCACTCTCATCCTCCTTCCGTGCTGTCGAACCGTTATTCAAGTACCAGCAGCGCGTCCGCCGCCAGCGCCCCATCTCCCCTACGCAGCATCAGCAGCGGATTGATGTCGAGCGCCCGCAGTCGCGGTCCCAGGTCCAGGGCGAGCTCCCCCAGCTGGACCAGCACGCGCGCCGCGGCCGCGACGTCGCCTTCAGGCCGCCCCCTCGCACCGTGCATCAGCGGTGCGATCCGAAGCTCGCCGAGCATCGCCTGCGCCTCCTGGTCGTCGATTGGCGGCAGCCGAAGCGCCACGTCGTCGAACACTTCGACGAAGAGGCCTCCCGCGCCAGCCACCACTACCGGCCCTAACACCTCGTCCATCTTCAGGCCCGCGATCAGCTCGACCACCGGCTCGACCTGCTGGGCGACCAGCATGCCGTCGATTCGCGCATCGGGCCGGTGCGAGCGGACGGTGGCCAGCGTCTCGTCCCACGCCGCGCGCACGGCAGCCGCATGTGAGAGGCCAACTCGTACCCCGCCCACGTCCGAGCGGTGCGCGATGTCGGGCGATTGCACCTTGAGGACGATCGGGAAGCCGATCTCGGCCGCGATCTCTGCGGCCTGGTTCGCGTCCCTGGCCAGACGCTCGGCCGGCGGGTTGATGCCGTACTCCTCCAGGAGCCGCTTGGTCTCCAGCTCCGGGACAATGCCCCTGCAGCCCTCGACCATGAAGGGCGCCTGCCTGCGACGCGCCTCCGGCCTGGTTCGCCGGGGCGCCTCGGCGGCTCGTGCCACTCCGTACCCGATCGCGTGGTTGAGCGTCCGGACAGCCATCTCCAGGCCGCCCGTGAAGTGCAGGTGGTGCCGTGCGGTCAGCTCGCGGCTGTATGGAGTCGGGTCCAGGGAGGAGCTGCTGGCCAGGACGGTGAAGACCGGCGCCCGCTCCAGGGCCTCGGCGAGGGCGGCGATTCGTCGCTCCGCCAGGGCTGGGTTTGGGCCGGGGTCACGAGGCGGATCTGAGTTGATCAGCAGTGCGTCATAGCCGCCCTCCCCTACGACGGCGTCGATGCACTGGCCGAGCAGGTCAGGCTGGTCGACGATCACCCCGGTTGTATCGAGCGGGTTCTGCGGCGTGCCGAAGGTTGGCAGGATGTCCGCCACCCGACGCTTGGTCTCTGCCTGGAAGTCAGGCATTTCGATCCGGGTCCCGTAGGCCAGATCGGCGATCATCCCGCAGGAGCCGCCAGAGGTCGTGATGACCGCTGTGCGGGGGCCAGCCGGCCAACCGCTCGCCGCGAACAGCCCGCACGTCTCGACCAGTTCTTCCAGGCTGCGCACACGTACGACACCGTGCTGACGAAAGGCCTCGTCGACAACGGCATCCGCCCCCACCAGCGAGCCCGTATGGGCTGCCACAGATCGGGAGGTCGCCTCGCCGCGGCCCACCTTGAGCACGACCAGCGGCTTGCCGACCGCCAGGGCCCGATCAGCCAGATCCAGGAAATGGTCGGGGCTGCGGATGCCCTCCAGCAGCGCGCCGAGCACTCGCACTTCCGGCCGGTCGAGCAGCTCATCCAGGAACGCGGCTGCGGTGAGCATGGCCTCGTTGCCGATCGAGACGGTGTAGGCGAGGCCGATTCCTCGCGCCTGGCTGAGGCGATGGAACTGGAGGAGCATGGCACCGCTCTGACTCAGCAGGGCGATGCCCCCGGGCTCCAGGGGCGGCGCCAGAATCAGGCCGTACGCGGGCACTTGATCGTGGTAGTTGACGAAGCCAAGGCAGTTCGGTCCCTGGAGGCGGATGCCCAGCTCCCGGCAGCGGCCTACCAGAGCCTCCTCGAGCGCCTCCCCGCCGGGGCCGGTCTCTCGGAAGCCGGACGTGAGCATGGTCACGTTGCGAACGCCCTTACGGCCACAGTCCTCGACCACGTCCAGAGCGGCGGAGGTGCCGGTCATCACGTAGGCGTGGTCGACGTCACCAGGGATGGCTTGCAGCTCGGGAAAGCACCGCTGGCCGAATGCTTCGGTCTTTCGGCGATGGACCAGGTGCACCTTGCCCGTGTAGCCGCAGTTGCGGAAGTTGTTGACGAGGATGGCGGACCAGAGCGACTGCTCCGTAGCGCCCACCAGAGCGATGGAGCGAGGATTGAGGAACCAGCTCACGCGGAATGCCGTACCGCGAGCTGAATCCGCATCGCCTGCAATTGTGGCACTGACCGGGAACCGGACGGCGGCCCGCGGGATCTGGGACCCAGTTGCGTGAAGGCCGCTGGAGGCCGCCGGCCACTAACCTGTCTTTATGAGGGTCGAGGTGCTGTGCCACGAGATCCAGTCCGAGCTGGCATCAGTACGGGCGCAGTTGCTCGCCCATCCGTACGTGGCGGCGGTAGAGCAAGGCCTGATCGAGCTGCCGCAGCTGCGCCCCTTCGCAGGCGAGCAGTACGCCATCATCTCCGGCGCAATCCGGAGTGTCGCCCACTTGGTCAGCCGGTTTGGCGATGACTTCTTCCTGGACGTGCTGGCCGGCGAACGGGTCGCACTGGAAGCGCTTGGTCCGTTCGCGTCGGCCCTGAAAATGAGCTCGGCGCAGCTCGAGGAGTACGAGCCGCTGCCCGGCGCACACGCCTACGCGGCGTTCATGGCCTGGCTGGCGGCATACGCCTCGGACGCCGAGAACGCCGCCGCCTACCTGGTCAACTTCCGAGCCTGGGGCGAGAACTGTGGCCGGCTCAGCCGTGCCCTGACCGAGCGCTACGGCCTCAACGCGGAGCAGGTCCGCTTCTTCGACCTCTTCGCAGAGCCCGCGCCCGGCTTCGAGGAAAGAGCGCCCGCGGTCATCGCGGCAGGCCTCGAGCGCGGGGTGCCGCCGCGGTTGGTGCGGCGGGCGGCACGCCTGCTTCAGGGCTACGAGATGCTGTACTGGGACACGCTGCTGAGTGAGCTTCAGCGCTGAGCTGCGCGCCACGGCCGCCGCCATCTGGGAGGCGCAGCATGAGCACCCCTTGGTCCGCGGCATCGGTGATGGAACGGTCGACATCGAACGTTTCAAGCAATGGGTGCGACAGGACTACCGGTTCCTGGTCGAATACTGTCGCCTGTTCGGCCTGGCCGCGGCCCGTGCGCCAGACCTGGACACGCTGCGGCGGTTTGCGGAGCTGCTGCAGGCGACGGCAGTGACCGAGATGGATCTCCACCGCTCTTACGCTGCCGAGTTCGGCATCAGCGCGACCGAGCTGGAGGCCGCGGAGATGGCTCCGACCACCCGCGCCTACACCGACTTCTTGCTCCGGACGGCGGCTACGAACGACTTCGCCGAGCTGGCGGCCGCGCTCTTGCCCTGCATGTGGGGCTTCAACGAGATCGGGCTGCGCCTGGCAGAGCGCGGCCGTCCCGCCGACGAGCGCTGCGCGAGGTGGATCGACGCTTACGCCGACCCGGAATTCACCAGGCTCGCCGATTGGTGCCGGGAGCTCGTGGACCGCCTGGCCGAGGAGGTGGGGCCGCCGGTCAGGGAGCGAATGCGGGAGGCGTTCCTGGTATCCAGCGAGTACGAACTGGCCTTCTGGGACGTCTAGTTGACGGCCGCCGACCGCATCCGCTGCACGAACCCGGGATAGACAGCGGCCAGCAGCGGGTACACGTCATCCCGCAGGACGCGGAGCTCCTCAGCCGTGGGCGGCGGCGTCTCCCCCACATCGGAGCGGCTCGGCAGCTCGAACCCGGTGGCAGCGCGGACGCTGTCGACTGACTGTCCGGGGTGGTATGAGTCCAGGACCAGGCGGCCGGCCGCACGGTCGAATCCAAGCACGGCCCGCGAGGTCACGACCCGGTCGGGCGACCCGCCGGCCGTCACGAAGTCGACGCGCGGGACGAATACGCGCGGCGTGTGCTCCGTCCTGAACAGGATGACGCGCCGCACCACCGAGTACAGCACGGCTGAGCCGAACGCGCCCGGGAAGCGACGACGCGGCCGCTCGTAGTCGCCCAGCACGTGCAGGTTTATGCGCCCGCTCATGTCGATCTGGATGCCGGACAGGAAGAAGACGTCGAGCTCCCCACGCTGAGCGAAGTCGAAGAACTCCTTGGAGCCCACGAACGCCACCCCGCCCTCGAGGCCCGGAAGCCGGAAGCGAAGCCGCGGAGCATGGCGGCGCTGAGCGAGCAGTACACCGGCTGCCGGGATCGGCGAGTTGACGCCGATGCCCACCCGCTCGCGGTCGTGTAAAGCTCGCGCAATCGCGCAGGCCATTACCTCCTCAGTCGCGTACAAGGACCAGAGCGTCCACAAAGGCCGCCGGGATCACCTGCTCATCAGCTGCCAGGCTGCATGTGCCCTGCTCTTGCACCGTCTCGACCGAGTAGACGACGTGGCACGAGGCCTGGGCGACCAGGCGATCGTCGTACATGGTGCCGATCACGACGTTGCCCTCGATGTCGGCGCGACGGCCGTGCAGGAGTGCGAACTCGGGCCTGATGGCCGGCACAAGGACGACCTTCTGGCCCGGGCGGCACGGGTCGTCAACGACACGGAAATCCGGGCGCCACCGCAGCAGGTCGCTGCCGAGCAGGCCCGGGACCGGGGTGAACGAGACGCCGGACGCTCCAGCCTGAAGCGCCATGAGCATCGCCGGTCAAGTGGAGTCCAGCACGCGCAGCACGCCGGACTCGACCGCACTGCTGAAGGCGGGGGCGAAGCCTTCCTCGCCCAGGTCGACGCCACTCGACTCCAGGGATGCGGCGCAGGCGGCGGCGATGAGCTTCTCCACGGCGAGGCCCCCGGTCGGCACTCCCACCAGGCGGAGGTCCCGGCGGCCCTGACGGATCAGCTCCTCCACCAGCCCCATCGCATCCGGCCGGCCCAGTGCTACGCTCGCACCATCGGGGATCGCCGCGACGGCTTCGGCCGCCGTGACCAGTTCGATCGTCATCCCGGCCAGTCTCCCACGAACGCGCCCAATCCGGATACGGTCGAACCATCACTTCTGGAGGGAACGGCCCAGTGACCACTCCGTCAGCTGAAGCGCACGGCTTCTACAACGACTTCCTGGACGGCGGAATGACGAATCTGTTAGCGGCTTCTACAGCGCTCCTGGCAGCCCGCTGGCACCACCGTTACAAGCCGTGATGGAGGGCGCCGCCCTCAGCGGAATCCGTGTCATCGACCTGACCCAGTTCGAGGCAGGCCCGTCATGCACCGAAGCACTGGCCTGGCTCGGTGCTGACGTGATCAAGATCGAACCGCCCGGACGTGGTGAGCAGGCTCGCGGCGCGTCCACAGACGAGCCCGGTCTGGACTCGCACTACTTCCTGCTCCTCAACGCCAACAAGCGCAGCGTCACCCTCAACCTGCGCCACCCCGATGGTGGCAGCATCCTCGTGCGGCTGCTGAAAGACGCGGACGTCTTCGTCGAGAACCTCGGTCCGGGCAGCGTCGAGCGGCTCGGGTTCGACTACGAGAGCGTTCGGGCCATCAACCCGCGCATCGTCTACGCGCAGGTCAAGGGCTTCCCGCCAGACGGCCCCTACGGCAACTTCCTGAGCTTCGATCACATCGGGCAGGCGGTCGGCGGTTCGGTCAGCGTGACCGGCACGCGCGACGGTCCGCCGCTCAAGCCGGGGCCGACGATCGCCGACACCGGCACCGGCCTGCATTGCGCGATCGGCATCCTGGCGGCCCTCTATCAGCGCCAGCAGACCGGCGTCGGACAGCGCGTGGAGGTCGCCATGCAGGAGGCGGTGATCAACTACTGCCGCGTCTCCTATGCGGTTCAGGCGCGAACCGGCCGTGCCGCCGAACGAAGCGGGAACCAGGGTCAGCTCGGCATGACCGCGCCGCTGGACATCTTTCCATGCCGCCCCGGCGGCTCCAACGACCACGTGTTCGTCTACACCGCGCGCGCCCACAACGAGCACTGGCACGCCCTGCTGGATGTCATCGGCCGGTCCGAGCTCAAAGACGACCCCCGGTTCGCCAGCCCGGCGACCCGAGCCGCACACGCCGATGCGGTCGGTGAGGTCATCTCTGCCTGGACGCGGCAGCGGACCAAGCAAGAGGCTATGCAGGCGCTGGGCAGCGCCGGCGTCCCAGCCGGCGCCGTCTTCGACACTCTCGAACTCTCCGAGGACCCCCACCTACGACGGCGCGGCATGTTCGTGACCATTCGACACCCCGAGCGTGGTGACTTCACCATGCCAGGCTGGCCGGTACGGATGTCCTGTTCACACGTCGATGTGGCTCCGGCTCCACTGCTGGGTCAGCACAACCGCGACGTGTACTGCGGCATGCTCGGGTTGGGCGAAGCCGAGCTCGTCCGACTCGCGAACGAAGGAGTGATCTGAGTGACGGGCAACGAGATTCTGGCCAGGGCGCTGCGCGAGCACGGGGTCGACCACGTCTTCTTCTTGATGGGTGGCCCCATGATCGACGCGGAGAACGCCTGCCTGGATGCGGGCGTCCGGATGATCGACGTCCGCCATGAGCAGGCCGCGGCGATGATGGCCACCGCCTACAGTCGCGTACTCAGCCGGCCGAGCGTGTGCATGGCCGCATCCGGGCCCGGCACGACCAACCTTGTCACCGGCGTAGCCCACGCCTTTGTCGACTGCGCTCCAGTCATCGCCATCGGAGGCTCCAGTCCGGTCCGCCAGTACGGCATGGGCGCCTTCCAGGAAATGGACCAGGTGGCGATGATGAGGCCGATCACGCGCTGGGCCGAACGGGCGTACGACGCGCGGCGGATTCCCGAGCTGGTGGCCGCCGCCTTCCGGCATGCTTTTGCCGCTCAGCCCGGGCCGGTCTATCTGGACATGCCCGGCGACGTGCTCTATCGCGATGTCGACCCGTCGGATGTCCGCTGGGTCGAGCCGGACATCGCGCGCCAGCGGCCGCTGGGCGACCCCCAGCTGGTGGACCGCGCAATTGCGCTGCTGGAGAAAGCCGAGCGCCCGGTCCTGATCGCCGGCAGTGGGATTCTGTGGTCCGCTGCCGCCGGCGAGCTCCAGGCCTGGGTCGAGCGGTCGAGGATGCCGTTCTGGACGACACCTCAGGGCCGCGGGGTCATCCCGGAAGACCACCCCCTCTGCTTCTTGAACGCCCGGGCTACCGCGTTCGGCGCGGCCGACCTGGTCTTCGTGATCGGCACCCGCCTCAACTATGTGATCGACTTCGGCCGGCCGCCCCGGATCGCAGCCGAGGCGCGCATGATCCAGATCGACCTCGACCCCGCCGAGCTCGGGAGGACACGTCACGTGGACGTGGGCATCGCCGGCGACGCCAGGGCGGTGCTGACCCAGCTGCTCGACGCCCTCGACGGCCGCCTGGCCGGTCGCTTCGACCGCTGGGTGGCCTACCTGGCGGATGTCAACGAGGAGAAGCGGCTCGACGCCGAGCGGGCCATGAGCACGGATCAGCTCCCAATCCACCCGCTGCGACTCTGCAGGGAGGTGCGCGACTTCCTGGAGCGGGATGCCATCCTCTGCGTGGACGGCCAGGAGATCCTGAACTTCGGCCGCCAATCCATCCCCACGTACGTCCCCGGTCACCGCTTGAACTCCGGTCCCTTCGGCACGATGGGTGTCGGTCTGCCTTTCGGCCTGGGCGCCAAGCTGGCGCGGCCCGACGAGCAGGTCGTAGTGCTCCACGGTGACGGCTCAATGGGTCTCAACGCAATGGAGCTGGACACTGCCGTCAGGCACCGGATCAACGTCCTGACGATCGTGAGCAACAACGGGGGCTGGACCGCCTCAGACCGGCGGAAGGCCGGCCGCGACCTCGGCTACACCCGCTTCGACCTGGTCGCCAAGGCGCTAGGCTGTCACGGCGAGCACGTCGAGCGCCCGGACGACATCAGGCCGGCGCTTGGACGGGCAGCTGAGAGCGGCAAGCCGGCGGTCGTCAACGTCGTCACGGACGCTGCCGCACGCGCTCGGACGGCGAGGTTTGCCACCTACTCCACATAGCAGCTCACGTGGCAGCCGGCGCCGGCGCGCCGGACGGACCCGTGACTCCTAACGGATGGCTTCGACGTTGGTGGTGCGTTGTCAGGCCAGAGTGGCGGACGCTGGTTCGTGATCCCACCGGGCCGGTCCACTCGCGTCGCCGAGGAGCTCGTCGAGCTCAGCGGCGTCGATGGTCTCCTGGACCTTCAGCCGCTCTACGATCTCGTCCATCTTGGAACGCCGCTCTGAGAGGATGCGCTTGGCCTCGTCGAAGGCGGCGCCGATCAAGCCTTTGACTTCGCTGTCGATCCGCGCCGCTACCTCTTCAGAGTAGTTCCGCTGCTCGCCCAGATCACGACCGAGAAAGACGAGCTCCTCCCGTTGGCCCATCTGCACGGTGCCCACCTTGTCCCCCATGCCCCAGCGCGTGACCATCCTGCGGGCCATCTGCGTCGCCCGCTGGATGTCGTTCTCGGCGCCGCTGGTCACGTCGCCGAAGACGATCTCCTCAGCCGCCCGGCCGCCCATGATGCCGGCGATCTGCTGCTTGA
>Ga0126378_10000850_pt1 | contig 22457 bp, 22 predicted proteins | sample PanSoiMetPlot_23_FD_92587 | JGI IMG/M metagenome (GOLD analysis project Ga0126378, IMG submission 92587) | Tropical forest soil microbial communities from Panama - MetaG Plot_23 | ecosystem: Environmental > Terrestrial > Soil > Tropical forest > Bulk soil | place: Panama | collected 2016-02-17
GTAATCTCGGGCAGCGCGGGCGCGCCATCCAGCGTCGAGAACTTGATACCGTTATACTCCGGCGGATTGTGGGAGGCAGTGAAGTTGATCGCGCCGTTGGCGTTCTCGCGAATCACCGCGTAGGCGATGGCGGGCGTAGGGGCAGCATCGGCAATGACCAGCGGAGTAATACCGTACGAGGACAGGATGTCGGCCGTCATGGCGCAGAACGTCTCCCCCAGAAAGCGCGGATCACGACCGATAATGACGCGGGCCCCGGAAGCGTCCTGTGAGCGCACGTAGCGGGCAATCCCGTTGACTGCACGGCGTACATTTAGGAAGGTGAACTCGTCGGCCATGACAGCGCGCCACCCCGAGGTTCCGAATTTAATTTGGGTTACCATCTCGCTCTCCTACCAGAGAGGTCGCAAGCAACCTCTCTACCGTACACTAGGTGTGGAGCCGCGGCTCGCCAAGCCTTCTCTCCAGCTGATAGCCGAAAGCGATTTTATATGACCGACAAGACGATCGTCCTGACTAACGCTGGCTCGCAAGAAGAAGCACGCCGGATTGCGCGCGCCCTCGTTGAGCGCAAGCTGGCAGCGTGCGTCAACATTGTTCCAAGCGTGGAATCCACCTACTGGTGGCAGGCAAGGGTGGAAACCAACACAGAATGGATGCTGTTCATAAAGACGGTTCGAAGCAAGTTCGAGAAGATTTGCGACACCGTCGCTGAGCTGCACTCCTACGATCTTCCCGAGTGCATTGCAGTCACCATCGAGGATGGCAGTAAAGAGTATCTCAACTGGATAGCGGAGTCTGTCCAGCCGTAGCCAGCTCGCCGTTCCTCTTGCCGCAATTTCCCAAAAACCGCCACATCACTGGCCTGTCGAGGTGCACTTTGCCGTTGGCAAGCGTCGGCTGATGAATAGTTGCCATTCCAAATTGACCGGTTGACCCGGTCCGGTTGCTGTTAGTTGCCCGCTTCGTAAGCATGCAACATGGCAGCCCGTTCCCATGAAAACCGCTCAGCTTCAATGTGGGTCGCTTCGGTACAAATAAGCACCTACAACCTTGAGTTGCAAGCTTCACCGGTCACTGGAAAACATAGTTTTTCTGAGTTTTTCGTCGCTGATTAACAGATGCCACAGACTGGCTTGGTCGTGATGTCATCCTGCGGTGGCAGAACGTGGGGGAGTCCGAGCACGGAGGCGAGTGCAGGCATGACGAAGCTGGTCATGCGTTCGATGGTGCTGCGGTTGAACTCTAATACCTGGATGGAATGAAACCTCCATTCGGAGCTCTGCCAACGGCTATAAAACGCAAAAGCCGTCTGCCCGTTCGCGGCTGTAGGGGGTCGCCGGAACGGCGCGTGGCCGCCAGGCCGGCCAGTGGCGGCGAAAAACGTTGCTATCGCTGACCTGCCTCGATACCATTGACGCCAAGGCGGCATGCTCATCTGTGCATCCTCATGCAGCAGTGCCGTAAACTCATCGACATCGGTGGTCTCCCATGCTCGAACGTAGCGTTCGAGCAGCGCTCGCTCCTCACCGCCGGTCAAGGCGGAAACACACGGCGGACCAAGCGAGAGCCGCTCTGCGAGCGTCGCGCGAGCGCGTTGCAGCGCTCTATTGACCGCTGCAGTCGACGAGTTCAGCAGGCGAGCTGCCTCCGACGCTGACCACCCCAGGACATCCCGGAGCAGGAGAACGGCACGCTGCGTCGGGCCCCGCCGACCGATCAGCGATTCCTTCGAGTGCTGAGTTTGGATACGGCTCCAACCACCTGACCTCGCTTGCCGGTTCACGATCCGGCAACTTGTCAGTCGGGGGACCGTAGATTTCTGGCAAGTCCCTGCCGATTCTCCCGCGACTGGCCAAGGCATTCAGGCAGGTGTTTGTAGCGATGCGATATAGCCAGTGGAGGCGCGGCCGTCGAAACTAGCAAGGCCGCGCCACGCTCGCAGAAAGGTTTCCTGTACCATGTCCTCGGCATCGTGGAACGACCCCAGCATGCGATAAGAGTGGAGATGCAACTCCCGCCGGTGAGGCTCGGTCAGTTGCTGAAAGGCTTGCGGATCGCCACCCTTTGCGAAACGCAGCAGGCTGGTTTCGCTCACAGTCTCGCTTGCAGGCGGCTTCGCCACGTCGCTCATGGAACGAGGATTTCAGCGAGCCGTTTGAGGCTCGTCTCCCATCCTATCGCGAACGCGTTGCAGACGTCCGAGGAAACGAAGCCTGTCTGCCGAATGTTGAGGCGTGTTCCTTTCTCGAACCGCTCCACAAGGTACGTGACTGTCGATGGCAGGTCCGGGCTTCCAGCGCCGTCCCAAGTTTGAATCAGTTTATGAGGTGGGTCGATTTCGAGGAACTCGCCCTCCTGCACATATGGCTGTCCTCTGCTTATGCCGGACGCCCGCCAGCGACCTCCGACACGCATATCGCACGACCATTCCCTCGTGTCAAATACGCCGGGCCTGACCCACCATGCGATGATCTCTTCCGATGTCAGTGCCCGGAATACACGTTCCGACTCGGCCTCGATCTCTACGCAGGCTAGGAGTTGCTTTTCCACGGGGTCGGCTACCGCGCGGGCTGCGGTTATGTTGCTGGTGCTCATGTTGTACCTCCCGATGCCTGGCGTCCAGTGCGGGACGCTGCATCTACAGGTATAGACCGGCGCTCATGGAGAAAATCATCGGTGGCTGTGCCCAACCGAGCGAGCCGGTCGTGGGGCTATCGCCGGAATCAGCACAACGTCGGTTGTTCGGGATCCGGGAATACATAGAGTGGAGGGGGCGTTTTAGGGAGTACGCGCCAATCTGCCCTCTGTTGGCCAGGATTTCCAGCCTGCGGCTCGGATCACGGTACGCCGACTCGGCCGTTTCCCATTGCGCCCCGCCGCTTCAGGAACCGCTCGCGAAACGCCGATCGCTAATAACCAGCCTCTCGCTGCCGTAACGTAGCCTTCTCTCCTTGAATCTCCCTCATGATCTGGACACCAGCAGTGGTTCCGACGAGGTCGGCGCCCGCCTCCAGCAATTCCCAAACCTGCCCGGCCTTCTTGATTCCGCCCGAAGCCTTGATGCGAACCTGAGCGGGTGCAACCCGCCGCAAAAAACGGATCTGTTCAGCCGTGGCAACACCCACTGCTCCACTGCTGGCGTTTTTCAAATAACTAGCGCCAGCTTCGATGCTTAAGTCGACTGCATACTTGCGCTGCACCTCATTTAATAGAGGCAACTCCAGCATCACCTTAACTGGCCGCCCCTGCGCCACTTGAACCACGCCGCGGATATCCTCCCGATATTCTCTCTTCATATCTGAAAGCAAGAACCCGACATTCGGCATGAGATCGACTTCCTCGCCACCGTCATCCACAATGCGTCCAGCCTCATACGCCTTGCCCGCGCTGCTCATAGTTCCATAAGGAAGGTCTACAAACGACGCAACTCGAATTCCCGTGTTACGCAAGGCATCTGCCGTTTTCCTCACCCAGGCCGCTGGGATCATTGCTGCGTGAAAACGGTATTCGAGGCATTGTTGAAGGTGTTCTTCCCAGAGCGTCTGGGTTAATTGGTTGGATATGAGAGTGGACTGGATTCGACTTGCCAGGCTGGAGACGCTGCTGGGAGTCGAGCCGCTTTGAAAAGTCGAATCGCCTACACTCACCGCGTCCCTCGTTTGCCCAAAGTTTCAGGCGATCTCGGCCTTGCCGGCCAGCCAGGGTGGTATGGTTCTATCCTGTTCGCGATAGGCTTTCAATATGTCGTCCCTGTAAGGTAAGGAAGGGATCACCCCCTCCTTTGCCACTGCCAATCCACCGCAAACCACAGCAAACTGTACCCCATCCTCGAGGCTCGCCCCCGATGCCAGCGCGGTCGCCAAGCCAGCATTGAAGGCATCCCCCGCGCCCGTCGTGTCTACGGCTCTGACCTCGATCGCGGGAATGAGGACCATGGAAGACGCGGTTACCACCATCGCTCCCTGCTCACCCAAGGTCATCACGGTGTGTTTGACTCCCTTATGGAGCAATTCGCGCGCGACTTCCTCTGGTCGAACATTATCATTTGGACTGTGTCCGGCAAGCACCTTCGCTTCCGTTGCGTTAGGTGTAAGAACGTCCACCATTTCCAGTACTGCCCGGGAAAGTGGCTGGACGGGCGCCGGATTGAGCATTGTGATTGCGCCTCGCGCGCGCCCGCACTGAAGGGTTGCCTCCGCCGCCGCTGCGGAAATCTCAAGCTGAGTCAGTACTACCGCCGCATTGTCGAAGGCGGCGTTACATCCCAGCACGTCACCAACCGTTAAGCGCTGGTTCGCGCCCGGATCAATGGCGATGCAGTTATGCCCACGGTCCTGCTCGACAAGAATGAACCCTACGCCGGTTGGCGCTTCTGTGGTTCGGCGGACATATTGGACATCGATGCCCTCCTCGCGAAATAGGGTGAGCGCCATCTCAGCAAAACTGTCCGTTCCAATCTTGGTGATAAAGCTCACGTGGGACCCGAGTCGGGCGCAGCCCACAGCCTGGTTCGAGCCCTTGCCGCCATAGTCCACGCGATAGCCCGTACCCAGCAGAGTTTCGCCTGTGCTAGGCAACCGCGGAACCCTCATAGTGAGCCCGGTTGCATAGCTACCCACTACGGTAATGCGAGGAATGCTCAAGGAATTCGCTCACGAGATCCCGGAAAACGCGCCGTTAGCCTATCATAGGCCGCTTGCGCTCTGCCCCAACCTTGACCTCCTACCGTGCGGATGTTAATTTCGCTTCACACGCCACCTTATCCAGATATGTCTGTGAACCCCGAGGAGAAACCTGATGGCCACGATCTTCACATGATCGATCGTCGCAATTTCCTCATTCGCTGCTGCCAAGGCGCCGCCCTGCTCCCCGGATTTGCCGACCTGGCGTTTTCTTCCTTTTACCTTTCCGATCCGCCCCCCGCGGTCTCGCGAGCAAGCGCCTTTCACGTCGATCCCCACTACCGCGACCGGCTGCCGCTCGAGGCCATGTTAGCCAAACTTCCGGCCGGGTCGGACGCGTTTTTGACCGAAACATATCATGACCAACTCGCGGCAATTATGGCTCGGTGGAGTGCGGGTTTATTTGAGTCTCCACTTAATCTCGCCTGGCTCGAAAGCGGGCTGACCTCCGACTTCTCTGGCTGTTCGTTGCTGCCAGCCCAATCGCGGGTCTTGCGCTCGGGACCCACGCTGGAAATTCGTCTCAATAAATTTTCGCGGGAGAGTGTAGACCGCAACCGCTTTCTCGAGCATCTTCGCTCATACCTGAATGCTTTCTCCAGCATTATCACGGCAGAATTCCAGATCGCGAGTATCGATCTGACCTCGCAGAAATCTTCTTCGGATTTACGACTGACCAGCCGCGTTCGTTACGAACTAGTGGGTTCAGGAGGAGGTTTCTACCGACAGCAGCGTATAGGTTATTGGCGATTGGAATGGCAAGCATCACCTGCCGGCGATTTTCGTTTAGCGAAGTGGCAGGCCTTCGACGAAACCGACAGCCGCGCCTCCGCGCCTGCGTTCATCGACGTTACTGGTCACGCCCTCGGCAAGAACGTCTCCGCTGCTTCGCAGTTGGCGCTTGGCGTTGATTACTGGCGCACGGTTCTGGATGGAGCCTCCGGCATTGACATTTACGGACACAATGGCGTTTCCATGGCCGATATCGACAACGACGGCTTTGACGATCTCTATGTATGCCAGCCTGCAGGGTTGCCCAATCGTCTGTATCGCAATCGCGGTGACGGAACTTTCGAGGACATCACCGAAGCCGCTGGGGTTGGCGTGTTGGAAAACACAGCCTGCGCGCTGTTCGCCGACATTGATAATGACGGCAACCAAGATTTGATCGTCGTGCGCGCCGACGGGCCAGTGCTTTTCGTCAATGAAGGTCGTGGCAAATTTCGCCAGAAACCGCACGCATTTCGTTTTACCACCCCGCCCCAAGGCACGTTCACGGGAGCGGCCATCGCCGACTACGACCGTGACGGGTGGCTGGACATATACTTCTGTCTATATTCCTACTACCAGGCAGCTGATCAGTACAAATATCCTTTACCTTACTGCGACGCAGAGAACGGACCGCCTAACTTCTTGATGCGCAACAACCGCGACGGTACTTTTCGCGACATCACTGCCGAGTCCGGTCTTAATCAAAACAACACACGCTACAGTTTCTGCTGTGCCTGGAACGACTTCAATCGAGATGGCTGGCCGGACCTGTACGTGGTCAATGATTTTGGCCGCAAGAATCTTTACCGCAATAACGGCGATGGCACTTTTACCGACGTGGCCGCCGAGCTGGGCGTCGAAGACATCGGCGCCGGCATGAGCGTCTGCTGTTTCGATTACGACCATGATGATTCGGAAGATTTGTATGTCGCCAACATGTGGACGGCTGCCGGCGAACGTATTTCCTCTCAGGAAGTCTTCCAGCAGAATGCCCCGGAAAATATTCGCGCGTATTTCCGCAAGCACGCTAGGGGCAATTCTCTTTTTCGCAACCGGGACAAGAGCACGTTTGAGGACTCAACCGCCTCGGCGGGTGTCGGAATAGGCCGCTGGTCCTGGTCTTCCGATGTCTGGGATTTCGATCATGATGGATTCCCGGACCTTTACATCACCAACGGGATGGTTTCCGGGCCGTCTCGCCAAGACCTGAACAGTTTCTTCTGGCGACAGGTGGTGGGCAATTCTCCCATCCAGCACACCCCATCACACAACTACCAACAAGCCTGGACCGCCATCAATGAATTGATCCGCTGCGATCGATCCTGGAGCGGATACGAGCGGAACGTTCTTTATGCCAACAATGGCGACGGAACTTTTTCCGACGTTTCCGGCGCTCTAGGTATGGATTTCGTCGAAGACGGCCGCGCCTTTGCCCTCTCCGATTTCGATCACGACGGCCGCCTGGAAATTTTTCTAAAGAACCGTAACGGTCCGCAACTGCGCGTCTTAAAGAACGTTATTAAGGAGCTAGGTCCAAGTATTATCTTCCATTTGCGAGGCACGAAGAGTAATCGCGACGCCATCGGCGCGGTAGTTACCGTCGAAACAGGGACGCGTCGCCAGACTCGCAGTTTGCAAGCTGGCTCGGGATTTCTGTCGCAGCACAGTAAAGAACTGTTGTTTGGCCTGGGCGAGGCTTCAGGCCCCTTGCGAGCTTCCATTCGTTGGCCGAGTGGTCTTCTACAGCAGCTCAATCGACTTCCCATCAATCACCGGATCTGGGTGGAGGAGGGATCAGAACCTTCTCGCGTGGAACCATTCCAGGCGGCACCAATCAGGGATGCGGCCGAGCTTGCGCCCCGCGAGCAGTTCCCTGAATCGGTGGAAACGTGGCTACTTGCCCCAATTCCCGCCCCCGATTTTTTGCTTCCCGACTTGAAGGGAGAAGGCCGCACGGTTTCACACCTTCGCGGTAAACCTGCCCTGCTCTATTTCTGGAGTATGCACACCCCCACGTGGGACGCCGATTTACAGGCTTTGGACCAATTAGCTTACCCCTGGTCCGCCGACCGTGTGATCGCGATCAATGTCGACGATGCCGCTGACTGGGAAAAGTTTCGCGCGTACGGGCGCCAACCCACTTGGCGATTCGCTAAGGTTCACGGCTCGGCTGACGTAGTTGCTATTTACAACATTCTCTATCGGCAATTGTTTGATAGACATCGGGATCTCGAACTGCCCATAGCCTTCCTGATTGACGCTAACGGCGAGTTAGTGAAGTTGTACCAGGGCGCGATCAACCACGACCATGTCGAGCATGATTTTGCGCGGATCCCTACTACCGGCCAAGAGCGCGCTACCCGGGGTCTACCATTTCCCGGCATCGGCGATACCGGCAACTTTCGTCGCAACTATCTATCTTATGGCTCGCTCTATTATCAGCGCGGGTACTACGATCAGGCTGAAGACTTCTTCCAGCGCGCTCTTCGGCAAGATCCCGCAAGCGCCGAGGCCCTCTATGGCTTGGGCAGTGTTTATCTCGAGCGGCAAGACAACACCGCGGCTGGACAGACGTTTGAACGTGTCCTCCAGTTGGAGCCGAGCTACCCCGACACCCTGCCCAACACGTGGAACAATCTCGGCTTACTGGCAGCGCGTCAGGGCCGGATGAGCGAGGCGGTTGAGTGCTTTCAGAAGGGTCTTCAGTTGAGTCCCGATCATCCGATTGCGCTGCTCAACCTGGGCAACGCTTATCGCCAGATGAAGCAATGGAGCAATGCGCAGAATGTGCTCGAGGCGGCTGTTGGTGCTCGTCCCGACGATCCCGAGGCGAATTACAGCCTGGGCATGGTTTTTGCTCAGCTCAATGATTCCGGCCGTGCCTACGAGTATCTCGAGACTGCCTTGAAGTTTCGCCCTGATTATCCCGAAGCTCTCAACAATCTCGGAATCCTGTACCTGCGAACCCGGCGTCGAGAGAAGGCTGTGGCGAGCTTTGAGCGATCTATCCGAGTCGCGCCCGGATTCGACCAAGCCTACCTGAATCTCGCCCGTGTTTACGCGTTAGAAGGCAATCGGGAAAAGGCCCGTTCCGTGCTACAGCAGCTGCTGATTCAGCATCCCGATCACGAGCAAGCGCAAAAGGCCCTTGCGGAGCTGGGACGGTGAGAGGGAGGAATTGCCTCAGATCCTCGGGCTGGAGGAAGGCAGGTTCTGTCCGCCGTCTAACCTAGAATCATCCGTCCGATTGACGCTCCTGCCTGCAGTTCCGTACTCTGTAACGTGCACACAAAAACCGTGGATGGAGTCCGCCTGCGCGTAGCCGACGACATTACCCAGCTCGTCGGTGAGACTCCACTGCTCAAGCTGAGAAGCCTTGTTCCCGCCGGCGCCGCTGAGATTTTTGCCAAGCTGGAGTACTTAAATCCCGGCGGCAGCGTGAAGGACCGCGCTGCCATCGGCATGATCAGACGCGCAGAAGAGGAAGGCCGTCTGCGCCCCGGTTCGATCATTGTGGAAGCCACGGCGGGAAATACCGGCATCGGCCTTGCCCTCATTGGTGTTAACCGCGGCTACCGCGTCCGGTTGTTTGTTCCCGAGAGGTTTTCTGAGGAAAAGGTTGTGCTCATGCGGGCCCTCGGCGCCGAGGTGATTCGGACCCCGGATTCCGAGGGCATGCAAGGCGCGATCCGCCAGGCGAAGGAGTTCGTCGGCAGCAATTCCGAAGCCTTCATGGCTGGGCAATTCGAAAATCCCGCCAACCCCGATTATCACTACGAAACCACTGCCCGAGAAATATTCGATCAAATGGACGGCCGTCTCGACGCTATTGTGATCGGTTCGGGAACGGCGGGGACATTTACCGGCGTCGCCCGTTTCATGAAGGAGAGGTCGCCCAAGGTGTTTACCGTCGCCGTCGAGACGCAGGGCTCGGTCCTGGGCGGCGGCAGGCCGGGCAAGCATAAGGTCGAAGGTATCGGCGCCAGTTTCGTTCCCCGGAATTTTGATCGCAGCGTCTGCGACGAGATATTCATGGTCACCGATCAGCAAGCCTTCGGCATGGTGAAAGAGTTAGCCGCTCGCGAGGGCGTACTGGCCGGCTCCAGCGGCGGAGCCAATGTTTTCGCCTCGCTCGAAATCGCCCGGCGGCTGGGAACTGGGAAGCGGGTGATTACCATGATCCCAGATTCGGCCGAACGCTATTTGTCCAAGAAGATCTTCGAGGGCGGAATTTAATCGTCAAATGATCGCCGGAGAACAGTGACTTCCAACTACTCTGGAGGAGCATGTCCTATCCACGACAGCCCGGTTTCGCGACGCGCGCCATTCACGCTGGCCAGGAAGCCGATCCTCTGACCGGCTCGATCGGCGTGCCGATCTATCCCACGTCGACTTATCTTCAGGAAGAGCTCGGCAAGAACAAGGGATACGAGTACTCCCGGGTTTCGAACCCGACCCGCACCCGCCTGGAAGAGAACCTTTCCGCGCTGGAAGGAGGCACAACTTCGCGGGTTTTCGCCAGCGGCATGGCCGCCATCAATGCGCTGTGCACCCGCTTCCAATCTGGCGACCACGTGGTGTGCGGCAACGATCTCTACGGCGGCGTGCCGCGTCTGTTCAATCAGATCCTGACGAATCACGGCCTTGAGTTTACCTACGTCAACACTTCCGATCTGGGGCAGGTTGCGCACGCGATCCGCAAGAACACGCGCATGGTTTACGTCGAGACTCCGACCAATCCGCTGATGACCCTGACCGACATTCGTGCCGTTGCGCAACTGTGCCGCCGAAAAAAGGTCGAGCTGGTCGTGGATAACACTTTCATGTCGCCCTATTTTCAGCAGCCAATTGCGCTAGGTGCCGACCTGGTGGTGCACTCGACGACGAAATTCCTGAACGGCCACAGCGACGGCCTCGGCGGCGTCATTGTCTGCACTACATCCGAGCAGGCGGAGCGTTTTGGATTCATCCAAAAAACCGCCGGCGCGATTCTATCGCCTTTCGAGTGCTGGCTGGTGCTGCGCGGTGTCAAGACGCTGGCGGTGCGCATGGAACAGCACGACAAGAACGGCCGCGCCGTGGCCGACTTTCTCTCGCAGCATAAGAAGGTGAAGCAAATCTTCTATCCCGGCTTGCTTACGCATCCGCAGCATAAGTTGGCGCAACGGCAGATGACCGGCTTCGGTTCCATGATCACCTTCGAAACTGGCTCACTCGGCAATGCAAAAAAACTGCTGAAAAAAGTTCGAGTGTGCGCGCTCGGCGAATCCCTGGGTGGAGTTGAAACCTTGATTTCTCACCCAGCAACTATGACTCACGCCGCACTTGGCGAGAAAGGAAGAGCCGCCATTGGCCTCACCGATGGCATGGTCCGGATCTCGGTCGGGATCGAAGACATTGCCGACATCGTGGCCGATCTAGAGCAGGCGCTGGCTGCGATCTAGTGACAAAGAACCAATCTCGCGAGTGGGACTCGGGTGCTTACGATCGCATCTCGGCGCCGCAGTTCAGTTGGGGGAAAAAGGTGCTCGACCGCGTCTCCCTGCGCGGCGATGAACGCCTTCTCGACGCAGGCTGTGGAACCGGCAAACTTACCGGCGAGTTGCTGGCGCTTTTGCCGCGCGGTCATGTCGTCGCTGTGGACCTCTCACAGAATATGCTGCGCACGGCGGGCGAGCACTTGCAGGTGCGCTTTCAGTCGCGCATCGCATTTGTGGCGGCCGGTCTCGAGCATCTGCCCTTCGATCGGGCATTTGACGGCATCTTCAGTACCGCAGCTTTTCACTGGGTACCTGATCACAATCTCTTATTCAGTAGCCTTTATCGCGCCCTGCGTCCGGGAGGGTGGTTGGTCGCGCAATGCGGAGGCGCTGGCAATCTCGATCGCTTCCTCGCCTCGGTCGCGGCGATATCAAAGAGTTCGCGCTATCGAGCACATGTCGGCGAAGCTCAGCACTCGTGGACCTTTGCCGACCCGACAACAACCGCGAAACGTCTGCGGGCCGCCGGATTTCAACATATCGATACCAGTCTTGAGCCTGCGACGACACGTTTCGAGGACGCAATTCACTTTGCTGAATTCGCCAGCAAGGTGATCCTGCATCGGCTTCTAGAGCACTTTCCTGACGCTCATACCCGCCAGCAATTCATGAGCGAGGTAGCGGCCCTCGCGTCTAAGACGGATCCTCCGTTCGAACTCGATTACTGGCGCTTGAATCTCGAGGGCCGCAAACCCGATTAACGGCAGCGTAGTTGCCGCTGCTGCTTGAGCCTGGGTTTAACCAACTGCTGTCGCATTTCCGTCAATTGCCACGAATCCCCTTATAAGACCTCGCCGTGTGCGGTGAGTTGTGACTAAAGTACCGGTTACAGCCACGCAAAATACATCTTTTCCGGGATGCTTCCGCACGCAATGGCGACTAAGCTGATGCCAGTTATCGGTGTCGCGGCGCTCCAACCTGCGATCTCGAGTTGAGAATCGTTGCTGTCTACTTCCGCAGTGCATTTCAAGAAGGTTCAGTCACCGCAAAGCGCCTTCATCGAGATCGGGACATGGACAGCTTATTGAGCAAACGCTATCGAGTCGTCGCAAGACTGGCGTAGTTCGTGTAGTGTGGGGCGGATAATGCCCGTGTCGTCATAGCTGCCGGCCAGCGGTGACAATCATTGGCAATGGTGGCCGTGACGAGGACCCGTCAGTGGCGGATATTCGTCGGAAGTTCGTCGCGTACGTCCCAACTTACTCCCCTCCTGAGAACTCCCATCAGCTGAGGGATTTTGATCGCAGATTTCCGTCTTCGATGGAGAGGCCCTCCCTGGTCTTTCGCTGCGCAACCAGGAACATGCGTTTCGCAGGCGCAATAGAAACCGTTGATCCGACACGTGGGGACCCGGACAAGTGCTGTCCTCGATTGGCACAACGCGTGCAAGAATCCGCAGTGAGATAGAGGCAACACGATCGGTCACGGTCTTTAATAGACAAATGACTAAAGATTTCCAAAGCTGGGACAGGCGGAGGAGCAAAGACAAAGCGGGAAGAGAAGAAGCAGTTACGCCAGGACGAAAAGGAGTGGGAACACTCGCTGTCGGGCATTTACGGCGGAGAATGGCCGCGTCGTGATACCTAAGCCGGCCGGCGGTCACCTCGCCCTGCCGGATGACTCCGCCTCATTCGAATGGGGGATAAAACATGAGAATCAAATGGCCAGAAACGATGAGCATTCAGTTCGGCCGGGCGATGAACGCGCATAGATGGATAATGGCAAAACTCGGGCAGTACGCACCGATCCCGTTGCGCCTGATGGTCGGCTATGGCTTTCTGGCACATGGCTACGCCAAGATTGTTCGCGGGCCTGAGCACTTTATTAACATCTTGCACTCCATTGGCGTTCCAGCACCCGGGCTTATGGGTTGGACGACGATCCTCATCGAGCTCGTCGGCGGATTGGCCGTGTTGGTGGGCGCGTTCGTACCCGTAGCCATCGTGCCCATGGCCGCGGTCTTGCTCGTGGCGATATTTACCGTACATCTCCCTTACGGTTTCAGCTCGATCAAACTTCAAGAGTTCACTGCGGCCGGGGCTCAGTTTGGTCCCCCAGGATATGAACTCGACCTACTCTATCTTGCGTGCTTGACAACGCTCGCTTTGGGCGGCTCCGGACCGTTTGCGCTGGACAACATTCTCGGCAGACCGAGCGCTCGGCGGAAGCAGGAGGTCACCCCCAATCACAGATCCACGACGATGTCGCGAACCGGCTGTGAGCAGCAAACGAGAACGTTGCCATCGGCGGGCTTGTCGAGTGGCTCCGGACCGTAGACAACCGAGCCAGAAACCAATCCGCTCTCGCAGGTGTGACAAACACCGGTCCGGCACGACCAGCGGACGGGGACATCGCAAACCTCAGCCAACTCCAAAATGCTCTGGTAGGCAGACGCATTCCAGTGAGCGGCGATGCCACTGCGCGCGAACGATACCAGTGGGCCGGTGTTGGCATCGTCCTTGGGCAAATGTGGGGCTCGCGCAGCTGTGCCGACGATACCAGGGGTAATCGACTCGCTGCCGTTGAAGATTTCGACGTGAATCCGCCCCGGCGTCACACCCCAGGCTATGAGCGCCTCTTTCATGTCTGCCATGAAGCGAGTCGGGCCGCAGAGATAGACATCCGCCTCTCGCGGGACCCCGACCTGGTCGAAGACCGATCGCGACAGGTGACCGGTAGCGTCGAAGTCCTTACCTATCTGATCCAGCGAGCCTGGCCTGCTGTAGCACACATAGCTGCGGCCGTGCGCGAGGGCGAGCATGAGGCGGCCGACTTCGGCGGCAAATGGATGATGCTGCCGATCGCGAGACGCGTGCAACCACAAGACCTGCCGCGTTGAACGGGCATCCGCCAGCGCGTAGAGCATCGCCAGAACAGGCGTCGCCCCGATCCCAGCGCTAAGCAGCACCACCGGCCGCTCTCCGGACTGCAAAACGAAGCTTCCGCGCGGTGAGCTGACGTCGAGAATATCGCCCACGCGGACACGCTTCTGCAGGTAGGTTCCAGCCGCTCCATTCGGCTCGATCTTCACGCTGATTCGATGGCGCCCAGTCGAGGGGGGACCCGAGAGGGAGTAGCTGCGAAAAAGTGGCGGGCCGGCGGGAGTCGTCTGAAGACGCAAAACCACGTACTGGCCGGGCAAAGCCGTTGGCTGCGGCTGACCTTCCGGGCTCTCCATCGTCAGCGAGAGGACGTCCTCAGATTCGTGGTTGATCTCCGTCACCGCGAGCGGCCGAAAGCCTGGCACAGCCGGGTGAGCAGCAGGTGGCAGCGCGAGCCCCGCGTTCCCACTCGCCGCTTGGCTCTCGAGCAACGACTCAAACGACGCGCGCCATCCGGGCGAAAGCGCTTCGATCAGTAATGCGCGCTCCAGTCGATCGCGTGGATGTTTCTGGGAATAGAGGAGCGCGTTGATCTCAGCGATGGTCATTTGCTCCTCTGCCTCTCCCACCTTCACGATTTCGTCGCCGCCGCCCACCTCGCCTTCCTGCAGGACGCGGAAGTAGAACCCCGGCCGTCCGCTGGACGTCAGCAATGCCGGCATCCTGGGCTCGTTCATCCGAATACCGACGCGATAGCAGGTAACGCGCGGTTGGGTAACCTCGAACAATGCGCTGCCGATCTGATAACGGTCGCCGATGCACACGGCATCGTCGGGCAATCCTTCGATCGTGAAGTTGTCGCCGAACTGTCCATGGACAAAGTCGGTCCTGTTCAGCTGCTCCTGCCAATAGCGATACGATTCGATCTGGTATACAAAGACAGCTCGCTGTTCACCCCCGTGCCCGGCCAAGTCGCCTTGGCCATCTCCGTCCAGGTTCAACCGGTGGGCTCGACAGCGGCCGCGCACCGGATCCTTCCAGATCCCGGTGTGCACAGTGCGACCTTTCCACTGGATATCGCGCGGAAGGCCAACGTTCACAGATAGTAGTCGAGCCATCTCGCTCCTCTTTGGTGGGGGAATCGAATCACCTCTCTCCCCTGACCTATGGTAGCGGCTTGAACCCGGATTCACCTGCCGGGCCATTTAGCCCCTGCGAAGGCCGCCGACAGGTACTCGCTCATGCGCCTCGGCGACCGTGAGCTCGCGATCAGGACCGTGCGGAATCACAGCCTGACCCGGCTCAAGACGGAGCTGTGTGCCATCTAGGTGTACCGATACGATGTCCGGCTCGAACGACATCAGATCGGAGATGCGGCGGACCTCAGGATAAGGGTCACGATACGACCAGACCGCCAGACGTGCGTCACCGATGTTGTAGTAGCTACACAACCCTTTGTACGGGCAGAAGGTCTGGTGCTGTACCGGAGTGAGCGCATGCTCATCAACGTCGCTACGTAGAACGTACCAGCGCGGCGCGAAGCCGGACTCGTAGAGAACCGTGGGCCGTTTAGTATCGGCAATGATGCGGTCACCATGGCGGACCACGAGATGACGGGATGTCTGGCGGATGTCGATGCGGTGGTAGCTGTCGGCGGCATGGCCCACGATCCGTTCATCCTCTTCGTAGAAGGCGTCCATGGCCGGCCAGGTGAATGCAAACCGTCCCTGCAAGTCTCTAGCGTAGGCGGGCAGGTCGACGTACTGCCACGCCCCTCGCGGCGCGCTCTGTTCGCCGGCTCGAACGGTGAACCAAGACGTGAGTCCGAGGTCGGGGTGCCGGGTGGTATGCTCATTGCGGTGTACGGTGTCTGGAGAGACATCGCTCTCTGGGAAGTAGGCTACCGGATAACGGCCAGGTTCGAAGAGCAATACGGCGTGCTCGCTATCGGCGATCCAGGTTCCGCCAAAGCGTACGCGCATCCGCCGGCGCAACGGCTCGGCATATAACAATCTCTTGGGCAGCGACTCGGGTATCAAAAACCGGCCGATTGCTCCCGGTGACAGTGGACCTTGTTGCCAGGACAGTCCCATAACTTCTCCTTTATCACGAGACGAAACTTGACGTGAACACCGTTATGCGGCGCTCTTTGAGGTCTCATCGGAAACGTCGCGGGCCGACGGCACGGATGAGAACAGCTGTATCAGTCCCTCTACTAACGTGGGATGTGTCAAAACGGCATCCCGCAGCGCGGTATAGGGCAGTTTCCCAATCATCGCAACCTGGATGGCTGCCATGATCTCCCCCGCGCCCACGCCCACCGCCGTGAAGCCGAGGATGCGATCGCTTCTGGCTTCCACCAGAGCTTTCAGAAACCCCCGAGTTTCCGAAAGCGTGCGCGCCCGCAGGTTGGTTTCCATCGGCACTTTAAACAATCGATAGCTAATGCCTTGCGCTTTTGCTTCTGTTTCACTCAGGCCGATATGAGCGAGTTCAGGGTCGGTAAACAGACAATAAGGAACTTGTCGGCCTGTCGTTACGCGGTTGCCGCCGGTCATGTTGGCATGGACAACACGGAAATCGTTAACACTGATGTGTGTGAACTGCGGGCTACCAGCAGCTTCGCCGATTGCCCAAACGCCGGGAGCCGTCGTCTGGAGTCGCTCGTTGACCCTGATGTATCCGCGGTCCGTCAGCTCGACTCCCGCGAGCTCTAACCCCAGGCCTTCGGTGTTCGGAGTGCAGCCTAGCGCGACCAACACATGACTGCCTTGTATCACTGTTTCCGCACCATTTTGCGCAATCGTGATGCTTACCCGCTGTCCTGATTTCCCAGAAACTCGTTTCACCTGCACATTCAGATGGATGTCGATGTCCTCGCTCTCAAGCAGGTTGCGAACCGCCTCACAAATATCTTGGTCTTCCTTGTGCATTAACCGCTGGTTACGATCGATCACCGTCACTTTGCTCCCGAACCGGCGCATCGGCTGCGACAGCTCCATTCCGACATAGCCGCCCCCAAGGACGAGTAGATGTTCGGGAATGCAGTCAAGTTCGAGTGCCTCAAGGTGTGTGAGCGGTTGCGCCTCCGCGAGTCCAGGAATTGCCTCCAAGGTGGGTCTCGTACCAGTACTGACGATCACGTTCGTGCCGTGCAATCGCCGAGTGGTCCCGTCGGGAAAGTGGACCTCGACAGTCCGCGGAGCTATAAACCGTCCGGCACCCAAGATGAACTCCGCTCCGGTATTCTTGTATTCTTCTAGGTACATTGCGTTCAGTCCGCTTACCATCTTGCGTTTGCGTTCGCGGACACCCACCATGTCAACGGTGAAACCGTCGTCGTCGATGCCAAATTCTTTGCTTCGACAAAAGTAGGACGCGACCTTCGCACTGTGAATGATGTTTTTGCTTGGCAGGCAATGTTCGGGCATGATCCGCCAATGTATTTGCGATCGATCACGGCGACGCGCCTCCCTTCGCTTGCAAACGTCCATGCAGCAACGGTTGACCCCGTGCCGCCGCCCAGAATCACCAGATCGTAGTCTTCGGGGTCTGTCTTTCTGATCGATCTGGCTGAAGAAATCTTCTGTGTGGCTTGTGTGTTCATCTCTTCTCCTCAGGTAGGTTCGGCAGACCGTGCCGTTGTTCCGTGACGGAAGATGCAACGCTTGTTGTTGGCGTGATCGAGTTTTGCGCAATAGGGAGGAGCTCCACCGCGGGCGCGCAGGAATACCTCCGCGGCGACGAGCATCCCCACGATTGGGGCGATGAAATACAGCCAGAGTGCATGCCAGTAGCTCACATAGAATGCTGGAGCAAAGCTTCTGGCGGGATTCATGCTCATCCCCGAAAGCGGTGCTTCCAGGATTATGAAGATCGCGTACAAGAAACCAACTAAATACGGCGTGTAGCGCATTAATTTCTCGCGATTCGATGCGAAGAGTATTGTTGACATCAAAACAAGAGAGATCGTCAGCTCACCAATGAAAGCTGGGAGACTGCCGTGCACGCCTGGTGCGGTGACGGCATACCTTAGTGCGTTACGGTCAACGGTGTCTGGCAATATATATCTGGCAGCGCACACCCCGCCAATTGCGCCAGAGAATTGCGCAACGACATAGAAGAGTGCATCCGGTGAACGCATTTTGCCCAAGCGATAAAACGCTAAGGTGAGTGCTGGATTGAAATGACCTCCGGACTGTTTGCCCCAAGGGCTCGTAATAATCGCAATCACCGTTGCACCAACAACCAGTCCCATGAGCGCGCGCAGTCCGCGAGTGCTACCAACGAAGTGGCGGACTGGCGAAGCCGGGTTCAGTAACAAACTTGCGAAAATGCACGTAAGAAATAGATATAGGGCGACCTCGCCGGCTTCCATCAGGTACTCCGGCCAGTGGAAGCGTAGGCTGTCGATCGCACCTCCTAGTCCGCGGTCTATGAATGCCTCCCTGCTGTAACGGACAAATAGCTGATTCGCTAGCTCAACGCGGTGGGCCAGAGGAAGCAGCACCGACAGCTTTGCCTGAGCTGGTGGTTTCAAGTCCAGAACCATGATGGTGATTTCACCGCAAATACAGCATCGGAGAATGCTGTCAGCCTCTCCCTTGAAGTTCCTCGACCAATCATGAAGGCTCCTCCTTCGCTCCGATTAATCATTACATCCGCTCATCAGGACACCGCCTGCTTCGCTTCTATGATGATGTCCACAACCTTCTGTGGCGCACTGAGCAGCGGTGTGTGATCAACGGCTAGCGACCTTGTTGTTGCTCCCATTCGTTTCGCCATAGAGAGTTGTGTTTTCGGGTTGATCATGCGGTCTTCTTCTGCAATCAGGAACCAGGAACGTTTGGATCTCCACGCCGGTTTTGCAACAGGCGCTTGCATGCACTTCACTGCGATTGGCCTCTGGACAGCCGCTGATAATGCGATTTGTTCTGCCATGGCGTGGTGCGAGAAGGCATTTCCGAAGCCCTCGTCCGGCATCCAGATAAAACCGTCAGCATCCGGGGCGAGTTGAGGTGCCTGAGGGTGTCGTTCATCGCTATAGAAAACCTGAGCAACGGTCTCGCCCTCGTCCGGAGCCAGCGCCGCAACGTATACCAGTGCCTTCACGCGCTCGTCATTCACGGTAGCGATAACCGCACCCGCATACGCATGACCAACCAGGATCAGGGGCCCATCCGCACGGGCGATTACACGCTTCAAGGCGGCAGAGTCATCGCTGAGTGAAGTCAGAGGGATCGGAGCTGCGACCACTCGAAGCCCTTCTCGTTCAAGACCTAGAATTACTTCTCTCCAACTCGACCCATCGGCCCACGCTCCGTGAACCACAACTGCGGTGATATGTTCAGAAGCGGTCATGTCTCGAAACTTTCCTCTATTCCCAAGTAAAGAGTTGTTCATTTCAGCACCGGCTTAACTGAGAAATTTCCGCATACGCTCAGCTATAAAAGCGCTCGAGTCTTCAAGAGCGAAATGGCCTGTATCAATGAGGTGCAATTCCGCGTTCGGGAGATCTCTTTTGTAGGCCTGGGCTCCTTCGACGGTGAAAAATGGATCGTTCTTTCCCCAGAGAATCAGCATTCTCGGTTGCCGACTACGGAAATATTCATGCCAGCGGTCATAGAGCATGACATTCGATTGATAGTTATGAAGAAGATCGAGCTGAATCGCGCCATTGCCCGGACGATCGAGGAACAACTGGTCCACCGTGTAGGAATCCGGGCTGATTCGTTCCGAGTCTTCAACACCATGCGTGTACTGAAACATGGTCATTTTCTTCGTCAGGAGATCCCGCACCGGCTTCTCGGTCTCGGAGTTGCGATTGGCCCAGAATGGCTTCATCGGGTCGAATGCACCGCCAATCCCCTCCACGTAAGCGTTTCCGTTCTGAACGACGATGCCGCGAATGGCATCTGGATGTTTTGCGGCGATGCGATAGCCGATAGGTGCGCCGTAGTCCTGGACATAAATGCTGAACTGCTTCAAGCCGAGGTTTTTGAAGAGCAGATCCTCCACGTGCGCTGCCAGGTTGTCGAAGGTATATTCGAAATCACGCGCACTGGGCGCGTCGCTGTAACCAAAGCCGACGTAGTCGGGAGCAATGACGTGGAGCTTGTCGGCTAATTGCGGTATCAGGTCACGGAACATGTGTGAAGAACTGGGAAAGCCATGCAGAAGTACGACAGTCGGCGAATCCCAGGAACCAGCTTCGCGGTAGAACAGCTTCAGTCCTCTTACATTGCCCTGATGATAAGTTGTCATGATAGTCCCTCTACTCAGTTGATGATTGTCATCCGCCTCGATTTGGTAAGCTGCATTGCTCGCCGGCAGGAACTCTCAGGAAGCGAAATTCAGGATAAAAGACCTGTTACCCTTCATACGCCACCTGCTGAATCCCCGCGACGGCTCGCGCAACATCCTGCTTGAGATCCGTTGCTGATTCATTCACGGGGCTCGGACACGCCGAGTAACTGCCCGCAGGCGCGGCAGGCTCGTCCACCTCCGGGTCAGCCAGACCTGGCTGGTCGTAGCTTCTTCTGGAGCTGAATCCTAGCTTTCCGAGCACCCTTACGGCGCCGGTCTTCCCGCCCTCGAAGTCATCGGAGCCAAGTTGCTGACCGGTGGCCAACTCATAAGCTGCGCCTAAGATTGCCTGCGGCGAGTGTCGCCGTTCGTCCCAGACCAGCTCATAAGTCGTGGCAGGGGCGAAACCGTGTACAGAGAAGAACTGCTCTGCGCCCAGCCGATCGTACTCGTGTATCGCGCGCAACACCTCACGCCGGATCACGCGGTCCCACGCCACCATGTATTCATTCCTCCCGGGATGGTTATATCCGGCATGTCCGGTCCTCGCCCTAGGCGAGGCGTGGCTCGTGCGCCGGGTAATTGGGCGCGCGCAGGGCGCGCCAGGTTGTTAGTTGCGTTCGGCCGTGACGCCATTGGTCCCAGTCAGCCCAACGTCCCCATCCAGCCAGCGATGGCCCGCCCGATCTCGTCCGGCGAATCTTCCTGAACGAAATGTACCCCCGCGACCGTGACCTCGGTCTGCGCTGGCCACGAGCGGACCGTGTCGAGATTCGCGCCGCCGCCGAGGAGCGCACCGGGCTTCGCCTTTATGAACAGCTTGGGCACATCACTCGTCGCCAGCCATTCCGCATAGGCAGCCACGATCGCATTCACGTCGGCGGGTTCGCCCTCGATAGGGATCTCCCGAGGCCACGTCAGCGTCGGCCGTCGCCCTTCGCCGGGCTCTGCGAACGGCCGCCGGTACTCCGCCATCTCTTCGGCGGTGAGGGTGCGTAGGACCGCCCCTGGCAGGATCTTCTCGATGAAGAAGTTTTCTTGCAGAACCATCTTCTCGCCGGCATCGGAACGCAGCGCCTGCAACAATGGACGCATATTCATCACGTCCCAGTGGTCCCAGCCTTGCGGCCGCACGATCGCCTCCATGTACGCGATACCCTTCACGGCCTTAGGGTGGCGGTTGGCCCAGTCGAAACCGAGGGCCGAGCCCCAGTCATGGATGACGAAGGTGACCCGCTCGTGCACATCCAGGGCCTCGAGCAGGGCGTCGAGGTAGCGGCGGTGCTCGACGAAGCGATACGAGCCGGGGCCACTGTCAGGCAGCTTATCGGAGTCGCCCATGCCGATCAGGTCGGGGGCAATGCAGCGGCCTCGTGGCTCGAGGTGCGGCAACACGTTGCGCCAGAGATATGACGAGGTGGGATTGCCGTGCAGCAGCACGACCGGGTCGCCGTCTCCCATCTCGACGTACGCCATCTCGCTGCCGAGGACCCGCCGGCGCTGCTTTTGGTACGGAAATGCCGCAGAGATCGAGCTGTACTCCAATTCCCTAACCGGCCTGCTGATCGATGAGGTCTTGGTCTTCATGTGGGCATACTCCTTAAAGTTGAATGAGGTGAATGGAACAATGAGATTGATTTCCAATCTGCGTCGTTTCCGCGGGCCATCCACCCGGTCTGCCTGCTCTCGCACCAGATGCAGTCGGCAGTCGACGATCGCGTTGATCCGCGGTCGAGCTGTTCCAGCGCTGCGTCGGCTACGTCACGGGCCGACGCTTTGCTCGTCCTTGCAAGGCGAGCAACTTCGCTTGCTGACAGGCGCCAGAGTTCGTTCATGGGCCTTCCTCCCGGATAAAGCCATCGCAAGCGACATGCCAAAGAAGGGAGCAATTGAACCGAACGGAGATATCAAAACTAAAGTGTTGTGCTCGTGGAAGATGATCGGAATAAGCACTGCCGCCAGATTTCGTCCTACTGACGAACTTGTGATGAATCTCCGTCACTGACGGGTTCTCGTCGCGAGAGATTGCGGGCCTCAGTCGAAATGGAACGGAGACTCTGATTCCAGCCGGAGTTCGCCGATAAAACCAGATTCCGCCAATCATAGGAAGCATCTAAACTTAACTGTTGCCACCCCGCTCTGGTCGAATTCGGATACGATTCCTTGCTGACGCGAGCTGTTCGTCATTGCCAGCCGCGGATGGACGTAATTAAATGCCCCGGGGGATCGGGCGCATCCTCCTCTGGAGTAGCCAGGGAAAGGAACTTATTATGGAGACCGCAGGGCTATCTCCTACACAATTACGACCGAGAGTTGAACCGGCGCAGGACGAA
>Ga0126378_10000851_pt1 | contig 22451 bp, 24 predicted proteins | sample PanSoiMetPlot_23_FD_92587 | JGI IMG/M metagenome (GOLD analysis project Ga0126378, IMG submission 92587) | Tropical forest soil microbial communities from Panama - MetaG Plot_23 | ecosystem: Environmental > Terrestrial > Soil > Tropical forest > Bulk soil | place: Panama | collected 2016-02-17
CTAGCGGATAGAATCACCGCGAAGTGAGTCTGCTTAATCCCGGTGGGTGGTTGGCCTGGCTCGTCATCGGGCTGCTCGCAGGCGCGATCGCAGGCAGGGTTGTCCGCGGTCGTGGCTACGGTTGTCTGATGGACATCGTCATCGGCGTTCTGGGTGCCTTCATCGGCGGTATCGTGGTCAGCTTCCTGGTGCCTGGAACCTCTTTCGGCTTCATCGCAACGCTGATCGTGGCCACGCTGGGCGCCATAATCCTTCTCGCTTTCGTTCGCCTGCTGTCGCCCAGCCGCTCGTGAGCCTGGAGCTGACCGGGCTCCGCGTCTTCGACCTGGAGCAGTCCCGCCATCACCAGGCGCCGATGCACCCTGCGCACGTCCCGCCTGGGTTCATGTACGTCCTGCACCGCAGACACGAGTCGCAGTCCGCCAGCCCCGACGGCCGTACGGGATCCTCCGGCACGTTGATCACCAGTGACCACTCGGGCACGCACATCGATGCGCTCTGCCACCAGGCCGTGGGCCTCAAACTGTGCGGGGGCATCGACGCGCAGGCGGTGGCGACCGGCTTTGGCTACCGCGAGCTCGGCGTGGAGACGATACAGCCGATCGTTGCCCGGGGCTGGTTGATCGACCTGGGCAGTGTCGAGCCTGACCGCTGGATCGGCCTCGCCGAGGTCCGGCGCGCGGCTGACGCGCAGGCTGTGCGCCCAGCTGCTGGTGACGTCGTCCTGGTGCGGACCGGCAATGGCGTCAACTGGGACGACGAGGCGCGCTATCTCCGTGGGGCCGGGCTGAAAGGCGAGGTCTCCCAGTGGCTGGCCGACGTGGGCGTCGGCGCTGTGGGCGCAGACAACATGGCCTGGGACTGGATTGGCGGGCCGGACCCTGACCTTGGCATCTCGCTGCCTGGACACGTCATCCTGCTGGTACGGAGCGGCATCTACATCGTGGAGAACCTCTTTCTCGAGGACCTGGCTGCGGCCGGCGTCCGTGAGTTCACGTTCGTCTGCACGCCGCTGCAGATCCGTGGCGCCACCGGCTCTCCGGTCAGGCCGATCGCGCTCGTGTCATAGCGCGTCGCGATGCCTGCACCCTTGCCGGTCAGCGAGCACAACATCCTTGTGTTTCGCGGTTCGGCTTCACCGCGGCTGACGGCTGCGATCTGCGAGCGGCTCGGCGTGGCGGTGGGCGAGAGCGAGGTGATCCGCTTCTCTGAGGGCAACCTGTTCGTCCGCGTGCTTCAGAACGTTCGCGGCCGCGACGTCTTTCTGGTGCAAGGCACGGTGTTCCCTGCGAACGACCAGTTCATGGAGCTGCTGTTCTGGATCGACGCCTTCAAGCGCGCCAGCGCCGCCTCCGTGACCGTCATCATTCCCTACTTCAGCTATGCCAAGGGAGACAAGAAGGACGAGCCGCGAGTGTCCATCCGGGCTCGAGTTTGCGCCGACGCCCTGCAGGTAGCAGGCGTCGACCGGATCGTCACCGTCGACCTGCACGCTCCGCAGATCCAGGGCTTCTTCACGGTTCCGGTAGACGACCTGCAGTCGCTGCCGGTCCTTGTGGAGGCCGTCCAGACCCTGGCCCTCCCGGAGCCGGTGGTGGTGGCTCCGGACCAGGGCTACGCAAAGCGGGCGGCGAGGTTCGCCGAAAGGCTGGGCGCGCCACTCGCAGTCGGCTACAAGCGAAGGACCGGCCACGCCGAGCAGGCCGAGGCGGTCGAGGTCATCGGGGAGGTCGGCGGACGCAGCTGCGTCATCGTCGACGACTTTGTGATTTCCGGCGGCACGCTGATCGAGGTTGGGCGGCTGCTCCACGAGCGAGGAGCCGCGGGGATCGTAGCGGCGGTGACGCACGGCGTGTTCAGCCGCGGGTCCATGGAACTGCTGGACAAGAGCCGGATCGCGCGGCTGTTCGTTACCGACACCATCGAGAACCAGCCAGTGGAGCTCTCACAGAAGATCCAGGTCGTCAGCATCGCGCCGCTGCTCGCGGAGGCCATCCTGCGCATCGAGCGCCGAGAAAGCATCAGCGTCCTCTTCGCCTGACCGCGTTGGGACGCGCCTATCGCAGCGCCGGCAGCACCTCTTCCGCGAACAGCTCCATCTGCGCCAGCCGGTCGGGCCAGCGTGGGACGGTGAACTGGAGCGCCACGTGCTCGACACCTGCGCGCTCGTGCTGCCGCAGCGCTTCCACCAGCTGCCTCGGGCTGCCTCGCAGCCGGCCTGGGTCCTGCGTCACATCAGCGGCGGTGACCTCGACCGCGCTGCAGCAGGTGAGGGCCACTGCGTCGGGATCGCGGCCCGCCTCCCGAGCCGCCGCCCGCACGTCTTCGTGCGCCAGGCGAAGCTCCTGAGCGGTGATCTCAACGAAATACGGAAACCACGCGTCTCCGTGGCGCCCAGCCCGCCGCCGCGCCGGCTTCCCCTCGCCGCCGACCCAGATGGGTAGATGAGGCTGCAGCGCCTTGGGGTGGAAGCTGACGTCGTTGAACCTGTAGTGCTTGCCTTCGAAGGTGCAGTGCTCCTCGGTGAGGAGAAGCCGGACGGCCTCCAGCTGCTCGTCCGTCATGCTGCCGCGCTCACGGTAGGGCGTCCCGAGCGCCTCGAATTCCTCTCTCATCCAGCCGATTCCCACACCCATGATCAGCCGGCCCTTGGAGAGATGGTCGATGGTGGTCGCCAGGCGCGCCCAGTAGAGCGGGTGCCGGTAGGGCAGGACCAGCACGCTGATGCCCAGCCGCACCTTTTCGGTCCGACCCGCCAGGAAGCTCAAGCAGGCCATCGAGTCAAAGAACGGCCGGTCGGGCGGCACGATGAACACGTTGTCCGAGCTGTAGGGATACGGCGTCTGGATGTGCCACGGAGTCACCACCCGGTCGGCCGACCAGACCGCAGCGAAGCCGAGGCGCTCGGCCGTCTGGGCCGCCTCGGTCAAGACCTCGGGTGTGGCGGCGCGGCCCGAGATCGGCAGGAATACGCCCACTTCCATGGCTCGCGATGGTCACAGCACGGCTGCGCCTTGTCAAATAGAGCAGCCGTCCGAATAGTTCGATCCAGCCGATCTATTTGCTATCTTGAAACGAAATGCGCAGTGACCTGCTGGTGGATCGCGGGCTGACCCTGTATCGCGACCTGGCGCGCCTGCTCCACGAGCGCGGTGCGCCCGCCTGGCTGCAGACGGAGCTGACCTTCGCCCAGCTCCGTGCACTGTTCACGCTCGCCGACTATGGTCCGACCCCTATCGGGAGGGCGGCCGGCCGGCTGGGTATCGGCCTGCCTGCGGCGAGCTCGCTGGTCGACCGGCTGGTCGAGCAGGGGCTCGTGAGGCGCAGAGAAGACCCGTTCGACCGGCGCCGCACCCTGGCTGAGACGACTGAGGCCGGGCAGGCGCTGGCCCAGCGTTTGCGGCAGGGCTCTCGCGAGGCGCTGCGCGCCTGGCTGGAACAGATGGATGGCGACGACCTGGTCGCGCTGGTGCGAGGTCTGGAGGCGCTGTTCACCATCGGCGGCTCCGCGGGCAGGCGTGTGATGGATGGAGATCGTGTCGGTGTGGAGGGATAGCGGATGATCGTCCGGCTCATCTTTGGTCTCGGTTGGGCTCTGGTAACGGGCCTGGCCGGCGGCTGGCTGATCCTGGCGCCCTGGGCACTCGGTGAACAGGGCGGCGGGGACTGGACTACGGTGACCAGAAACGAGGTCTTCACGGGGCTGGCCCTGGTCGCACTGGCAGTCCTGGCTGCGGTCGTGGTCGCGGCGCAGACGGTGCGCTCACTGCGTGAGGCGGGCGTGATCGAGCCCGCAAGGCCTGCTCGGCTGCCTCGGACCGAGGCCGGCAGCCTGTCCTCGCCAGAGATGGAGAAGGCGCTGATCACGCTTGCTCAGGCGCTGGCTGAGGATCTCGAATCGCAGCGCGAGGCCGCGCCGGCGCCGCGTCCCAGTCATCCGGGCACCGACCAGCCGGTGAGACCGACCTGGAGGGATCAGCCGTGAGGACAGAGCTCAGTCGCGCTCTGCCCCTCGTCCTCATCTTCGCGCTCGGGCTCGGCGCCGGCATATGGGCCTTCATCTCCCCGTGGGTGCTGACGTATCCGGTCACAAACGGCTGGAGCAGTTCGGTGTGGAGCGGCATCTGGGTTGGGGTCATCGTGGCCGGCTTGAGCGGCGCCAGCGCGGTCGTGGTCCTGGCGCGGGCGCTCCACATCACCCTGAATCGAATCCAGCCGGCGAGCAGGAATCAAAGAGAAGAGTGAGGGAAGCAGGGGCCGTAATCGGGCCGCCGGCCGCATCTCCGGCCGGTGCAAAACGGGAGCTCGATTACAAGTGGATCGCGTCTGGCGTCGTGATCGTCGGCGCCCTGATGTCCATTCTCAGCCAGACCGTCGTGAACGTTGCTCTCCCCACGTTGGAGAGCGACTTCAACGTCTCGCTGACCGAAATCCAGTGGGTGGTCACCGGCTATGCGCTGGGCCTGGCCGCGATCATCCCGCTTACGGGCTGGCTTTCCGATCGATACGGAACCAAGCGCGTCTTCATGGTGAGCCAGATCCTGTTCACGCTCTCGTCGATCCTGTGCGCGATGGCATGGTCCAACGGCTCACTCATCGCATTCCGCGTCATCCAGGGCCTGGCCGGGGGCCTGATCATGCCGGTAGGCATGACCATCCTGATGATGGTGAGCCGGCCCGAGGAGCGGGGCAGGATGATGTCGGTGATGGGCCTGCCGATGCTGGTGGGCCCGGTCCTGGGCCCGCTGCTCGGCGGCTGGTTGGTGCAGTGGGTCAGCTGGCGGCTGATCTTCGTGATCAACGTGCCGGTCGGAGTGGTTGGGGCGCTGCTTTCGGCGCTCTACCTGCGCGGCCCCGCCGGCGCCACTCTCCGTCAGCGTCCGGATCTGGGGGGCCTGGCCCTGGGCATCCCGGCCGTCGTCGCCATCGTCTACGGTCTCAGTCAGCCCAGCTCGACCGGTTGGGGCTCGGCCAGCACTTTGCTGCCCCTGATCGGCGGCGGCGCCATGGTGGTTGTCTTTTGCCTCTACGAGCTCCGCCAGCCGTCGCCATTGATCGAGATCCGGGTCTTCCGAGATGCCGCCTTCTCAGCCGCGATGACCGTCAACTTCCTGATCTCACTCGCGCTCTTCGGGACGGTCCTGCTGGTGCCGCTGTTCCTTCAGCAGGTCCAGGGGTATGGAGCGCTCGATGCCGGCGTGGTACTGGCAGCACAGGGCGTGGCAGCAGCCGTGGCAATGCCGATCGGCGGTCTGCTCACCGACCGCTTCGGGGCCAGACAGGTCGTGCCGTTCGGCCTGGCGCTGCTGACGGTCGCGACGATCTGGATGGCCACTCTCACGCCTGACACCCCCCGGTGGGTCATCGCCCTGATGCTGGCCGCTCGCGGCGCTGGCATGGGCCTGTCGATGATGCAGGCGATGTCTTCGGCTTACATCACGCTGGCGCCCCGGTTGATCTCGCGGGCGACGTCGGTCAGCCAGGTCGTGAACCGCGTCGGGAGCGGTCTGGGCGTCGCCATCGTCGCCACCATACTCAGCGACCGGATTGTGGCCCACCTGCCGCGTCTGCCGAGGGGGGCGTCGGCGTCGGCCGGTGGCGGGCTGGCGGCTGTTCACCTGCCGCCGGCCGTCAAGAGTGTGCTGCTGGCGCAGGTCGCCAAAGGCTTTGACGACACGTTCTGGATGATGGCCGGCCTGACGCTGCTCTGCTTCCCGATGGCCCTGCTGCTGCGCCGCCCTCTAAGGCCCGCGGCCGTGCGCGCGTTCGGACTTCGGCAGCTGACCGAGGGTGTGATCCTGGGCGCCGCTGCACGCCGCGTCGGTCCCACCGGAGCGTCAGCCGGGAGCAACGGCTTGCGCCCGAAGGTGGCCTCGCAGACGGCGTTTGAGGTCCTGGCCGCATTGGCGGGAAGTCGCCTGCAGCGGGGTCTGGCGATACTTCGGGGCGGGACCAGTGCGGCGGGCCTGGTGCCTCAGCCGGCCCTCTCGCTGATCGTCAGGATCTTCTTCGTGCTCGTGTTGGCGGCGGCCCTGGTCGGCATGGTGCTCGCTGTCGCGCACGGGTACCAGACGCCCGTGGTTCCCAGGGTGACGGTGGCCGCAACGTAGGTCACCTCGAGACGCGGGTGGCGCTGTTGCTTCGGTCAGTGCCAGAAGAGGTGGCCGAGAAGAGCGCCGAGGAAGGTGACGAGGAACGCAGCGAACAGGGGATAGGCGTTAGCCCAGCTCCTGAGATACTGCCCGAGAGTTCGCTGATGCTGCACCTCCAGGACGAGGTCGGCCACCGCCAGCACGAGGAACACCAGCACCACGATCACCGCGGCCACCGCCAGCGCTGGTCTGATGTCCATCACGTGGTCCGTCCCAGTGGAGGCCAGAACCAGTGCCCGAACAGACCGCACACCACGCACGCGGCGGCCAGGGTTTGAACGGGACCGACGATCGCCGCGCAGCGGATGTAGTAGGTGAGGGGCCAGCGGGCGGGGCCGGCCAGAGCCCAGGCCTCATAGAAGAGGAGTCCGGCCACCAGCGTCAGGAACATCGGGAGGAGCAGCTGCAGCCAGAATGCGGGACGCCCGCGCGGCCGGCCGAGGGCAGGACCGTTTCTGGACTCGCGAACGTAGCCCAGGAGGTGGCCGCCGATGAAAGACAGGGCAAAAAGGGCGGGGACGCCGATCTTCCAGCGAAGGTCCCCAGGATGAGCGTCTTCGAAGTGCTTGACCGCCGATGGCTCATTGGCGCCGCAGGGCAGTGCGGTCAGAAGGGTGGTCTCGTACAACGCCCACACGCCGATGACGACCAGCGCCAGGATCGCCACGGACAGGCTCAGGATCGGCACCCAGCGCATGACGGTAAGCATCAGGACCAGAACCGGATCCCGATCACCGCACCGATCACCAGGACTAGGGGTGGCACCCAGGGTTGGCGCCAGATGCGCCGTTCGCGGTCCCAGAGCTCGAGCGGGGGCCACTCAATCCTGGCGGCCACGAAGTTGTACCAGGCGACCAGCGCGAGCACGAGGACCGCCCAGGAGAAAGCCAGCGTCACCGCGACCACCAGATTTGCGCCGAAGAAGATCGCATCGACCACGCATCCGATCGCGATCACGATGGCTACAGGAAAGAGTGCGTCAACGGACTTTATGGCCTGTTGTGCGACTGCAGCTATCGACCGGCTGGGGCGGGGCTGAGAACCTTCCTCTTCCAAGCTGAACGGAAGTTTGGCAAGGCTCCCAGGCTGCGTCAAGAGCGTGCCGGCTATGCGTTCAGCTCAGCTGCCACTCGTCGTTCCGCAGCAGCGGCACCGCACCGCCACCACGGCTGATCCCCTCCACCTCGACGTCAGGGCCACCCACCATGAAGTCCGTGTGCACACTGGAGATGTTGACACCGAACTCGTGCAGCTCGTCGGTAGCGCGGCCGACGCCGCCCTCGACGCCCACGGCCAGCCCCTGGCCGAGCGCGATGTGGCAGGTGGCGTTCTCGTCAAGGAGGGTCGACCGGAACGTGATGCCGAGGCGGCCCACGCGCGACGTGCCGTCGACGAGCGCCACCTCGCCCAGCCGGGCCGCGCCCGCGTCCGTTGCGATCATGGCGCGGACGACATCCTCGCCCGAGCTGGCGTGCACCTCAGTGGCCTGGCCGGCCTGGAATCGCAGTGCGAGGTCCCGGATGGTGACCGCTCCGACGACCAGCGGACGCGTAGAGCGCACGGTCCCCTCTGTTCGGCGCGGATCCGGCGTCGTGAAGACTTCCTCTGTGGGCAGGTTGGGAACATAGCTGCGGCCCCAAGCGGTCTCGGCGGAAGCGCCGCTCCAGATCGAGATGGGCAGAAGGCCGATCAGCAGGTCCGTGCCGGGGCCGCGGAACCGGATCGCGTCGAACCGGCGCTCCGTTAGCACTGCAGCCCGTTCCCGGAGGTGGGTGACGTGTTTGCGCCAGGCCGTGGTCGGATCCGGCACGTCGAGGCGGACCGCCGATTCCACGGCCCCCCACAGCTTCTCCAGGTCGGGTTGGTCGAACAATGCGCGCGCCCAGCCGTCGGTGGGGCAGGCTATGACGCACCAGTTGACGCGGGGCCCATTGACGGCGCGCATTGTGGCCGCACGCAGCGCCGGCATCCGCGCCCTCGCCACTCGGGCGCCGTCCAGGTCGGCCATCAGGTCCGGCTCGGGGTCCCCGTGCAGTGACAGCATGGCACTGCTCCGGCGGTCAGCTTCCTCCACGCGCCGGACGAGCCACTCGGGAGTCAACTCCAGCGCGTCGTCCGCCCCAAGCTCGATCAGGGCACGAGTCAGACGGCGATCGTTGTAGACGACGTCGACGTAGCGAGCCCCGGCGGCGTACGCCGCGCGGGCGACGCTCCGTGCCAGCGGCGCGTGCTCGACCAGCGCGTCGATCAGGAGGTCCTGGCCGGGTGCCAGATTGAGGCCGACCTCGATGGCCAGCCGTGCGTATCGGTCAAGGCGCACGGCGGAGATCATCGACTGCCCACTGTAGCGACTGAAAGATCGAGGCTGTTCGCTCGAACCGGATATGCCGCGAACAGGACTATGCTCATGCCGAGTCCCTGCAGGAGGCGGCGCATGCACGTGGCACCACTCACCCGCCGCGAGACGGAAGTCGCGGCGCTCCTCGCCGAGGGCCTGACCAACCGGGAGATCGCCGCCAGGCTCTTCATTTCCGAACGTACGGCGGAGAGCCACGTCGAGCAGATCCGGAACAAGCTCGGATTCCACTCGCGAACCCAGATCGCACTCTGGTTCGCCGAGACGAGGGTAGGAGGGAGGACTCCCCCCACTCCTGGTGGGCGGCTCGCGGGCGGTGCCCGGCCGGTGGAACCGTTGGCTGCGGGATGGCGTTGGCGGGTTCCCAGGCGGGTCATACTGCTGATGGCGGGGGCGATCGTGGCGATCGCTGGCGTCACGGCCGCCGCCGTGCTGCTGTCAGCCCGCGAGCCGGCTTCGTCGCCAGTGATGAGCACGGTAGCTGGTACTGGTGTCATCGCGTTTTCGAACGACGGCAGTTCCCCTACCGGAACCGCATTGGCACGACCTGTCGCTCTGGCACTGGACAACGCCGATCACCTCTACGTCATCGACGGCAATCGGGTTCGCTCGATCTCGGGGAAAACGGTGCTCACCGTGGTGGGCACCGGTGAGGCGGGCTACAGCGGCGACGGAGGCGCCGCGACCGCCGCCAGGCTGAACTCGCCGCATGCCCTCGCCTTTGACAGCCAGGGCAACCTCTACATCGCCGACACCCTCAACCATTCCATTCGGCGGGTCGACCGCAGCGGAGTCGTCACCACCGTGGCGGGGACGGGCGAGCCCGGCAACTCCGGAGACGGCGGTCCCGGCACCGCCGCGAGGCTCAACTCGCCGGCCGGTGTGGCAATCGGATTCGGCGATGCGGTGTACATTGCCGACACAGGCAACAATCGGGTCCGGCAGCTAGCAGCGGACGGCACCATCAGCCCGTTCGCGGGAACGGGTGAGCCGCGTTATGCGGGGGATGGCGGCCCGGCCACCTCGGCACCGCTCAACAATCCGCAGGGGCTCGCATTCGACGATGAGGGCAACCTCTATATCGCCGACACCTTCAACAATCGAATCCGGAGGGTTGACCTCGATGGCTCCATAACGACAGTGGCCGGTACGGACGCTCGCGGCTTTTCAGGCGACGGCGGCCTCGCCAGGGTCGCGGAGCTGAATCTTGCCACAGGTTCGCTCACAAGCGGCCAGGCGCTGGCGCTGGACACACAGGGCAACCTCTACATCGCAGATGCCCAGAACCACCGGGTTCGCAAGGTGGCTCTGAACGGCGTCATCGCGACGGTGGCAGGCAACGGTCATAGAGGCTACTCAGGGGACGGGGGGCCGGCCACGTCCGCCGCCCTCAACTTCCCACTCGGGGTCGCGGTCGACAGGTACGGTGCCCTCTACGTGGCGGATACGGCGAACGGACGGGTCCGGGCGATCAGGTAGTCGTCACGGCGCGTGATCGACGCTGGTCTGGAAAGGTAGGCCTTCTTTGGTCGTAAGCAGCTCAAGGAAGCGAGCTCGTCCGGTGCCGGCGTTGTGCTCCTGGAGTTCAGTGCCCGTCAGATGGTAAGCTCCCTCGCCGGCGGCCAGCGTCACTGGTTGCTGGCCGGCGGCGTGCACGCTGATGGAGCCCTCCAGCACGAACTGCGCTTCGACACCGCCGTATCGGTGGGCGGCGCTCCTGCCGCCTGGCTCGAGTTCCACGAGCCTCAAGGTCTGAACATAGGACCCCTGTGGCAGCGCGTCTGCCGGCAGGTCAGGCGTTGCGAAAGCCACCTTCCCGACGGTGGGATCGGGCGGCGCATCGCCCCGGGCTCCTGCCGGCCAGAGAGCGATGAAGTACCACTTGTTGGGGCTGGTGCCCGGGTTGCTGTGAGTGTGGGCGATGCTGGGCTGAAACACGCTTTCGGCGGCCGCGATCTCTATGGGAGCCCGCCCACCGATGACCAGGCGCTGGACGCCGCTCGCGACGTAGTCGAACCCTGCCACGTGCGTCTGTGAGGCAAAGGAGTGGCCAGCCGGCTGCGCGAAGAGGGTTACGCGGATGAACAGTGGCCCGGTGAGAAGCGATGGCAACTTCCCGCCGGCGAGGTTCTTGACCGAGTAGCCGGCTGCCATGGCGGCGGCGTCCGGAGACCCCGCGGAGGCTGTCCCGCAGGCGGTCAGGAGCCATGCAGCCGTTGCTGCGCGGACGAGCGACAAAACCAACTCTCCCCCGCCACGTCGGGTGAGTACCCGGCGAAGCCGGGGGAGGGGGTGAGGACACCCGCGAATCACGCCGCCAATCCCTCGTGACGTCCGATCATGCACCTGTCCGTCGGCCTTGCGCAAAGGGCGCGTCGAGCAGGTCGGGCGCGGCCGCACCTCGGAGAGGGCGGCCCCGCCCGTGCTGCACCCCGCACCCGCAGTTCAGGACGTGACCACGGTCGTGACTTGCGCGCCGCTCGGCACCAGATAGTTGCTGACTACCCGCGCCCCGGCACCGCTCAAGTTCCCTGCCTGGTGGACCTGCCCGGCTACTTCAGTCCAGCTCTCCCCGGCCTTGAATACTGTGTCGACACCGCCCTGACGCAGCGTCATTTCGCCTTCGAGCACAGTGACCAGGGCCGGGCCGTTGTGCTTGTGGACCGGCGTCCACGCTCCAGGAGCGAAGTCGAAGACCATCCGGATCTGGTCCAGCGGGCTGGCGACGGTAGGTTCCTTGAACATCGTCTTGGTTATGGTGGCGGGGATGGCGGGCTTCGAGGCACCGGCCGCATCGGTGGTGATCGCGGCACCTTTTGGCAGCAGGACCACCGCGACAGCGCGAGCTGGGCTCGATGTGACGTTGCCCGCCTGGTGCACCTCGCCGGCCTCCTCGTGCCACGTCTGGCCCGCTCTGTAGACCGTTTCAGACCCGTTGGCACGCTTGGTGACCTCGCCCGTCACCACCATGACGAAGCCCGGTCCCCCGTGCGAGTGTACGGACGTCCATGCCCCTGGAGCGAAGTCGACGATCATCTCGACTTCGTCGAAGGTTCCCGACGGCGTCAGCTTGTCCCACCGAGCCTGATACTCCGTCTTCGGTCCCGGCGGCTGATGGGCCGTGGGCGTCGCCGGCTGGCCCGACAGGCCGCCGCAGGCCGCCACCAGAACGAACGCCGCTGTCACGAAACTCAGTACACGGGCACGCATAAGCTGGAACCTCCCTCGAACCCGCTGCTGTCGGCTGTCATGCCGGCAAGCTAGGCCTGCAGAGGGCGTGCCGCCATCCGGAAAACTACCGGCGCAGGTACCGATCTCGATACCGGTTTCTGTCGATGGCACATCGTTGGTGTCGGTGTTGGTTTCGCAACCCAGCCTGGCAGAAGGGATGGGCGCATGTTGTGCACAGCTGTGCACCTGTCAAGCCGCCTGCCGGGCAGGCGTGCCGCCGCTGGGATAAGAATTGGATTCCGGGTATGACTTCTGGCGGTGCGGCGGACCTGGACAGGTTGCGTGAAGCCGCGGCGGGCTGTCGAGCGTGCGAGCTCTGGGAAACCGGTACTCAGACCGTGTTCGGAGAGGGCAATGCCCAGGCCCCCATGATGCTCGTCGGGGAGCAACCGGGTGACCGTGAGGACATCGAAGGCAGGCCCTTCGTCGGCCCGGCCGGCGGGGTTCTCGATCGGGCCCTGGAGGCGGCGGGCCTGGATCGCTCGGATCTCTACCTCACCAATGCCGTCAAGCACTTCCGCTGGGTCCAGCGCGGCAAGCGCCGCCTTCATCAGAAGCCGGACATCGGCCACATCACCGCATGCGCGCCATGGCTGCGCGCCGAAGTCGAGGCAGTTCGGCCGCGGTTGCTCGTATGCCTTGGGGCCACCGCGGTCCAGGCAGTCCTCGGCGAGTCTATTCGCGTGCTTCGCGATCGCGCCCGCTTCTTTCCGTCGGCGTTTGACATACCCGCGATGCCAACCGTGCACCCCTCGTCGATCCTGCGCGCGCCCGATCCCGAGTCACAGGAGCAAGCGTTCGAGGCGTTCTGCGTGGATCTGCGCACGGCGGCCCAGTGGCTGCGGTCGAACTGATCGCGCGCGTACCCCAGCTGTAGCGCAAGTGAGCCAGCTGCTGGGAAATGGCCCTTATCGGGACCCCGGGAATGGGCCTTCTGCTGGGAGTTGGCCCGGTTGGAGCGGCTGAAGCCGCCCCTGGGCGTCGAACGGCATCGGCGCCGGCTCGCGCACCATCTGCAGGTCGTCGCGCTTCTCCGCTTCCTCCAGCAGCGCCGGCGACACGCCGATCAACTCGGTGTGCAGCGTGTCGGCAATCCACGCCAGCCGCAGCGGCGTTTCGCGGCCACGGCTGGAGATCGCCGCGCAGACGGCGGCCAGGTCGGTGGGCATGACGCAGGGGATCGTCATCCGCTGGACGCCGATGACGCCGGCGGTCAAGGCGTTGGTATAGAGCGCGTCGAAGTCGACCTTGCTCAGCAGCAGCGCTGTCGTGAAGTCGGCCGTGCCGATGCCCATCGCGTTGCCGTGTGACGCGTCGGTCAGGTCGAGCGCCACGATCGCCGTGACGCTGTGCGGTTCCGGTTCGGGCTGGCCGATGACGCGCATGCGCCGGACCACGTTCGTATCGATCCCGGCTCCGCTGACGTCCTTCCCGATCCGTTCGATCACGAGCACGTCGAGGTCGTCGAACGGCATGCCCGGCATCAGCCGTCGTGCCTCATCCAGCAGGTCGGCCTCCGCGTCACTGCCGACTTCTGACGCGCGCAGGCCCCGCACCATCGCGGTCTGCTCACGCTGGTTCTCGACGATTGCGAGCCCACCCAGGAGCAGCCCGCGCTCGGCGAGGAGCCTTGCGCCCAGAGGGATCAGCTCCCTCAGGCCCGCCGGCCCGCGCGAGTGCATGCAGCGTGCGCCGGCCTGCTTGCCCAGGCCGATGGCGCACATTTTTGCCAGCCCCGATTCGACCCTGCCGCGGAAGCTGGTGTGTGGCTTGACGCGGTTGACCACGAAGACGGCTCCGGCCTCGAACACGTTGAGGTCGACGTGGAGCGGGATGCCGTCGACCTCGCCCAACACCACCGTGTCCATGGTCGCCTGGATCAACGAGGGGTCGATCCCGTAGCCGGCCAGCAGTTCGGCCTGTCCTGCGGCCGTGGCCGCGCCGTGGCTGCCCATCGCGGGCACCACGAACGGGTCGAAGCCCAGCTCGCGAAGCGCTCCAAGTACCGCGCGCACGATGCGGCCGATGTCCGCGATTCCACGACTGCCCACACCGACCGCCAGTCGCCGTGGCGTCAACCCGGCGAGGGCGCGGTGCACCTCGTCGCGCACGGCGGTCTCTACGCCGGCCAGGACGGGCGGATCCAACCGCTGCCGCACCAGCCCGACCGCCGGTGGCTGAACGCCCTCCAGGAGCCGGCCTGCCAACCGTTCAAGGTCGGGCAGCAGCGGGGTGGGGTCCAACCTGCCCATGGTCCTCAGGCCAGGGCGGCGCGCAACTCCGCCATGTGTCGGCGCTGGTGGTCGAGCATGCGCTCCATCGCCTCACTCAGCGGCATCCCGGCGAACGTTCCGATGCCGGTCGGTGCGCCGAGATCGGCAGCCATCATCAGCGCGGCGTGAGCCTGCTCGGCCCCGCGCCGCATCTCCTGGGCCAGCTCGGCCGGCGTCCTCTCCTCGCGCCGCCTGAGCTGCGATGCGTTCCAGCGGGCCGAGTCGAACACGCGGGCGCCGTCACTGGTCGCGGGCGCCGGCGCGCCGACCACGTCTGCCATCGCGGCCTGGGTGCTGGACAGGTGAGCCAGCACGTCCTTGGCGTTCCAGCCGCCGCCGTCGCCCTGGGCCGGCCGCGTCCAGTCGCTACGAGGCAACTCGACAAGCCTGGCTGCCTCGCGCGCCAGCGACCAGAATCCTGTCGCGATCGCGGTGCGCTCGACATCACCCGCCAGCTCGGCCGGCCTGATCAGCGGGATGTCGTGCCGGGACTCGTACCAGCGCACGTGAGCGTCCGGCCGGAGCTCCTGGACCTCTTCCACGGATCGCCGCCGCCGCTCGACGAACTCCGCGGGGGCACCGGGCCACACCTGTCCGGCCATCGCCAGCAGGATGGGGCCCTCCACGCCGGCGAACAGCAGCTCCGGCTGGAAGTCGTACAGGCCGCGGAGGATCTCTAGCCGGACCTCGGCTGTCAGCGGCGGCGCCAGGCCGCCGGCGTGCGCCTCGACGAGGCCGGCCGCGACGAAGTCGCGCAGGTCGTCCCCCCAGGCATCGCCCAGGGCCTCGGCCTCTGCGGCTGCGGCCTCGTCCGTATCCCGGTAGGTTGGCAGCGGGGGCTGCATGCGCCTGGCCGCCTCCTCCCAGGTCATGAAGCGGCTGAAGGAGGCTGTCGGACCGTCAACGTCGACCAGTCCCGAAGCCAGCTCCGGATGGGCGGCCGCCAGGGCCAGCGCGACCGCGCCGCCCCACGAGTGCCCGGCCACAAGCGGCCGGCCGAGGCCAAGCTCGCGGATCACGTGGGCGGCGTCAGCGACCACATCGTCCAGCGTGTAGCCGGAGGCGGGTCGGTCGGAGAGGCCATGGCTGCGCTGGTCGAGGGCGACGATGCGCCGCGCCGCCAGCAACGGTGCCATCCGCTCCCAGACGCGCGCGTTCGAGCTGAGCCCGTGGAGCAGGAAGAGTGCCGGCTCGGGCGGGGGGTCGGTCAGGTCTGTCGGGCGCCACTCCAGGTAGTGGAGTCGAACGCCCCGTCGTTCGACCCAGCCCTCGTCCATCAGATGAATGATTCCGATTGGCGGCGAAGATCCGTCGGCAATTCGGGATCATTCATCTAGGCCATTGTATTCGGGCCTGTATGCGGCGCGGACCGGGGACGTCGCCTCCCGGCTCAGCGCACACGCTGTGTGATGGCCACGCTCCCGATGACGGCCAGGGCCGCGACCACTGTTGGGACGCCGACCGTCTCGCCGAGCAGGATCGCGGACCACGCGAGCGTGAGGACCGGCTGCGCCAGCTGCAGCTGTCCGATCCGTGCAGTCCCGCCTGCGGCCAGTGCCCGATACCACGCGAACATGCCGAGGAACATGCTCACCAGCGACACGTAGGCGAAGCCGGCCCACGCCTGTGGCCCAGCCTCCGCGGCGCCCGGCGCGGCCCAGATGACCGGGGCCACCAGGAGCGGCGCCGTGAGCACCAGTGCCCAGCACATCGTCTGCCAGGCGCCCAGCTCGTGTGTCAGCGCCGCGCCCTCTGCGTAGGCAAGACCTGCAAGGGCGACCGCCGTCAGCACCACCAGGTCCCATGGAGACAGGCCACCGGCACCCTGCGTCCACGCGAAGAGCAGCACGCATGCCGCCCCGCCCAGGCAAGCGAGCCAGAAGCTCCATGAGGGTCGCTCGCCGGCCCTGAGGACGGCCATCACTGCCGTCGCTGCTGGCAGCAGCCCGGTGATTACAGCGCTGTGCGCGGACGTCAGGTGCTCCAGCGCAAAGGCGGAGAGGACTGGAAACCCCACCACGGCACCGGCGCCCACCGACGCCAGCCGGAGCCACTGCGTGCCCCGGGGTCGCGGTTGCCGCGTAGCGGCGAGGCACACGGCCGAGAGGCTTGCCGCCACCAGGGCGCGGCCGAGGGACACGAAGATGGGAGCCAGGCTGTGGAGCGCAAGCTTGGTGGCCGGCAGCGTCAGGCTGAATGCGGCCACGCCGAGGGTTCCGAGCAGCACCGCCTCCAGCTGCCGCGACGCCGAGGCGACCGATCGCGAGCTCTGCATGGAGTGAGGATGCAGACATTCGTCAGTCCAATCCAAGATCCAATTGGCATAATTGGACTGAGCGATGGCGCAAGACAGGGCCGAAGGCGTCGAGAGGGTGCTCGGGCGCTGGCGGGCCCGGCAGGGTCCTCTCGCCGCACGCCTGACCGCAGCGATCCGGGATGCGATCGCAGCCGGCGATCTGTGGTGGGGTCGACGGCTGCCTGCCGAGCGAGCTCTGGCTGCGACACTGGGGCTCAGTCGCAGCACAGTCGTGGGGGCTTACGACCAGCTGCGCTCGGAGGGATGGCTCGAGAGCCGCCGGGGCAGCGGCACGTTTGTCTCCGCCGCTGCCACGGCGGGCGCCGCCCCGCACTCGAGTGCCACCACGAACGCGATCTTCAGCCGGATGATCGCTCCCGCCGGCCCTGTTGTCGACCTCAGCATGGCTTCGCCGGCCGGCGACCAGGAGGTGGCCCAGGCTGCGCGCGCTGCGGCACCGGACCTGGACCGATTCACCACCAGCCCCGGCTACTTCCCGATGGGCCTTCCCGACCTGCGCCAGGCGATCGCGCGGCAGCTCCAGCGCTGGGGACTGCCGACGCTAGTAGACGAAATCCTGGTGACCACCGGCTGCCAGCAGGCGCTCTCTCTGGTCGCCGGCGTGTTCTTGGAGCCGGGCGAGCCGGCGTTGATCGAGAGCCCGACATTTCCCGGTGCGCTGGACGCCCTTCGCGCCGCAGGGGCCCGGCTCGTCTCGGTGCCCGTAGGCGCCGAGGGGGTCAAGCCGTCCGAGGTCCGGCAGCTGCTGGTTCGTACGCAGGCCCGTCTCGTGCACGTCACGCCCACGTTCAACAACCCCACCGGTGCGCTGATACCCGCCGAAGAGCGGCAGCGGCTGGCGCGTCTCGCCGGCGAATTCCAGGTGCCGCTGGTCGAGGACCAGGCTCTTGCCGACCTGTGGTTCGGCAGCCCGCCACCGCCACCGCTGGCCGCCCACCCGGCCGGCGGCCTGGTCATCACCGTCGGTTCGCTGAGCAAGCTGTTGTGGGGAGGGCTTCGCCTGGGCTGGGTGCGGGCGCCGAGGCACGTCATCGCCCGCCTGGCAGAGCAGAAGGTCGTTGCCGACATCGCGAGCCCCGTGCTGGACCAGCTCGTCGCAGTGCGTCTGCTCACGCGGGCCGACGAGATCGGCCAGCGCCGGCGTCAGCAGCTCCAGGCGCGCCGCGATCTGCTTACGAAGCTGCTGACTGAGCTGCTCCCCGACTGGACCTGGCGACTCCCCGAGGGAGGCGTTTGCCTGTGGGCCAGGCTGCCCGAGGGCGACGCACGTGATTTTGCGGCGGCGGCTCTCCGGCATGGAGTGGCGCTGGTGGCAGGGCCGCAGTTCGCGCCGGGCGAAGCGTGGACGGACTACGTGCGGCTGCCGTTCACGGCCGAGGCCAGCCAGCTTCAAGAGGGCGCCCAGCGAATCGCACACGCCTGGGGCCAGTTCCTGCCTGGCGCGGCACGGCCGCCGTTCTACCAGCGGGCCGTGGTCTAGATGATTGATTCCGATTGGCGGCGAGAGATTCGGTGGCCAGGTGCCCCAGATCGTGGGCCTGCGCCGAGGACCGGAGCGATCCCATTCGTCAATGGGTGAGCGAGGACCGCAGAAGCAGGGCCGCGAGATCGGGTGCATGGGCGCCGAAGATCCGTCGGCAATTCGGAATCGATCATCTAGTAGGCTACGTCGCCGTGTCCACAGGTTCGCCGGCTGCTCTGGTGACCGGCGGCTCGCGCGGCATCGGTGCGGCAACCGTCGTGGCGCTCGCGCGCCGCGGGCTCGACGTGGCCTTCACGTACCGCTCGCGGAAGCGCCGGGCCGACCAGGTGGTGGCCGAAGCCTCGACAAGCGGCCGCCGGGTCCTCGCAGTCGCCAGTGACATGACCGACCAGGACGCCACCGCCCGGCTCGTCGAACAGCTGGGCGGCTGGACCGAGCGCGTGGACGTGCTCGTGCTGAATGCCTCAGGCGGACTCGAGCCAGCTATGGCTGAGGATCTCGACTACCCCATGAAGATCAACCGCGACGCCCAGGTGGGTTTCGTCCGGGCGGTGCGCCCACTGCTGGCCCCCGGCGTCACGGTCGTGTTCGTGACGAGCCACTGGGCCCACCTCTACGGTGCCGTCATGCAGTTCCCTGCCTATGAGGCGATCGCACGGTCGAAGCAGGCGGGCGAGCTGGCGTTGAGGGAGCTGGCCGCAGATGATCGCAGGGGGCTTCGCCTTCTGGTCGTCACCGGCGACCTGGTGGAGGGCACCATTACGCCCAAGCTGCTGGAGCGGGCTTCGAGAGGCGTCGCAGGCCGGCGCCGGCGGGAAGTCGGGGCGCTGCCCAGCGCCGCTGACGTGGCCGAGGCGATCGCCACCGCAGCGCTCGACGCCTCGCTTCCCTCCGGCCACACGGTCGTGGTGGGCGGCCCGCTCGACTCGCTGCCTCGCCGCTGTTAGGCGGCGGGCAGTGTCTTCTCGGCTTCGGCCGCAATCTGAGCGCGTTTGCGGCGCTTGATGGCCACGCAGCTCACAGAACCGAGCGCGAGCACCCCGATCGGCGCGAGCAGCGTCGGGCGCATGGCGCCGATGAAGCCATACGCGAAGACGTCGTGGGAGATCCGCCCAATCTGCGCAGCCAGCTGGGGTGGCACCCCCGGCACCTGCCCGGCCGACGAGCTGCTGGAGTGGCCGACTTCCAGGCCGCCCTTGACCGCGTTGCTGAAGCCGTCGACGAACTGCTGCCGGACCGCCTGCGGAACCTGGGGTGGCAGCTGGGCCGAATAGCTGACCGCCTGGTCGTGGAGGCTTGCCGCCAGCCGGTTCTGCAGTACCGCGCCCACCACCGCGCTGCCGATGGCACCGCCAACCTGCCTGGTGGTGTTCAGCACGCCCGAGGCGGCCCCGGCCATCGGGGGCCGGATGTTGCGCATGGCGACCGTGGTCATCGGTGCGAAGGTGCAGCCGACGCCGACGCCGGCAACCAGCAGGCCGGGAAGGAAGGTCTCCCATGTAGAGTCGATGCCCGCACGCCAGTCGAGCCAGCCCATGCCGACGGCGAAAAGCGCCACGCCCACCATCAGGACGTATTTACCGCCAATCCGGTCGGCCAGCCGGCCGGCCACGGGTGCGACCGGCATCGAGACGAGCGACATGGGGAGCAGCGTCAAGCCGGCCTTCAATGCGGTAAAGCCGAGCGCTGACTGCAGGTAGATCGTGAGCGGCAGGAACAGCCCGATCATGCCGAAGGCCACAGTCGCGGCCACCCAGTTCATCAGCGAGAAGTTGCGATCTCTGAACAGGCTGAGCGGCACAAGAGGTGACGTGCGAAAGCTGTCCCAGACGAAGAACGCGATCATGAGCACGACACCCGTGACCAGTAGTGATGCGATGGTGATGGGGACCCCGGCAACAGTCGTTACCGTCGCCCAGTCGAAGCGCTGGCCCTCGATCAGCCCGAAGGTGATGGCAAACAGGCCCGCCGAGGTGAGCAGCACGCCGACCGGCTCGACGCCGCTGACGCGACCCGGGCGGAGGTCGGGCACGATCAGGAATGTCAGGACGAAGGCGATGACTCCGACCGGCACGTTGACATAGAAGACCCAGCGCCAGCTCAGATATGTCACGATCAGACCACCCACGACGGGACCGGCGATCGTGGCCAGGCCGGCAATCCCGCCCCATACGCCGAACGCCGCGCCACGCCGCTCGGGCGGGAAGATCGAGGTCAGGATGGCCAGGGTCTGCGGCGTCAGCAGCGCCCCACCAAGGCCCTGGAGCACACGCGCACCGATCAGCTGCGTTGGGTCCTGGGCCAGGCCGCACAGTGCCGACGCGGCGGTGAAGATGGCCAGGCCGGCCGCGAACAGCGTCCGCTGGCCGAATCTGTCGCCCAGCCGGCCCGCGGTGATGAGCAGGACGGCGTAGGTCAGGGTGTAGCCGTTGAGGACCCACAGCACCTGATCGAGGCTGGCCTTGAGCCCGTCGATCATGCTTGGGATCGCGATGTTCACTATCGTCAGATCGAGCAGGACCATAAAGAAACCCATACAGAGCACGGTCAGCACAGCCCACGGGTTTGCGCGCGATTCGGTCACGGGTGCATCTCCTCTTCTTCAACTCTGCCGTCAACATGCGTGGCCCATTCGAGGGCGCCGGACTCGATCTCGTCGGCGATGCGAGTCGCCCAGTCGGCCTGGAAGTGGCGCATGTCCTGCACCATCTCGGCCTCGATCAGGGCCAACCGCATCAGCCCCTTTTCGCGCAGCTGGCGCTCGATGTGGCTCCAGCACTCCATCTGCTCGCGCTGGGCTGCGGCCCGCTGACGGAGCAACGCCGCGGCCTCGTGTCGCGGCAGCTGGTTGAGAAAACTGAGACCCGCCTCGAACGAGCTGTACTCGCGGGTGGGCTGTGCGATCAGCTCGCGCAGCCGCTGAAGGAACCGCTCGCGGCCTTCGGGTGTCACTGCGTAGACCGTCCGTTCCGGCCGCCTGCCCTCCCTGGCAGTCTCGGTGGGGCGGACCCAGCCCAGTCTCTGAAGCTGCTCGACGACGTGATAGAGCGTGCCCAGGCTCAGCTTGATGTGCTCGTCCATGTGGCGGTGGTGCATCGTGTAGGCGATGTCGTAGGGGTGCCGCGGTCGCTCTTCCAGCAGCCCGAGCACGGCCATTACCAGCGGTCCAACCCTTATCATCTGCCAAGTATATTCGCATATTGAGTATTCGAAAATCAAGCATGTTGGGAGGCCGCCAACATCCTCCGCAGCGGCTCTTGGTAGGCTCGCTCCGAAACAGTGGACAACCCCGCCCTGCCCCTGCTGGCGGTACTCGCCGGAGTGCTCTCGTTCAGCTCGCCGTGCACGCTTCCGCTGGTTCCCGGCTATCTAGGCTTCATGTCCGGCGTCAGCTCAAGCCGCGGGCGTACGCTGGCCGCGGCAGGGCTCTTCGTGACCGGCTTCTCGCTGGTCTTCACGGCCCTTGGTGCGGGCGCCTCCACCCTGGGCGCACTGCTCCTAGAGCACCGGCTTCTTCTTGAGAAGGCGGCAGGTGTCCTGATCGTCCTGATGGGCCTGCTCGTCCTGGGCTTGCTGCGGCTGCCACTTCTTATGCGCGAGGGACGGCCGCTGATGGAGCGGGTGCGGCCCGGGCCCTCCGGTGCGCTCCTCCTCGGCGTCGCGTTCGCGTTCGGCTGGACGCCCTGTGTGGGGCCGGTACTTGGCTCGATCCTGATCCTGGCCGGCGCTCAGGGCACGCTGACGTCGGGTGCCCTTCTTCTATTGCTGTATTCGTTGGGCCTGGGCGTGCCGTTCCTGGCCGCGGCCCTGTTTCTCGACCGCTTCCGCTCGGTGAGCGGCTGGCTGCGTCACCACGCCGTCGCGATCAATTCGACCGGCGGAGTCCTCCTGGTGGCGATGGGTGCGCTGGTCTTCCTCGGCCAGCTGACGCAGGTGCTGGCCCCGGCGCTGGAGCTTTATGCACGGCTCAGGTGGCCGCCGATCTGATCTGCCGTCCTTCGTCGGACAGCCCGCTGTTCGAACTGAGTCTTACAAACACTTAACAGGCGACATAGCAACCGAAACGGGTCTCGTCGTGTAATTCCTGGCGATGTCGGCCGAACGGGCGCTGACGGCCCTCCGTGCGCAGCTCACCGGGGACCCTGACGCTGACGCGCTTGCGCAGGCCGCACAAGGAGGTGATCTGAGCGCGTTCGAGGGGCTCGTTCGGCGCTACCAGCGCCGCGTCTATGGCCTGGCCTACCGCCACCTGCAGGACCCGGACGAAGCGCAGGACCTGGCCCAGGAGGTCTTCGTCCGGCTCTACCGGAACCTCGCGAAGTACGATCCCGAGCGACCCTTCGAACCCTGGTTCTGGCGCTTGGCGGCCAACGTGGCCGCCAGCTACCGCCGGCGGCGTCCGGCCGCGGCGGTTGAGCTGCCCGCCACAACGGCGGCTGACGCGCGCGAGGACACTCTGCCGCTTGAGCGTGCGCTGGCCGACCTGAGCGACGACCTGCGGTTGCCCGTCCTCCTGCACTACTACCTCGACCTGCCCCTCGACGGCGTGGCCGCCTCGATGGGACTGTCGCTCAGTGGTGTCAAGTCTCGTCTACATCGCGCGCGGGCGATCCTTCGTCGCGTTCTCGTCGAGGAGGAC